>Ga0114951_10004699_pt1 | contig 13075 bp, 5 predicted proteins | sample AM7aDNAmetaG_FD_88677 | JGI IMG/M metagenome (GOLD analysis project Ga0114951, IMG submission 88677) | Freshwater microbial communities from Finland to study Microbial Dark Matter (Phase II) - AM7a DNA metaG | ecosystem: Environmental > Aquatic > Freshwater > Lake | place: Finland: Lake Alinen...
ACCCACTGAGTTCCTGTAGAGAGTTTTGGGTCTTCCGAGACCCGCCCCTCTCTCTGGGCTTGTCATGACGCGATAGAGCGCCCCTGCCTTTTGTGCTTCATGAATTGGTCCTGGGGGACCTGCCAACGTGACGGTAGTCAGGTGCCCGCGGGATATTCCCTCCTATTCCTCGATTGTTCCTCGATTGTTGCTCGATTGTTGCTCGACTGCCAGCTTTGTCTGTGGTGGGGGATTCGCTTGGGACTTCGCCCCCTGAGCGCGCCGTGCCGAGCCCCATTACATTTGACGAGCAGAAGCAGTTGGCCAAATTCCGCGGGGGTGTGGTAAGGTCACCGCCGACATGAAACTAAAGGCAAGGGTCCGGGTGTGTTGCGTTGTCCTAACCATCGTTGCCTGGCTGCAAGCGGTGCCCGGGCGCGGGGCACAGGCGGAAGGAGCCGCAACGCCAGCAGGTACGAACACGCACCGCGTTTACAGTCACTTGCTGGCCCCGCGGGAGCATCCCGATTACGAACGGCGCGCGGTGAAGCCGCCGACTTGGGAGACCTTCAAGAACCGCACGCAGTTCACCTGCCTGCGCGGGTTTGGGGAGAAGGATGGCCAGCTCGTTGGGTTCGCTGAGGAACTGGAGAAATACAGCCGCACGCATGAACTCGGGGACGTTATCTGGCCGTCCTACTCAACGATCTTTGCGACCAACCTCTGCGACCTGGCGGATGAGATCAAACGCCGTGACCTCTACCTGTTCGACATCTGGGGCTTCGTGCCGGGCTCGGGTCCGGGCGGATATTGGCAGCAATTCACGCCGCCCGCGGGTGCCTTGCCGATGCTGGAAGCGAAGCTGGGGGAGCGGTGGCTCGGCATGGACATCGGTGAGCAGGACGGGCGTTACATCGGCGGCTACGCGAACCAGATGACGCCCTCCTCGGCCAGCCGATTCGAGCAGTATCTGAATTTCCAACGTCACTTCGAGCGGATGGGCGACGATCTGGGTCAGAAGCTCTCGGCGCTGGTGTCGCTGAACTTCGGCCACTATTTCCTGAAGGAGGGCACCTACACGCTGATCGGCGCGGAGACGGCGCAGGGGCTGCCCAACAACCAGGTCTATTACGCTTTCATTCGCGGCGCGGGCCGGCAATACGGGGTGCCGTGGTTCGGCAATGCTTCGGTCTGGAACCGGTGGGGCTACAAGAGCTACGGCGCCGCGGGAGGCAGCGGAGGGGAGATTCACGGCCCCACCAAAGGGACCAGCTTGAGCCTGCTGAAGCGGCTGATCTATTCGCACATTCTTTACAATTGCGTGGCGGTGGGCTTCGAGAGCGGCTGGATCGAAGGCGACAAGCTCACGCCTATTGGCCGCATCCAGCAATCGGCGCAGCGCTGGGTGAAGGAAAACGGTCAGCCGGGCGTGATGCATACGCCGGTGGCGCTGCTGGTGGACTTTTACTCGGGCTGGTCGTTTCCGCGGCATCTCTACTCGGGGGATGTGTATCGGGTCTGGGGCAACCGGCCCTACGAAGCCGGTGATTACCTCACCGACGCCGTGCTCGATCTGCTTTACCCCGGCTACCAGGACTCCTCCTATTTCCATGACGAATCCGGTTTCCTCGCGCCGACGCCATACGGAGACATAGCCGACTGTCTGCTGAGCGACGCGCCGCTTTGGGCGCTCGACCGGTATTCCGTGGTGATCGTCGCCGGTGAACTTGGTGGCGGACGTGAGGTGCGCGATAAGTTGCAGGCTTATGCCGAGCGGGGCGGGCACGTGGTCATCACGGCCGGCAACCTGGCGAAGCTCCCGGGCGGTATCGCGGGGAATACGAACGCGAGCGGGGACGCGACGATGGGCTGTGGGCGCGGGCGGGTAACGGTGTTCGCGAGCCCGTTGGGCGTGGAGCCTGATGCCACCGTAGGTTCCGGCCTGTGCAGCGAGACCGACAAGCCGTTGCCCAAGCCATTCAAGCTGGTCCCGGAAGTGCGGCTGGGGCTGGAAGCGATCCTGCGGGCGCAGCAGCTCTTTGCGGTGGAAGGAGAAGGGCTCAGCGTGATCACCTGCCGGAAGAGCGCCGGTGAGTTCGTGATCGGCATCGCCAATAACACCTGGCGCGAACAGCCGTTCCACCTCGAATCACTCTGCGGCAAGGTGGAATCGCTCCGCGAACTGCCGCTCGACACGTCGGAGGCGGGCGCCCCCGGGCAGACACCCGAGGTCGTGGATGGATCGAAGCTTGGCAAGAATGCCGCGGGCATGATCGCGGGGGGTGATGTCCGCATGTTTGCCGTGAAGGTCCAGGAGACTGGTGTCGAGGAAATCAGCCACCAGGCACCGTCGCCACGTCCACGAGGCCGGCTGTTGCCGCTACGCCATGCGACCTCCATCAAGGAGGAGATACTGGCGCGGCCTACTTTCTTCGAGCACTTCGACGGCGCTTGCGTGGACTGGTCCTACCTGCACGATCGGGAAAAGGCGGCGCTCCAAAAGGAGCACGGTTGGCTGAAGCGCCAGGGCGTGCGCATTGTGGTGGACTTGAGTTCGGGCATTGATCTGTACCCCACGCTGCGGCTGATGGATAACATGCACGAGGACTACACCAACAGCATGGCTGCCATCCAGGATGTGCTAGGCAAGATGGACGCGCTGGGCGCCACAGACCTGATTCTCTCGCTGCACCGATACCCGGAAAACAACTTCACCGACGAGCAGTCCCGGGCGGCGTTTACTGCCACACTGAAGACCCTGGCCGGCCAGGCGGCGGAGCGCGGCGTGACGCTGCACCTGCGCGTCGGCTTCGGCAAGCCTCCAGGGAGCCTGGCAGACGGCTTTGAGTGGCTCGACCGCGTCGGTGCGCCTAATCTGAAGCTGGCGGTGAGCACCGCCATGCTCGAACAAAAGCCACCTGCTCCGGAAGTCACCACTCGGCTCAAGGACAAGCTCGGCCTATGGCTCGTCGCCGCATCAAACAGGGATGTCGCGGGCAAGCTGTGGGACGCGCACGGGCCGATCCACTCTGCACCCAACGCGGAGGCACTGGCGCGATTGCTGGCGCTTTCACCGGGCACCCCGAGTGTCTTGGATGCGCTTTACGCAAATCAAGACGAGGAGTACTTGGATGCAATGGCCTTGGCGAAGGCCTTCGGCCACACTGCTGAGGTAAACAATCGCTAATAAGCGATGCGAGAAACGGGCGCCCCGGTTTACTTCTTCTCCGGAAGCGCGAGGCGCTGCAACTCCTCGGCCGATAGAGCACGCTCCCAGAAGCCCAAATCAGCGAAGGTCGCGGCGAGCGACTCGTCGCCACCGAAATGCGGGTTGCCGCCCAGGGCACAGTCGCGAGCGGTGGTAGTGGTGAATCGAGGGACGGTGCAGGACCCGGCTGGTTGGCCATCCAGGAACAAGGCGAGGTTCTCCCCGCGTTTCACCGCGCAGACGCGATACCAGCGCCCGGTCTCGATCGGAACGCCCGGCGTCCCGAAGACACCACCGGCTTCGATGCGGGCGAACAGCTTGCCATTCTGCACCGCCAGCCGCAGCGGATCGTCCATGCTCGCGGCCCAGGCGCTGAAGATCTGGCCAATGGTGCCCTTGGGCATCTCGTCAATACGGATACGAACGGCAACAGTGAAATCCTCCTCCGGCCAGGCGGGTACAGCATATACGAGCATCTGCTCCCGCCCTTTGACGGACGTTCCATCTGCGCTGCTCGGGCCGTGCTTTGGCGATAGCAGCTCGCCAAATTTTGGCCGCTCATCCTGGCGCAACGAGTGAAGCAGGAGTTCTCCTGCCGGGCCCGGTTTGCTAATCGGCGGGACGACCTGCAGAGGCGCGTCCGCAGCCAGGGTGAAGCGGGCGGCTGGGAAGTCCGGGATGGTCTCTCCGTTCGCGCTGATCGTGATGACGCGCCACCAGCGGTCGGGGCTGGGAGAAGAAGGCAGTGCCGCCAAGTCCAGGACAAACCGGGACCCCGCACCGAGGTTGGTGGAGAATAGCGGTTTGGCAAACCCACAGTCGGCTGCGATTTCGAGGCGATACTTGTGGTCCGCCGCTTGGCGCGAGCCACGCCATTGGAACTGGACTGGCCCGGGGCGCACGCGTTCCGCGTCGCGTGGATACTGAGTGAAGGCTGGGGGAGGCAGCGGCTTGGCGGCGGACAGCCAGGAACGATAATGCGTGCCGGCGGTTCCGGCGCTGGCGAAATCCACCAGACGCAGAACGCTCCCGTTCTCCGCGGGCACCTCCACTTGCAGCCAGGTCCTGCGCCGGGCCGGCTGGGTCTCCGGCACCGCGTTAACTATGCGCGCCTCGGCCAGGCGAGCCAGATCCACCGCCGGCAGCTTCCCTTCATCGTAGGGGGTTTGGGCCTGGTCCCAGGCCAACAGCAGCGGGCCGCGGTAGAGCGAGACTCGGCCCGCCGCCTCGTTAGCGCCGGCGACAGCCCGCAAACGGAAGTCGAACTGCAGCGCTACCTCGTCGCCGGCCTTCCACCGGCGGCGAATTTCCAGGTAGGAACCGGGCACAGCAGTGGTGGGCGCACCTTCGAAGTTCGCTTGCACCCGCGTGTTGGTCTGCCAGGTCGGTATGCGTAATTGCAGCGTCCACTCGGCGTCTCCGCTGCTGGCGATCCGAACACGCTGCGAGTCGCCGATGGGATAGTCCCGGTCCAACACTAAAGCAACTTCCTGTTTTGCCACCGATACGGTGAAAGTGCCGGGCAGGTAGCTGTTGACCGCGAGCCCGCGAGGCGTGGACATCACGGCCCATTCGCTGAGCATGCCCAGCACCCGCGGCGCGTTGACCGAGCAGCAATTCAGTTCAGGTGTGCCGGCGCGCGATTGGAATACGATGGTGTGGGCGCTCGCTTCCCGAACGCCATCCATAGGGGTGTTGTAGGTCCACCAGCGGCCACTGACATGCTGCGCGCCCAGACCACCGTTGAGGGCGGCTAACTCGAGGTCGTCGGCTGCTCGCGGTTCGCCGGTGAGCTTCAGGTAGTCCACTGTCAGGGCCATCCACGCCACCGTGCAGCAGGTTTCAATGGCTGTGGGGGCGTAAGGGTTGCCCGTTGCCTGCTCGCCGGAGCTGAAGGCGCCGGTGTTGCGGCGGTCCCAGCGGCGGATGCTGCGCCAGTGGTGAGTGAAGGCGTCGCGATACTTCGCCTCGCCGGTAATACGCCACATCTCGAACAGGCCCTGTAGGTCGTGCAGGCTCTCCCATCGCGGGCGCGGCGATTGGAAATACTCGCGCCCGTCGAGGCCGGCGCGCAGGTAATCCCCGGCACGCTCCCAGTCTTTCTCCACCTCGCGCGCCATGCGCAAATAGCGAGGTTCCCCGGTCAGGCGGTAGAGCATCGCCATGCCAGTCAGGATAGACATATTCATCTCGGAATCGCCCGCGTCCACCACGCGGCGGCTGGTGTCGAGATAGGTGAGGCAGACCAGGTCGCCGGCCTTGCGCGCCGCCGCAAGCGCCGCGGGGTCGCCCGTACGCTCATGCCACAGGGCCAATGCGTAAAGGGCATGGTAATGGCCCCAAAGGTCCCAGTTCTTGAGGAGGCGGGCGTCCTTCGGGAATGGCCCGAGGTAGCCATCCTCTGCCTGAGTGGCGATGAAGGCCGTGACGACGTTGGACACCTGCACGAACAACCGCGGATCGTCGCTCATCCGCAAAGCTTGCACGGCGGAGATGAGATATTTGCCGACGAACTCCCCGGCCCACGGCACGAGTTGCGGGACCGGCTGGCGGTCGCGCATTTGGAACATCTCCAGGATGCCCGGATTTGCCTGGGGCGCTCGCAGGAGCCAGTTGTCGATATTGGCTTCGACGCGCTCGCCCACCGGGCCGGTAAACCTGAACCGAGCATGAGGCAGCGAATTGAACTGGACGGCCCCGGCTTCGGGCGAAGGCTGCGCCAGCGCGCAGGTTGCCGAGGTCAAGAAAGCAAGTGTCAGAATTCTCATGGTGTTATTGAGATGTTCAGTGAGAGTAGGGTTGTAGGTCCTTGAAGGTCAACCCCGGCGGTAGCACGAAATCTGGTTGCACTGGAACCTGTCCGTTACTAATGTCAGGTGTGCAATCTACAAGAATCCTGCTAACCAAACTCGCAGTCTTTTCCGTGCCCATGCTTCTCGCTACCGCCAGCTTAAACGCTGCCGACCAGCCCTCGCTGGCCGAGCGGCTCGGATACAAAGCAACCGACAAGCTGCTCATCGTCAACGGTGACGACGCCGGCATGTGTCATACCGCCAACCTTGCCACCACCGAGTGCATGGAAAAGGGCTTCATGCGCTGTGCGACAATCATGACGCCCTGCCCCTGGTTTCCGGAAATTGTGAGCTACGCCAAGAGCCATCCGGAGAAGGACTTCGGGGTTCACCTTACCCACACCTCGGAGTGGGGCAAATACCGATGGGGCTCAGTCGCCCCAAGCGACCAGGTGCCCGGCATGCTTGATAAACAGGGCTATCTCTGGCCCGAGGTGATGGACGTGTACGGGCACGCTAAACCCGAAGAGGCCCTGATTGAGGGGAGGGCCCAGATCAAGCGCGCGCTGGCCGCCGGCATTGATGTGAGCCATATAGACTCGCACATGGGGACCATGCAAATGCACCCGGCGTTTGTGAAGGCCTATGTGCAATTGGCCGTCGAGTTCGATCTGCCCATCCGCATGGCTTCACAGGAGACTCTGTCCAAAATGGGCCATCCTGAACTGCGTGGTGAGATCTCCGCCAAGGGCATCTTGTTCCCCGACTACTTCGTCTATGAGGAGCTGAAGGATGAGAAGAAGCAGGACGTAAAGACCTTTTGGCTGGGGGTTGTGCGGAAGCTTAGGCCGGGAGTCACGGAGCTGTATATCCACGCCGGAACGCCCAGTGACGAGCTGAAGGCGATTACCGGGTCGTGGCAAACGCGATCGCAGGAGTTTGAAGTCTTCACCAACGACGAGGAGATGAAGAGCCTGATTGCCGAGCAGAAGATTACGCCGATCGGCTATCGCCCACTGCGAGACCTGCAGCGCAAGGAACGTCAGCAAGCCAAGTGACGGTCGCTAGGCGAAAGAGCACTGGTTGCTCAGCGTGTCAAATCCGAAGCCCGAAATCCGAGAGAAATCCGAAATCCGAAGCCCGAAGCTAGCATGTTCCCTGGCTGTTCGGAGAGCCAGTTTACCCAAAGCACTGCGGTTGGCTGACTCTGAGCCCCTAACAGGCTGTGGTTTATGGGCGCACCTTCCCCGTTTCACATTTCCGATTTCGGGCTTCCTACGGAGTTCGGCCTTAGGGTTTCAGGCTTTTCCGGCAACATCCTTATGCGCTGGAAGCAGCAGGGTACGAAGAAACGGCGGCTCGTTACCGAGCCGCCGTTCCAAACAAACCCAAACCGAGAGTCAAATTCCTTTCTGGATCATGAACTTGAGCAGGTCGGACACGCGGCAGCTATAGCCCCACTCGTTGTCATACCAGCTCACCAGCTTGAAGAAACGCTTGTTCAGCTCGATGCCAGAGCCACTGTCAAAGATGGACGAGGACTTGCAGTGAATGAAATCCGAGCTGACAACCTCGTCTGAGGTGTATTCCAGAATGCCCTTGAGATACGTCTCGCTGGCCTTCTTCATCGCGGCGCAGATCTCGGCGTAGCTGGTTTCCTTGACCGTCCGAACAGTCAGATCCACGACCGAGACGGTGGGCGTCGGCACGCGGAAGGCCATGCCGGTCAGCTTGCCTTTGACTTCGGGCAGCACCAGGCCCACGGCTTTGGCTGCGCCGGTCGTCGAGGGAATCAGGTTCAGGGCTGCCGTCCGGCCGCCTTTCCAGTCCTTCTTGCTGGGGCCGTCAACAGTCTTCTGCGTCGCGGTATAGGAGTGGATGGTGGTCATCAAGCCCTCCTCTACGCCAAAGCCTTCCTTCAACAGCACATGGACAACCGGCGCCAGGCAATTGGTCGTGCAGGAAGCGTTGGAGATAATGTGGTGCAGTGTTGGGTTGTATGTGCCTTCGTTCACGCCCATCACAATGGTCGGACAATCGCCCTTGGCTGGCGCGGTGATGATGACTTTCTTCGCGCCGGCGGCCAGATGCCCCTTGGCCTTCTCGACGTCGGTGAACAGCCCGGTGGACTCAATGACTACGTCCACGCCCAACTGTTTCCAGGGCAACTGCGACGGATCCTTGGCGCTCACGACGTGCAGCTTTTGGCCGTTGACGATCAGCACATCATCCTCCGGCTTGTCGGCGGCCGATTTCTCAGAGCTGACGGTGCCGCTGAAGCGGCCCTGGATGGAGTCGTACTTCAGGAGATACGCGAGGTTGTCAGCCGGCACGATATCGCCGACGGCCACCACTTCTACGTCATTGCCGACCAAACCTTGTTCAACCATCGCCCGGAACACCAGACGACCAATGCGGCCGAACCCGTTAATTGCTACTTTTACTGCCATAATTTGATTTCAGTTATGTGTTAAAATCGAGCCGTAGATGTTACCGGCGGCAGCCGCAAGGTCAACGAAGAAACAAAAGAATTTGGAATCGGCGCCGGAACAACCCTCACCGTTACTTATTCCACAAAGGGTTAAGCCCGGTCCTTTCATTAGCTCTCGGATTCGCCTGAGTCACTCCCAGCGCCCGCTTGGCGTTCCCACCGGCGCTGAGCTCGCTCCGGCAGGCTGGTGTCCACCTTTACGTAGTAGGTTTCCTCGCCAAATTGCTCGTCGGCTGCCTGTTGCAGCTCGCGCGAGGGCGTGACGAAGAACTTGTCGTGCGTCTCCATGAAAATGACCTCCCCGGTGGGCCGCACGAAGCAGAGAAACAAAGGGCACTTGCCTGGATGCGCCATGATGAGCTCATGTAACGCTTCGAGGCGTTCGGGTTTCAGATGTGCGGTGTGCAGGCGCAGGTGGACTTGTTTGGTGTAACGCTGGGGAGCATTCTCCAGCAGCATGATCTCTTGGGGGAAGATCTTCGGACGGTCGTCCCCGAGGTTCACCTCGCCGATGACCAGGATGGCTTTGCCCGGAACCAGCAGTTCGCGAAACTTGTCGCAGTTCTCGTTCAGGCAGAGCAACTGCACCGAGCCCTCCAGGTCTTCGAGCGTTACGAGGGCATACGGCTTGTTGGTCTTCTTGGAGACGCCGTTCTGCACAGCGGCAATCAGCCCGCCGATGCGCGTGAGACTGCGGGGCGGCAATTGCGCCAGCATGGTGGTGTTGGCCAGCGCGTACTTTTCCAGGATTGACGCGTAGGGCGTGAGCGGATGCCCCGTCACATAGAATCCGAGCAACTCCTTCTCGTGGGCAAGCAGTTCGTGCTCCGGCCATTCCTGCAGACTGGCGCCGGCCTCCGCTTGCTGCGTCGAGCGCTCCTCCAGGGCGCCAAACAGCGATGCCTGGCCGCACTGCCGGTCCGTGATGATGCTCGCCGCCCGTGCCATTGTCCGCTCGAGCTGGGCAAACAGCGTCGCGCGCGTCTGGCCCAGGCAATCGCACGCGCCGCATTTGATGAGCGCCTCCAGGACTTTGCGACTGACGGAGCGGCCATCCACCCGCTCACACAGGTTGGCCAGCGATTGGAATCTTCCCCCTTCCTTGCGGGCCTTGAGAAGGGCTTCAACCGCAATTTCCCCGACACCCTTGACAGCCGCCATCCCGAAGCGGATGCCCAAAGTGGGGCGGGCGTCTCGCCTGCCTTCCGTTGGGGTTCGCTGGACAGCCCGAGCAGGCGAGACGCCTGCTCCACTCTGCGCCGGCGCAAAATAGACCTGGCTTTCATTCACGTCCGGCGCCAGAACCTCAATGCCCATAGTGCGCGCCTCTGCGATGTACTGGCCGAGCTTCTCCGTATCCGCCATGTCGTTGGTCATCAGGGCGCAGAAGAACTCGACCGGGTAGATCGCCTTCAGATAAGCCGTCTGATAGGCGAGGATGGCATAAGCGGCGGCGTGCGACTTATTGAAGCCGTAGCCGGCGAACTTTTCCAGTAGGTCGAAGATCTGCTTGGCCTTGCCCGCGGGGATGCTGTTCACCTTCGCGCAGCCTTTGACGAACGTCTCGCGCTGCTTGGCCATTTCCTCCGCCTTCTTCTTGCCCATGGCCCGCCGCAGCAAGTCCGCCCCCCCGAGCGTATAGCCTGCCAGCGCCTGCGTCGCCTGCATCACCTGCTCCTGGTAAATCAGGATGCCGTAGGTCTCGCGGGAAATAGCCTCGAGCAACGGATGCTCGTATTCAATCCGGATTTCCCCATGACGGCGCCGGATGAATTCGGGAATCAGGTCCATCGGCCCTGGCCGGTACAGCGCAATCAGGGCCGTGATGTGCTCGATGGAGTTGATTTGGAACTTGCGGCACAAATCCCGCATCCCGCCGGATTCCAATTGGAACACCCCGAGTGTGTTCGCCTTGTTCAGCAGATCGTAAGCCTTCGCGTCGTCCAGCGGCAGGTCGTCTATGGGCACCGCGGTGCCGTGCGTCTGCTTCACCAGGTCGCACGCATTGCGGATGACCGTCAGCGTCTTGAGCCCCAGAAAATCCATCTTGAGCAGGCCGAGGGCGCCAACCGGTTCCATCGCATACTGGGTGACGATGGCGCCGTCTTCGTCCTGCTTGAGCGGCAGCAGATCAACCAGCGGCTGATCCCCGATGACCACGCCTGCCGCGTGAACCGACGCATTGCGCGTGAGGTCTTCGAGGACAAAGGCTGTGTCAATTAGTTCGCGCGTCACCTCTTCGGTTTCGTATGCCTGCTTGAGTTCCGGCGATTGCTTGAGCGCCTTCTCCAGCGTCATCTTCAGATCCGCCGGGATCATCTTTGCCAGCCGATCACACTCGCCGTAGGCCAGTCCCATCACTCGCCCCACGTCACGGACGACCGACTTCGCGCCCATCGTGCCGAAGGTGATGATTTGCGCCACCGACTCCCGCCCATATTTCTCCCGGACATACTCGATCACGTCGGCGCGGCGGTCGTCGGCGAAGTCAATGTCTATGTCCGGCGGGTTGACCCGCTCAGGATTGAGGAAACGCTCGAAGAGCAGTCCGTATCGGATCGGGCAAACGTTGGATATTTCCAGCAAATAGGTGACAATCGAGCCAGCCGCCGAGCCGCGCGCCCCGCAGGGAATGCCGCGCTCATGGCCGTAGCGGATGAAGTCCCCAACGATCAGGAAGTAGCTAAGGAACCCGGTCTTCTCGATGACCTTGAATTCAAGCTCCAGCCGGTCAATGACTGCCTTGACGGCCGCGGCGACGGCAGGACTTGAAGCCCAAGCCTCCCCGGAAGCCGCAGGCGAGCCTTCTTGCGCCACATATGTCGGCAGCCGCCGCGGATCTGCGACACTCTCGACCACGAACTTGTCCCCTTCGGCCCGCGTCTGGATGCCGTAGCGTTTGCGCAATCCATCGGTAAGCAGATGCCGCAGGTAGCCTTCCCGAGTGAAGTGCTCCGGGGGATGGAAGACGGGGTAATGGAGCTTCCCGAACTCGATCTTTAGGTTGCATTTCTCGGCTACCTCCAGTGTGTTCTGCACGGCCTCCGGGATCTCGGCAAAGCGCGCCTTCATCTCCTCCACCGAACGCAAATAGAACTGCTGCTCCGGGTATCTGAGACGCTTCGTGTCGGTCAATTGCGTCTGCGTGCCGATGCAGATCAGGCAGTCATGGGCATGGGAGTGGCCCTTCTCGACGTAATGCACGTCGTTCGTCGCCACCAGTTTCAGGCCGAACTCCTTCGACCAGGCGATCAGGTGCCGGTTCACCTTGGCCTGCTCGGGGAGGCCGTGGTTTTGCAGTTCCAGGTAGAAGTTCTCCGCCCCGAGGGTCTGCTTGAACCAGTCAATCGCCTCGCGGGCCCGAGGCAACTGGTCCCTCTGAATTGACTCCGGGATCTCGCTCGCCAGGCAGCCGGAAAGCGCGATGAGTCCATCCTTGTGCATCGCCAGCAGTTCTTTGTCGATGCGGGGCTTGTAGTAATAGCCTTCGAGATGAGCCGCTGTGGACAGCTTGATCAGGTTCTTATAGCCGCGTTCATCCTTGGCCAGCAGCACCAGGTGGTGATAGACGTCCCGCCCGCCGCTGCTCGTCTTCTTCTCGAACCGGCTCCCGGGCGCGACATAGACTTCGCAGCCAATGATCGGTTTGATGCCTTTCTGGCCCGCCGCTTCGTAAAAATCAACGGCACCGTATAGTACGCCGTGGTCAGTGATCGCCAACGCGGGGAACTGAAGCTCGTGCGCCTTGTCCATCAGCCGGTCCAAACGGCAGGCGCCATCGAGCAGCGAATACTCGGTGTGCAAGTGCAGATGGACAAAATCGACGTGCGCCATGGCGGTACTTTACGGCAGTTCAACCAACTGCCGCAAGATGGGAACGCGGAAGATGTCTTCTCTACGGGAGATGCCGTGGGCAGCTTACGCTTGGAAGAATCCCTGGACGACGGCGGCCACCCGCTGAATCTGCGCCTCGGTCAGCTCGGGATAAATCGGCAGGCTCAGGCACTCCCGCGCGGCCTTTTCAGCGACGGGGAAATCGCCGGCTTTATAGCCGAGGTCGGCATAGCACTTCTGCATGTGCAGTGCCACCGGGTAATGCAGTGCGCAGCCGACCTTGTGGGCTTCCAGGTGCTTCTTGAGCTCATCGCGGCGCGGGTGGCGCACGACATACAGATGGTAGGCGCTCTCGGCGTAATCGGCTTCCCGCGGCAGTTTCAGCGGCGTGCCCGCCAGCAGTTCGTGATAGCGATGCGCCACGCGGCGGCGCTCGCGCGTCCAGGCGTCCAGGTGTTTCAGCTTCACGCCAAGCACCGCGCCCTGGATGCCTTCCATGCGGTAGTTATACCCGACTTCGTCGTGGTAATAACGCTGCGTCGAGCCGTGTTCGCGCAAGGAGCGCGCGCGCGCGGCATAGGCCGCATTATTCGTCACCAGCCCGCCGCCTTCCCCATAGGCGCCGAGATTCTTGCCCGGATAGAAGCTGAAGCAGGACATCGCCCCGAAGGTGCCAACGACCTTCCCGCGGTATTTCGCCCCGTGCGCCTGGGCGGTGTCTTCCACGAGCGGGAGATTGTGCTGGCGGCAAATCGCCAGAATCGGGTCCAC
>Ga0114951_10004701_pt1 | contig 13067 bp, 12 predicted proteins | sample AM7aDNAmetaG_FD_88677 | JGI IMG/M metagenome (GOLD analysis project Ga0114951, IMG submission 88677) | Freshwater microbial communities from Finland to study Microbial Dark Matter (Phase II) - AM7a DNA metaG | ecosystem: Environmental > Aquatic > Freshwater > Lake | place: Finland: Lake Alinen...
GAGTTTGGAGTGCCTAGAGTTTGGAGTGCCTAGAGTTTGGAGTGCCTAGAGTTTGGAGTGCCAGGAGTTGCAAATTTGCTGTTTTATATTTTCTGCCTTCTATTTGAGTTATGTCATGACTGCGACTGCCAGCGTCTTTTCTGGCGACTGCCGACTGCTACTGCCAACTTTCCCTTATTCTTCAAAAAGTCCACCCATCCCCGCCATCCTCACATAATTTCTGAATAATTTAGCGGTTTGTTTTTCCATTTGGGTTAATTCTTCAGGGCTCAAATCTTTAATAAAACAAGTGGGGTCTTCAGCAAACATATCTCCCGACATATAATAAGCCATTACGCGACAACCACCACAAGTGAAATTGTATTTGCAACACTTACATTGACCTTTTAACAATTTTCTGTTGGTTATCCTGGTAAATAATTCAGACGCGAAGAGAATCTCTTTTAAGGGTGTTTTTCTGATGTTTCCTCCTGATACTTCATCGGCAAATAATGGACAAGGTGATATTTCGCCCTCAGGTGTAACTGCAAAATAAGAACCTACCCAACAACCTACAGAAGGGTTGGTAGGCACCTTCGATGTTTCAGCATTTTGCCCTGAAAACTTTTCATAATCAAGCGCATCTAAGAAAAGTGGATGAAAGCTGGAAAAACCATTAAAATACTTGTTCAATACAGGATGAAAATATCTTTTCAAAGTTGCCTTGTCCAGCATCTGGCTGGTACACAGATTATTACGCGGCACAAAGGGAAGCCTGTTATAAGCTAGCCCCAAAGCTTTAACAGTTTCTACTGTCTGTGAGAATGTATCTTTATTAAACTGACCTATGGTTATTGATATATTTATATTGATGTTATTTGCCTTCAGGAGATTTATTGTCTTCATAACAAAATCTTCATCTGAGTCTCTTGTTTCAGCGTTTTCACAAGTAAATGAATTAACACCCAGGGAAATAAGAAGATTGTTTCCAAGTAAAGCCTTTAATTTGTTGATAGTTTCTTGATTTAAAGTAGTACCATTGGAGGCAATGCCAACCTTATAACCCAACTTGTGGGCTTCTTCTAAAAGATAAAAGGCATCATCACGAAGCAAGAACTCTCCTCCTGAAAAAACCACATAGCGTGAACCCAAAACAGCAGCAGGTTTTAAAATCAAACCGACGATTTCATCCCCTGTTAGTTCTTTCCCGAAATTTTTATCTTTTAAGTTAGAACCAGAAGAACAATAAACACAATTTAAATTGCACCTTCGTGTGGTTTCTAAGTATATTGAATGAAAGAGGGGTAACATCAGCTTTTTTATTCAAAATTACTTATTTTTTAAACAAGTACATATTTGTAGGTCTACAATATAGAATTTTCTTTCCTTCTGTTTGAGATTTTATCTTAAAAATTATGTTGTGCTTTGACAAATAATTTCTAAATTTGTTTTGATTTACAGCTATAAAATTTACATTCAGCCATGCTCAAAAAAAAAGAAAAAGTTATTGACATTTTAAAAAAATATACTTTTGATAATGAGGTGTGGAAGGTACTTCCAGAGAATCCCAAGATTATTGATGATCTAAAAATAAACTCTGCGCGTATTGTTGATGTGGTCTTAGATATTGAAGAAGCATACAACATCGAAATTGATGATAAGAGTTTGAAAAAAATAAAAACCATTGAAGATATATTAACGGTTATTGAAAGCAAAACAAAATAATTTATCCCCCCGCAATTTGTTATATTATACAGGCAATGATATTGTAAGCCTTATATCAGGAGATAATATCAAAAGCTTTAATAATGAAAGGTATATTAAAAAGATTCTGAGCTATAACGAATTGATGTACTTCATTCAGTCTGGAAATAAATCGTTCATCCCACCATTATTCTGGAGTTGTAAAGAAAGTGTTTATAAAATATTACTTCAAAAAGGATTAAAAGATAGTTTTTCTCCCGTTTTATTCTGTGTTGAAGTTCAAAAGATTGAGCTGCAGTTAAAAAATCAGAGTTATTTAATAGAAGCTCTTACACAACATGAAAATCATACTTATTTCTGCCGTTCCATTATTGAAAATGAATACATTCACACTTGCGCCTGCGACAATCAACAAGCTCTTGATAATGTTATAACATACATTGAAAAACTACCGGATGTCTCAAAAATAAATCAGAGTGCATTGACTTATAACTTATTATTAAAAAGTATTTCGCAATATTTCTCCTTGGATTATTTAAAATTAAGTGTCAAAAAAGACCATGATGGCGCTCCTGCTATCTATTACAATAATAATTTGCTAAATATTTCTTTTTCTGTCAGCCATGACGATAATTTTGTTTCTTTTGTCTTTCTGAAAAAATAGTAAATGAGCAACACCGATAATACAATAAAGCTAACGGTAATTATTATTACCTATAATCATGAAAGTTTTATAGGTAAAGCTATTGAAGGAATATTGATGCAAAAGGTAAATTTCAGATATGAGATTATTATATGTGATGATGCATCAGAAGACAAAACCCAAGAAATAATATTAGAATATAAGCATAAAAATCCGGATAAGATTAAAACCTTTTTCTCTCCACAAAATAAGGGCCCTCTGGCCATGGCAAAGACAGGTTATAAAATGATTTCAGGCTTGTATTTGACATGGCTCGATGGGGATGATTACTGGATTTATGATAATAAATTGCAATATCAGGTTGATTATCTGGACAATAATCCCGAATACTCAGGTTGTTTTCATGATGCAGAGATTATTTCCAATTGCAACATCCAATCAAAAAGCAATGATTTGCATTATCATAATCAATGGAAATATTATTCTCAGTTCAACAAATACACTCCTGATTTTTATCCATGGAATTTGCTCGAAAGAAGTTTAATACCTACTGCATCTATGGTTTGCCGTACAGAATGCCTTCATGCAGATGTTTTTGAAAAATTCCACGATGCAAGGCTTTCTATCAATTGGATTTTGCAACTGATGATTATAAAAAACAGTAAATTCAGATTTATTAATGAATTATGGTCGGTTTACAATGACCATGCAAACGGTTTTTCAAAAAAAATAGGTAAAGGTGATTTTAAACAATCAAATATAAAATTCTTGATAAAACTTCTTGATGATGATTATTATGTCTATTTACGAAAAGATATTTATAAAGCTATCTCAAGAGAATATTACCAGTTACTGGACCTTAATAAAGGAAAAAAAAATAAACTCATAAAGTTAATTTTCAGATATTACCTTTATGAGTTTAAGAAGATTATCTCTGAAAGTTTTTACGTTTTCAGAAAATAAAAAAACTTGTTTTAGTAGAATAACTGTCTGTTATCAGTAATCTCATATACTTTTTCCAGGGTGTTGTTAATCTCATAACTAGCCCTTTGCATAAAGAAGTTCTGTAACATTTTTTTCGAAGCAGTATAATCTTCAATAGCAGGAGCTTCGTAAAAATCAGAAACAGCAATTACAAAAACACCATTGCCACCAATAATAGGTTTAGATAAAACGCCTTTTTTTAATGCAAAAGCAGTACCTATAACTTCTGGTTCAGGTCCAATTGCAGGGAGGTTATATGATGAAAATTTAATAGCTTCACATTTTTCTGCATGAACACCAAGTTTCTGTGACAGTTGATCTATATTGACTGCTGATGATTTGGCCGTGTTCATTTTTGTGACAAGCATTTCTGCTTTTTTATCTTTTATAGCTATAGGTTGTATTTTATCCTTGATGCTCTCCAATGTGGGGATTCCTTTTTCTTGTCTTTGTTTAAGAATAGCAATTACATATTTGCCGTCAGCATCAAATACTTTAGAGATCTGGTCTTTTTCTGTTTTTTCGTCAAATGCCCATCTTATAATTTCTCTTGGCGATTTTAATCCGGGAATGCTATTATCCATAACTTTCAAATCTTCCGCTACTCTTTTTGATTTACCGGCATCAGCTAGTGCTTTGTCGAACTGAGCAACAGTTTTATTATCTGAAACAAATTTTGTTGCTTCGGCATACACCTTCTGATACGTGTCATTGCTGGGTAGAAGAGCTCTATTGATAATAGCCACTTTAACTTTTTTTACTGAGGCTAATTGATCTGTAATACTGATGACGTGATACCCAAAAGGCGTTTCTACAACCACTTTATCGCCTTTTTTACCTTTAAAACAGGCTTCATTGAATTGGGGAACCATCAATCCGTCAGCAAACCAGCCCAAGTCACCTTGTTTGTCTTTCACGCTTTCATCTTCTGATAACTTAGTAGCAAGTTCTGCAAATTTTTCAGGTTGTTTTTTTAAGACATTCACAATGCTGTCTGCTTTAGCCTTGGCTTCTTCTTTAGTGCGGGTTAAAGTTTTGGGAGCTCCGTTGGTTCCTGCAAAACGAATTAATATATGGCTTGCTTTCACAGAGTCAGGACGGTATTGAACATCCATGAGTCTTGCCATATAATATGTATTGTTATCGTTTAGTGGACCTACTGTTTTGCCAACAGGTGAGTTAAAGATAAGTGAATCAATGATAACAGGTAGTTGATCCTGTTTTTTAAAAGTACTGTCATATCTGACATCAGAATTGGTATTTACAAAATATGCCACGTCATTTGTTGTAGGAAATTCTTTAGCAAAGTTGTTAATATCCTTTTCTAATTTTTCTCTGTCTTCTTTAGATGGTTGAATTTCAAATATCACATATTCTAGGTTGCAGAATGCTTTTTCTACATTAAATTCGTGTTTATGTTCTTTATATGCTTTTTCAAGGTCTTCTTTTGAAACACTGATGCTTGCGTCAGGAATAGATTTGTAATTAAGCAATACATAATTAAAATCTGCTGATTTGTTTTTATCAATATAATCTCTTTTAGCAAAAGCAGTTGGTACGTAATAAGCACTTTTGATAAGGTTAAGATATTTGGTGTTTATACGGTCATCTTTGATAGCTTTTTCGAGACGCAGCCACTGTTTTTTTACATCAGGTTCTCTTTGGTCGAGGGTTTGAAGAAAGTTGGAAACTACTTCCGGGTTAAAAGTTCCGGTTTTAGGATCAGAAAAGCTTTGTAAAATTAAACGATGTGGATTTTTACCTTGCACAAGGTCAAATAACTCATCAGTGGTAACTGTAATTCCTAGCGCTTCAAGTTCTTTATTAAGCAAAGTTTCTTTTACAAGGTTTTTCCATGTTTCCTGTTTAAGGTCGTAAAGATCTTCTGCGCTTAAAGTTTTTCCCTTATTTTGTTCCTGTACGAGCCCTATATATTCATCAGCCTTCATTTCAAATTCACGGTACGAAATCTTTTCATCTGCTATTTCGCCGACATCATGAACGTTTTTTGGTTTAGCCTTTAAAAAATCGCCAAGAACAAAAGATGCCAAAGCGACACCAATAATAATTACAAGAAAGCCTGAACGTTTTCTGATAGTTCCAATTATAGCCATAATATATTTATTAAGTATTTTTAAGGGTGCAAATTTACAATAGATATTTTAATTAACGGTAATTTTGAGAATTATTTAATCAATTATTTTCAGATTAACCTGCTCTATTCGTGTATCGCTTACTTCGGTGATTTTGAATAAGAAAGGGAAAACCCGTATTTCATTATTTTTTTCCGGAATACTTTCATAAAATGAAATAATGAGTCCAGCAAGTGTTTCATAATCGTCTGCTTTGGGTAGATTTAAATTGTATTTTTCGTTAATATAGTCAATCTCTAACCTGCCTGAAAAGATATATTCGTTATCAGAAATCTTTTTTTCAATCATTTCGTCAGTATCATATTCATCTTCAATTTCGCCAAATATCTCTTCTATTAAATCTTCAATGGTTATCATGCCCGATGTTCCACCAAATTCGTCAACTACAACAGCTATACTTTTATTCTGTTTTATGAACATTTCCAATAATTTGTCGGCAGTCATTGATTCGGGAACAACAATCATAATGGGTCTTAATACCGAACTTATTGTTTGTGGCGATTTAAACATATCGAAAGCATGGACATAACCTATTATGTTATCAATATTTTCATTATAAACTATTACTTTAGAAAGCCCATTTTCAATAAATTTATTTTTTAATTCAGCTATATCGTCATTATCTTCGACAGCAATTATCTCGGGACGGGGAATCATACATTCCCTTATTTTAATATGAGGCAAATCTCTGGCATTCTGAAAAATCTGAACTTCATTTTTTATATCCGAATGATGAGAAGAATGGTTCGAAAACTCTTCAAGATACAAGTCAACATCTATGGGCGAAAACACTTGTTTTTGTTTTGAAATGTTCACCTTAAAGATTTTTGTTAAGATAAAATTTGAGACATTGATAATAACTAAAGTAACAGGGTAAAGAAGTATATAAATCATCAGAATAAAAGCAGAAAAGAAGTTTAAAATCTTATTGGCATTGATACGGAAAAGCACTTTAGGTAAAAACTCACCTAGTAAAAGGATAATTAATGTGGAAATAATAGTTTGTATTATCAATATAGAAGTCTTAGAGCTATATGCCGGTGATAGAGTCATCGCTATGTAAGGCTCTAGGATTTTCGTCATAAATATCCCATAAAAAACCAATGAAATATTATTGCCAACAAGCATAGAAGCGATAAAGCTTGAGGGGGCATTTACAAAACGCGATAATATTTTCCCGGGAAGCAGACCTCTTTTACGGTCGAGTTCTATTCTTAATTTGTTTGATGTTACAAAAGCTATTTCAGTGCCTGAAAAAAAAGCAGAAAAAGTTAAAGAGATGATAATTATAGTAATATAACTTAACATATAAAAAAAGAATAATTTTTACTTTTTCCCATCAGCTTCTTCTTTAAGGCTAAAGCTACCCTTAGGGTTTTTAATATGCCATCTTTCAAATTTCTCGTCCGACTCAAAACCTTCACCAAAAAGAATCTCGTCAGGTGTTGTGATTTTAACGAAAACCTCAGAATATATAATGGCTTTTCTTTGGTCCCAAATGAGATGCTCGGTGTTAAGCTGTTCATTTTTCTTGTTAATGACAATTACATTATTTCTTGCTTCAGTTAATTTGTCATTTTCATAGCTTATAGCATAATTAGCTTTTAGCTGAGAAGAAACATTCATTAAAGAATCATAAAAATAAGCTTCTATACCTTTAGTCATTTCCAGATAAGGCCTCTCGCCCAGATATCTTTCTAGCAAAGGAGCTTTTAAAAGCACCTGGACTTTGCTGTCCTCACTATAATACAATTGCACATTCTTGGAAATTTCAAATGGTGTGTTATCTTTTGACGTAATGATATTTATTTTTCCCAAATCGTTTTCACATGAAAAAAGCATTGCCATCATAATAATGACAGCAATGTTTAAGAGTTTACGAGTAAAACTAAAAGAATAATTCATTAATTACCTTATTCGTATTTTCTTTTTATAAACCATCTTTCATAAATTGACAGGGAGAAGGATATCATCCCAAAAGTTTCTTTGATAAGATTATTATCAACAGTTCCTCTTTGTCCTAACTCAAAACCTACATTCAAGGTCGATTTACTCCTTTGCATGGGGAAGGCAAATCCTAAACTTACAGCATATTCGTTAAGCTGGGTATTTTTAAGCTGCAAGTATGTCTGTGCAAATCTGAACCCAACTCTGTAAGTTGTCTTCCTGAATATTGAGCTGCTTAAACTGTTTGTTGGTAAAACACTTAACCCTATTGCAGCTTGCATGCTGTTCTTTAAAGAATCCTGCACGCCAAAAGATGAAAATTTTGACCAATCCTGAAATTTATAATCTGCTCCGACAATCCACTTGTCTGCTTTTTTAAACATGAGGCCTCCTCCATAATAGGGAGGAATAATAATATTGCCTCTGCTGCTTGAGTTCTCAATAGTATCTTTTATATAAGTTGAAGCATATGTAACGCCGGAAAAAGATTCGGCAAGAATAGTTTCATGAGCATTTATTTTTGAAGAAAGCCCTGTTATTAAACCTACAGATAAAGAGTTGTCGTTTTTAAATTTCTTTTCGTAAAGAAGCCCATAGTCAAACATAATATCACTTACCCTATAAGAATTACTTTCTCTTATACTGTACATGTTAACACTTTCAGGAAAGGTAACTATTCTTGTTTTATTAAGAGAACCAAATAGATATGACATGTTGGCGCCTACAGATAATCCTTTGGTAATTTTAAATGAAGCACCTCCGAGGAACTTGTTAAAGCCGCCTTCTCCTTTATAATAATAATTAATATTCCCTATATCAGCAATTGAATTACTGTCAGTTATGCTATACCCCATATTGCTGTAAGGAATCAAACCAAAGCTGAAGGCAAATCTTTTTGATATCGGGAAACCAAATAACAGATAACTTAGTGAGAGATTGCTTGTTAGAACAGCGGTATTTTTATTTTTTAACTGGCTTAAGATACCGTTTATACCTCCTTCAAAGACGAAAGATGTTGTATCGAATCCTGAGTATGAAGCCGGATTGGATATATTAATAAAATCGTTTGTTTTGTTGGCAAGACATACACCACCCATAGAGAAAGACTTTACACTAAAATCCTGATTTAATTGCCCTAATCCAAACCGCGAGTAAGGTGAACTTATATTTGTTTGTGCTGAGATATTCAGTACAATATGTATTAATATAAAAACCAATACAGAACTATTTAAAAACTTACTTTTTTCCATCAATTGATTTTATTCTTAGTTGTCGCTGATTTATTAAATTCTAAAACAATATTTAATCCCAAAGTTACTATATTTGAAACTGCAAAGATGCTAATTTTTAATTCTTTATCAAAATATTTCATATCTCCTCCGGATAAAACAACCTTCAGATCAGGATAGATATTTATATATTTTGTTATCATACCATTGATTTCCAGTATTATACCATTGATGACACCTGATAAAATTGAATCCTCAGTATTTTTACCAATTAAATAATTTACTTTCTTGCTTTTAATTAACGGTAGTTTTTCTGTAAAAGTGTTGAGCGCTTTAAATCTGATATTAATACCGGGAGAAATGGCTCCGCCGCAGTATTCATTTTTGGTGTTGACGAAATCGTATTTAATACAAGTCCCCATGTCAACGCATAAAATATTCTGGTCAGGGAAAAGATAATTTGATGCAACTGCTGATGCAAGGCGATCTTTGCCTAATGTTTCGGGTGTCTGATAAAGACTTTTAAGAGGTATGGACGTATCATGGTCGAAAAAAATAAAATAGTAGCGTTTTTTTAGGTATAAAACCACTTCATCAGGATAGTAGGAAACGGTACTCATGATGACTGCATCTATCTCTTTTTCAATATTATACTTAGAGATGAGGTGTTCTAGAAAGCGTAACTTAAGTTTTTTATATTTTCTTGAAATAACGACTTTGTTATTTTTAAAAAACTCGACTTTTGTAGTGGTGTTGCCTATGTCTATGATGAGGTTCATAAATGTATTTTATGTGGCAAAATTATTAATTACAGAAAATTATTGTTACGGGTTTACTGATCTTTCAGAAGCCATTTCCACAAAGGTACAACTGAAATTGTCTTATTGCCTATTTTAATATCCTCTTCCAATTCATTATTAATAAGAATTGCTTTTTCAACATCAAGATTATTCATTGCCAAAATTAACCCTTTAATTTCTCTTTCTTTTGTTGATTTTTCGGAAAGTGAGTAAGTCACATTTATAAGTTTAATACCATTTATGTTATTAATTAAAAAATCAACTTCTTGTTGGGCTTTATAATAAAAAATATTATCGTTATAACGTCTTAGCTCCATAAACACAATGTTTTCAAATATCCTCCCGATATTTATACTATTTGTAAAAAGCAAATTCAGCCCAACATCTAATGAGTATATTTTCAAAGGATTACGATTTTTTTCTTTCAAATTATCCGTAAAAATATTTACAGGATAAACGATAAAAGCATCCGCAATATGATCAAGATATTGAAATAAAGTATCTTTAGAAACGGAAAGCCCTTGTGATTTAAAATCGTTATATGATTTATTTATACTAATAGGATTACTGATATTGCTCAGTAAAAATTTTACAAAATATTTAATTAAAAACCTATTTGAAATATTGAATCGTTCAACCAAGTCCTTGTAAATAATTAAATCGGAATAATCATGCAAGGCTTTAATCTGTGAACTTTGTTCAAAATCAATGAGTTCTGGAAATGCTGTAGATTTTGTGTACCTGTCGAAGTAGTGTAAAATATTTGCTTTTACAGATGTATTATAGAAGTCTGTCTCTATATTATGATAGGCGATATATTCCTTAAAACTATACGGAAAAATGCTGTATGTTAAAGTTCGCCCGCGCAAAGATGTTGCAATTTCTTTGCTTAATAATTTTGATGATGAGCCTGTTACGTATATTCTGCATTTTTCGTTATCATAAATGCGACGAATAAAAAGTTCCCAATTCTCCACATTCTGAACTTCATCAAAAAAGAAGTAAACCAATTCATTCTTTTTTTCAGGGAAAAGCTCATAATAAGCATCAATCATTAAGCTTAGGTGTTCTAATTTTAAAGGGAATAATCTGTCATCTTCGAAATTAAAGTATAATAGGTTTTCTTTACAATATTTTTTTCGTAATTCCTTTATTATTGAAAGCAACAAAAATGTTTTCCCCGTCCTCCTTGCTCCAATTATTGAAATTATTTTTGAAATATTTGTCGGGATTTCGCAATCACGTTTACGAACACTCGATAAGTCTTTCTCAATAAAGTCTTTAATAATATTTTTAAAAACTTCTTTCATTTTATATCCTTATATAGAAGTATAATTATGTTATGTTTTGTAAGTTTATGCAAGTACAAAAGTAATAAATAATTTAAAATAATAATTTTTTAATTTGTAAAAAAATCTTCATCAAAATTAATGAGATATAATTTATCAGTAGCTCTTGTAAAAGAAGTATAAAGCCATTTAGTGAACATATTATCGATCTTTTCTTTATCAAAGAAGCCATGGTCAACAAAAACGGTGTGCCACTGTCCTCCCTGCGATTTATGAGTGGTAATGGCATAGGCAAATTTAATCTGTAAAGCATTTAAATGTGGATTAACTCTCATCTTATCCATTTTGGCTTTATATGTTTTTTCTTCTTCGTAATCTGACAGAATTTCGGCAAAAAGTTTTCGGTAATCATCAGAAGGCAAAGAAGGCGTTTCGGATGAAATTGTATTGAGTAAAACAGTTGTTTCAAAGTTCATATCATCAGGATAGTCCATCATCCTGATGGTAATATCAGCGAAATCAAATCCATAAAGCGAATAAATGTTTTTAATCCTCATTATCTCTATAATGTCGCCATTAGCAATAAATCCGGCAGAATGACCATCGGGCAGGCAGAAATAATTGTTTTTAACCACCATAAGAATATCACCCGTAGCAATAACATCTTCACGAAAAAGAATCCTGTTTCTTATCTGTTGGTTGTACATGTTGGCTCTTTTGTTCGAACGGCATAATACAATAACATTATGAATGTCGTTCTGAGAATAGCTTGAATCGAGAATATCACTTAACTCTGCACCTGCAACTTTTTCTATGTCAGTAAAGCTGCTCAGCTTCAGTTTAGGGAGTACTTTAGTTTCATAATTAAGCGAAGTGCGTAAAATAGTGGCATTTTCCAAAATTCCTGATTCAATTTGCTGTCGGACAACGGTTTTAAAAGTAGAAGTAAAAACATTAAAGTTGAAATGCTGTTCTAAATATTTAGCATCTAAAGCAGGCGTAAGGTTTTCACCCACAGGAGGCAACTGAGCCATGTCGCCAACAAAAAACAGGTTGCAGTTCTCGCCATTTCTGACATACGTAACCAGATCATCAAGCAGGCATCCTTTGCCATTGAGGGAAGAAGAGCTTGATGTGCCTATCATAGAGGCTTCATCAACGATAAACAAAGTGTTTTTATGTAAATTCTTTTGTAAAGAGATTTTTAAAACACCTTCTTTAGAAGTAAAAATCCAGTATATGTATCTGTGAATTGTATGGGCTCTTTTATGGGCATAAGCAGTAATAACCTTAGCTGCTCTGCCTGTTGGAGCAAGCAACACAAATTCTATGTTGACAGATGTTAACACATTTACCAACACACTGATGAGCGTTGTTTTGCCCGTCCCCGCATAGCCATTCAGAACAAAAACGCTGCTATTATTCTTACCCCTCATAAAATTTCCAATGTTAGCCATAGCCTTCTCCTGACATGGAGTTGGATGGTAGGGAAAGTTTCCTTTTAAAAGCAGTTCGATATTAGAGGACATTTAAAGAAGTTTGGAGTTGGAGTACTTTGAGTGATAAATACCTAGGGTTCAAAATTAGGCATTTAATGTTATAGAAAATAGGAGATAGCAAGTATAAAATAGAAAATATTAGGTTTCATTGCAATAACATTTTTTCCAAAAAACATTTTAGAATTTGTATCCTATTCCTAAACCAATATGCGGACTAAAGTAAAATTTCTTATCATCTATAAAAGGATTTTGCATAAATGCAAAGCCAAGATATAGTTGCCATATCAAACCAAATGAAGCAATGCCTTTATATCCAATAATTAAAGAAGAACCAATAAGCATTTTTTTATCGATTTTTGCATTTGAAGGTTTATTTAAAATATTATTACTGCCAATTATTTGTGGACCCAGTATTAATCTATGTCTCTTTCCGAATTCCAAGTTTATTCCTAAAGCATAATTGATCCAATAATATTTAGCTGTTGTTGTGTCAAGACCACCTAATGAGAAGCCAAAACCGGCATAAGGAGTTAAGTAAAAATTTTCTTTTATAAGCCTTTGATATTCAACCAGTCCTCCAATACCACCATACATTGCACCTGTTCCCAGTTGAAATTCAATTCCGTCTTTAACAGTTTTGTCATTAACTGTTGTATCAGCTTTCTGAGCACAAATAATATTTGTTGATAAAATCAACAATATGTTCAGTATAAAATATTTATACTAAACCGCTAACAAGATAATTAAAATAAATGTTGTATATTTGCAACATGAGAATATTACAACTAAAACCACATTTAAGTACATCAGAAATTTCCAGTAAACTGATGTCCTGCACGA
>Ga0114951_10004702_pt1 | contig 13064 bp, 14 predicted proteins | sample AM7aDNAmetaG_FD_88677 | JGI IMG/M metagenome (GOLD analysis project Ga0114951, IMG submission 88677) | Freshwater microbial communities from Finland to study Microbial Dark Matter (Phase II) - AM7a DNA metaG | ecosystem: Environmental > Aquatic > Freshwater > Lake | place: Finland: Lake Alinen...
ATCGTGGGCGGGACGACGACGGTCCTCAACCAGGCGTCGCTCGACGCGATCGCCGCGAAGGTCCTCGCGCTGGCGGATCCCGGCGAGGACTTCGCCGACTCCGCCGAGGTGGTCTACAGCGGAATCAAGTTCATTTATCCCGATGGCCGCGTCCGCCGCGTCACCTGGCACGCCGGCGCCGACGGCGCGACAACGACGCTGGTGTACAACACCGACCGTCCCCCGCTGGGGGGCGCGCGCCTGGAACGCAAGATCGAGGCGCTCAAGCGCGCGCACCAGGCCGCCGAGGGGAACTCCTCCGCCACGCGCGGCCGCCTCAGCGGCTCCGCGATCCCCGAGAAGTCCGGATCCTCGCGTCAGGACCCGCACGGGGCGTACTCCGACTTCCGCCCGGAGTGCCGGCCGTTCATCAACCTCGACGCCGACCGCGTTCCCAACGGAGGCGTCGTCTCGATTCTCGCCGGCTGGGACAACACGAAGAAGGCGTTCCAATCTCACGTTCCTGAGCGCACGGGAATGGCCTGCTTCCTGCTCGCGACCTCCGAGGTCCCCGCCGGGCTGACAAGCCTGGGTCAACTGTACGGCGATGCGTTCGCCCTGGCCGCGGGGACCGGCTACGCCGTGGGGCAATGCCTGGGCACGGTGAAGGGATCGCGGCTCCTGGCCGCCAATAAACTCGGCCCCGTCGCGATCACCAGGATCATCGGCGTGGTGGATGGAAACACGCAGTGCCGGGTTCAGTTCACCGGCAAGCGCGGGGACCGGAAAATCGTGAAGCTCTCTGACGGCACGTTCGAGGTGGTGGAGAGCATCGAGTTTGACGAAGAAGTTTTCTCCGTCGCCGCCGGCGATACGCCGGGGCTGACGGTCATCTCGTGAGACTGGGATGGCATGGATGGACCGAGAATTCGCAGACGGGTGCTTTACGACGACTTCCAGCGGGCTGAGACAGTCGAGTCTCCGGCCGCCTTGGGGGCAGAATGGAATCAGACTGCCCTCGTCAGCAATAATTATTTCCACATCGTGCGCGCCTACAGCCTATATCCAACCCCAACGTTCGCCGAATGCCGCATCGGGACGGCAGCACACTGCACCATTGCTCTGTGCCGAAAGAACCTCATTCCACCCGTCGCCTACGTTTACGACGGCTGTGCTGTCGGTCACGCGGGGTACTCCTCTGTTCTGCCGACGCATCCGGACCCGGTTTGGGCGGAGGCCGGAGTCATCGCATGTGCCTCTGATGTGGACAACTGCTACATCTGCGCGGCGCACGTTGTCGAAACAGAAACGTGGGACCAGTGGGTCTTCAGCAATCCCGTGTGGGCCTGGCGGCCTCATTGGGTCTATTCCATACGAATTTATAAGCGGGTTGGCGGAGTGCAGACACTCCTCGGGGAAAGGACGACTGCTGACAATCTCTCACAGATTGGCCTTCTCATCGGCAGTTCGACCGTCACCGACGCGCAGGGAATCCTATCCGTCTCCGCAGATCCACTTCTGGCGCGTGGACGCTTCGCGGGCATCTATAGCGCAGCCGGTCCGGGATGGCCGACAACTCCGCAGCGCACCACGCTCCACGGAATATTCAACGCGCCGCCGAACCTTTCCTGGCGCGCGGCTCCTGCGTCGGGAGAATCTCCAGTGATCCAGGTAATCAGAGGCACTGAGAATTTCCCGACCTCCGAATTCGAGTTCAGCGGCGCGGCGGCTGACCTGGTGGATTATGGCGCGTACCAGGACGCCAGCGCCTACGACTTCACGCGCGTCGGTGACCGCACGATCCGGCTGGGCGCGGCGCTGGCCGGGCTCGGGTACGGCAACAGTTACGGCAACAACTACTGAGGTTGAACATGGTTCAAGACATTCGGACGCCAACTGAGAATTACGACCTCGGGAAGCACGTCGCCGGAGCGAACGGCTGCGCCGCCGATATGAACCTCAACTGGGATAAGATCGACGCCGCGCTGACGGCCAGCGATCCGCGCCGCGCGGCGAACCTCTACCCGCGCGTGATCGAGTACCGCATTCCCGGCGTGGCGGAACGGCCGGTGGATGGCGCGGGCGGCAAGGTCCACCTGGAGTTACAGGTGGTGGAGGATGGGCAGTCGTGGGACACGCCACTCATCAACCTGTCCACGGCGACGGCGCAAACGGGGTGGGACTACTGCGATGGCGCGGACTTCGCCGCGTTCCCCGCCGCCGGGCTGCTGGCGTACCGGGAGTGGCTCGCCCCCGGCGAGGAGGGGAATCCGAACCCATGCGCCGTGGCCGGCATCTTCACCGAGGTTCCCTTCGGCGCGGTCGGCGCGCGCGCGCGTTACAAGATCACCGCCAGCCTGGAGGCAAGCAAGCTGTATCGGTACCGCATCCGTCAGATTTCCGTCCTCACCAGTGAGGCGTCTGATTGGGATGTGGGGTCGTTCAGAACATAGGAGGACGTACCATGGGCAAGTTGTTGATGGTTCTCGTGGCCGTGCTGGCGGTGGCGATGATCGGAGGCGTGGCGATGGCAGATTGGCAGACCGACTTCACGGCGTGGAAGGCACAGCCCGCCGCACAGAAGTACGCAGCGGCGAATCCGGCCATCGCGTCCATTCCGGTGATGGCGGAGAATCGAGCCATGTCCCTTGCCGAGTTCTCTGGAAACGTTCGTGCGTTCATCGCCGAAGCGAAAAAGGACGTGGACGTGATCCCCGGTGCGCGCGATGCGTGGGAAGTCGGAATCATCTACCTCTTCCGCGGGCACACGGTTCGTGGAGAAGCCGGGAACATCACGGACGAATACGCTCTGGTGAACACAGCCACGCCTCCGCTTCTGGGAGTGAACGCCCGATTGTTTTCTTTCCGATGCCTGCTCCAGCTGGCTCCGGAGTCTCCGCTGATCGATGGAGAGCTCGCCTGGTGCTTGACGGTGAAAGACGGGTACAACCTCACGATCAACTCGTCCGATATCTTTGGCTCGTTGCCTTGTGAGCGCGCCCTCCCTCTGGCCCAGCACATTCTCCACCTGTGCCCCGGATATGCGGAGAAGCTGACCCCGGCGCTCACATGCCTTTCCAACAGTTACGCGGGTGGCGCACTCTCCGGGAAGGACTATGTCGCGCTCCTGACCGGCGTGAAGATGGCGTCCGTCAGCCGCCTGAACACTCTGGACGAGAACGGAGCGGAATACGCCGCGCTGAGGAAGTCGATCCAAGGCATCAAGACGAGTCTCTCCGAGCTTCAAATCAGTGGCGTGCAGTAAGAGGGGCGCTAAAGCCCGAAGTTCTTTTCCCTTTCCATTTGGAGGACGTGCCATGCGGAAGATGTTGACAGTGCTCGTGGCTGTGCTGGCTGTGTGCGGTGTGGCGATGGCGGACTGGGCGGCGGACTATGCGGCGTGGAAAGCTCTTCCGGCCGCAACTCGTTGCATTGACTCGGCGCAACGGGATCAGGCTGTGCTACTGATCTCCACGGCGATCAGCCCGGCGCTGGACACGATGGCCGCGGATAATCTCGCGGTCGTCCAGAATGAGCAGAATGAGTTGCGTGTCCGGGGGTGGACATCCGACATCGTTGCCATGTGCTACGAGCGGCAAATCTCCCTCGCGGTAACGGCAGGGGCACGCGACGCCGCTTTGGCTGCGTGGAGTTCACTGAATCAGTTCTGCGATCGGTACAAGACCCCTCCGTTTGATAATTGGATAATGAGCGGGGTTTGGGGAATCAACGTTTCCGGTCCGGTGCTGGTGAAGGCTGGGTACATCAATCAGGCGGCACTGGATGCCAACTTGGCTGAGCGGGTGGCGCTCGTACCGATGAACCTTCGGATCATATATTGGGAGATGTTGCCCACGTCTGCCCGTCCGACCCCGGCAGATGTTCTGGCCTTCGCAAGGGCCAATGCAAAGTTTGCGGAGATCCTCTCGCCGACGTTCACATATCTCTCCGACGCCTACACGAACAAAGCGATCACGGCGAAGGATTATAACGATGCGCTGAAAGTGGTCATCAACGCGTCCATTGACCGGATGAACAACATGGCCACGGACGATCCGGCCTTCGCCGCACTTCAGAAGGCGATCCGCGGATTCAAGACCAGCTTCGAGAACCTCCAATTCACCGAGAAGGGCAACCTCTAATGGACACGAGGACAAAGATCGCCGCTGCCGGTGCGGGAGCGGCGCTGGTAGCGGCGTCTTTGTGGTTCCTCCCCTCGGGGGAACAACCGGCGCCGGCGGAACAGAATCGGGTGCAGGCTTCCTACAGCCAGATCCCCTGGGACGCTCTGCCGCCGACGGACCTGCCCGCTACGGACCTGGGCGGAGAATCCATTGGTACGACGGACCTTGCGGCGGCGAACCTTTCGGCGTCGGAACTTTCCGCGAATGCGATCAGCGCCGACACTGTGGGCACTACGGACGTTGGAATCTCCGCGCTCGTGTCCACGGACTTTGTTTTGACCACCGGCTTCGCCTTGGCTCCGAAGGAAGTCCAGTCCGCGCTCCTCGCGGCGACCCCGCTTGCGCGCGCGCAGCTTGTGGCCAGAGCCATCGAGACCCAGGCGCTCGCGACGAAAGCGGTCAGCTCCACAGATCTCCCTCCGGAGGTGCGCCTGAACAAGCTGGCTTCCATACTCTGGCTGAAGGAGATGTTGAAGGAATCGCCCGACGACCAGGTCGCGGGGAAATATCGCGCGCTGTTCTCCGTATCCAAGTCTCGAGCGCCAGCTCAGGCGACCGCGCAGCCGCCGTTCGTCAAAGGAACGATCTACTGGACGGCGAAGCCCGACTATGACCTGTCGAAACTCTCCTTCCCAGTGATCGACGTGGACCCGAAATACGGTCCCTACGCCAACTACGACTTTGCGACCTGGGCGCAGAAGATATCTGCCGATCAACCCGCGCAGGTCGTCATCGGGTGGGGTAACGGGATCAACAACTTCGAGAAGCCGGACACGGCGCAGTACCGCGAGTACATGACGCAGATTCGAGCCGTCGTGCGCGTGGTCCGGGAAGTGAGCCCGCACACGTTCATCTGGATCACGGCCTTCTACGGGCCGAGCGCAACCGGCGAGGCGACCTACAAGACCTGGATGCAGCACGTCAGCAGACTCGGGGATGGAATTGCGCTCTTCAACGTCGCGTACTGGGCGGCCGTACCGCAGTTCGCTGCGATCCGCAGACAGGTGCAGCAGGATTGTGGTGGGAAGCCCGTCTTCCTCCTGGGTTTCTATGGATACAAGTGCTTCTTCCCCGAATCCGTCAAGCCGCGGGACTTCGAGGAGCGCATGATGAAAGCGGAGCAGGCGGCGCGTGACGCAGGGTTCGCAGGGTTTGTGAGGGTGGAACGATGAGGCATTTCCTAGCGTTCACGGTCGCTCTGGTCGCGCTCCTGGCTGCGCCCGCGTGGGCGTGTGTCGGAATCTACCCGCCCGTCGGGCACATCGAATCCGACACGTCCGATCCATCCACCGGCCACTTGCAGGACGGCGTGGGCTTCATCTCCAGCACCACGACGATCTCGACTATCATGGGCATGGCCTGCCCAAACCACGTCTACGCCTCCCAGGCCGAGGCGGACCTGGCGGGGATTACTTACGAGATCTGGCTGGCAGAGGACCTGAACGGCGACGGCCTGGTCAACGTCATGGACGACCTGACCGCCATGGTCCAGGGCTTCTCATTCTGGACGCTCAAGGTCCATGTGGTCTGCGACGGAGCGCCAGGCCACGTGCCCGGATGGGATGGACATGAAGCTAACCTATTGCAGGGCGGCGCGACGATCAGCGTCAAGGCGGGCCGCGCGTACATGGCCAAGCTGCGCATCTACGACACGGTGGGCAACACAAACACCGAAGTCGGCGGGTCTGACGTGTGGCACACCTCGGACACCGATTCCTACCTCAGCCGCGACGGCGACGCCGCGCAGGGACTCAGCGACAACGAGGTGCTCTGGTTCCGCGTCCCCAGCCGTCCGCCCCCCAACGTCGGCGGAGCCGCAGGGATCGCCACGACAACCTCGACAACGACATCCAGCACCAGCACGACCACAACGACCACGGGCACCGGCTCCACCAGCACCAGCACGACCACGACCACCACGCTTCCGGCGAATCCATCCTACGTTGTCGTCAACAGCGGCGGAAACATGTATACCGCCGATGGCGATTATGTTCTGTATGGCTCCTGGAATGGCGAGCCGTATTATAAAAAGATCACCGGAACTGCCTGGTTCATTTACTATTCGGCGGGTAACAGTTGGGAGCTGAGCCCTCAACTGATGATGGGGTATTCGCATCCACCCGGCGTTGGAAAGGAAAATTCTACGTCTCCGCCAGCCATGCCGTTGGGCGTGTGGACTGGATACGGCGCTGACGCAGTAACCGTTTCGGCTTGGACCCCGTAATTTCTTTTCTTTCAGAAGGAGGACGTGTGATGGATTGGATGAGCATGGGAATCGGTTTTGCAGCGGCGCTGGCGGTCATCGGGTTGCTGGCGCTGGTGATGAAGAAGCCTGAGCTGGCGACGTTCATGCCGTACATCTCGACCGCGTTCAAGTTCGCGGAGGCGGCGATCCCTGACAACACGCCGAACGCGAGCCTGGCCAAGGCGGATGCGTTTCTCAAAAAGTTCAACGAGTTGTATGCGACGGAGTTCAACAAGCCTGTCCCTAAGAACGTGACGGAACTGGCCATGCGCGGCGCGACGATCCTCGCGGCCCAGGCGAAGGCGTCCGACGGGACGCAGGCCGCTTTCGCGGGCGCTGCCGGCGCGATCGCTGCGGCCGTCGAGCAGGCCCTGGCGGCGCGCGCGGCGGCCGCTGCGGCACAGCCGACCGTCGTTGTGGCCCCCGAGCCGGTCGTTCCGGCCGCCGCCCCCTTGGCGGGAGCGTAGGTGCGCCCCTCGGCATAGGAGGCCGAATCAATGGTTGCGGCGATCCTGGCAATACTCGCCGGACTGATGCAGGCGCTTCCCACTCTGCTGGAAATTTATCAGAAGTGGAAGGCGCTCTCCCCGGTCCGCGACAAGGAGAAAGACTATGCGGCGTTCGACAAGGCGTTGGCGTCTGGTGATGCTGCTCAGCTCGCTCGTATGTTTGATGAGCTGGACAGCCTGCACCCGTGACGTGGTGATCGTCCCTTCCGACATGGTCCCCGTGCGGATCGTCGGACAGGACGCGGCCGCGCCGGCGGACGGCGCGCCCATCCTGCGCATCGGGGAAGCCCTGCCCGAGGCGTACAACGGATGGTGGGTGATCTCACCCGGCGCGATGCGGCGGCTGTACCGGCAGGCAAGGGCGGAGGTGGACGGTCAATGACTCGATCCTTTCTTACTGGGGACGCAGACGTAGCCCATCAGCTTCTCCACCGGTCCGGAGATCGAGCGCAGTCCCTGCTCGAATCGGGCGACCGTCAGAACGTGCACCCCCAGGCGATCGGCAAGCTCCTTCTGCGTCAGATCGGCCGCCTTGCGCATCGCGCGGAATTCCTCGGACGTCATAGTCGTTTCCTTTCAACCCTTGATGGCCTGGCGCCGGATCAACTGGATGGCGGGATCCTGTTCGATGGGCAGGTCTGTGGCACAGCGTCCCCAGACGTGCAGATCACCGACGTCCTCGACGGCCTCGCCAAGGGTTCTGAGTTTGGTGGCCATGTATTCGGAGACAGACCAGTACTCGGACGCCTTCACGACGTCCGGGGCGATTGGGTGAGCTTTTGCAAAGCTCACGAGAAGGGATTCATCCTTGAAAATGGCATCCAGCAGCATCGTTCGCAACTCCGGATTGGTCGCATTGGGATGGTAACGCACGCTGAAGGCCCCCAGCTCCATCTCGATGAACGCGCGCGGCATGGCCTGGACGTACTGCCGGATCGGCGCGCGCCAGTCCTTGCGGACCAGGTTCAGGCCGGCCGGCCGATCTATCCGGGCAAAGAGGTTGCGCTTGACGAATTCGGCGTGCTCGATGGTCATCGCCAGTTCCTCCGGAAAGATGTGGATCGCTCCCATACGCATGATATCGCGGGCGAGGGCATTCCTTTAGGGCGGGCGGAGGCGCAACCTTCGCGCCCCCGCCCCCAGCCGCGCCCGCTATCGTTTCAGCGGGCCGTATCCAATCTCTGTGAGGCGTTCGGCGATCTTTGCCTTGAGCTGCGTGATTCTCGGCTGGCTCAGGTTCAGCTTTTGGGCAATGCGCTCGTGCGACCCGCGCTCGTGGTCGTACACAAGCCCGGCCAGTACCTCGCGCTGGCGCTTGGTCATGGCGGACGCCGCCACGGTGTAATCGACCTCTATACGGGCCATCTCCGCCGGATCGGCGAAGCGATGCGACGCCAGCGAATCGACCAGCGCGGACGTGCGGGTGCTGTCGTTTTCCACGCGCACCACAACAGCGTCAAGATTCAGGTCATTGCGCCACTTCTTCCCACCGGCGAACCGACGCCCGGCGCAGTAGAGCCTATAGGCAAAGAGACTAATCATGCGCGGGTTGATACGGTCGAGCTTGTTCAAGCTGGCCGCGCGCAGCGTCCATTGCCAGGCGTAGGCCATGCACTCAGCTTCCGCCTCTTCCTTTTCCGTGCGGTTCCTGCGGCGATTGCGCAGAGACGCGAACCGGGCAATCTCCGCACGGTGCGCCTCGAACCACTCCCCCGCCAGCCTCTCGACTTTCTTCTCCATCTTCCCATCTCCCTAAAGAAACCTGTCCTTGCCCAACTGAGTACATTGTATGCCATTGGTATAGTTCTGTCAAGTGGGCAGATGGAAAAATCCGAGAAAATCAGGTATCGTGCTTCAGGCCGGAAGCAGAGGCGGAACTGTGCCGATGGTCTGGGAAATGGATCGTGGGAAGCCTCTGAGCGCCCAGCAGACCCGCTTTGCGTGCTCCAGGAGGCAGCCTGAGAGGGTTTGCCTGGTCAGGGCAGTGGTCCGGGCTGGAGGGTGGATTTCAGGCGGATTATCACCCCGCAAAAGTCGCTTTTCCGCCCGAATTTATATCGCGCACAGCCCGGAAAAAGCGCGCGCGGTTACAATGGTGGCGCCATTAGCAACAAGGATGGCAGTTCCGGAAACCGCGTGTACTCGAACTACGATTATCGCTGCGGCGCGGCGGTCTTCTATGACTACAATGACGATATGAACGGTGGCGCTTACAAGCCGCCCAACTACAACTGGGACGTGCTCGTTGCCAAGAGTCCTGTGGCCGTGCCTTGGACGAACCCCGTCATTCGCCATGGGGACAACCTCCCCTTCTTCAAGACCCGCAAGCAGTTGGCTGGGCGCGCGGTTGTTGCGGACGCTTTCGGACGCCCGAATCCTGATCCCACTTATGCCGCATCCTACGCGGCCGCCATCGCCAAGGTGCCGGGTTCCGGCTACTATGGCCATCGCGACGGCTACAATGTTCTGTTCGGCGACTGGAGCGCCAAGTTCTGTGGCGATCCGCAACTGAGCATCATGTGGATTTCACAGGGACCGATGCTGTATAGCGCCAGCAATTTCTGCAGCAATTTCGTCTCCTACTATGGACTCTCGACGTTTCCTGATATCTGGCACCTGTGGGACACCAGCGTCGGGGTAGATGTTGGCACGAGCCGTAACCGGACCACGACGTTCTAAGCGAAGGGGCCCGTTTGAAAATCGATCATCCCTCCGCCTCCTCGGAGGCGGAGGGATGATCCAATCCCAGTCTGTTTCAAGAGGAAGGAACTGTCATGCGCTCTTTTGCCGCTTTTACAGCCCGTTCGTTGGTTTTGTTGGTCGCAGTTGGTTTGACTCCTGGGCTGTTTCCAGCGGCTGCAATGAGCGCGCCGGACTCCCTGGTCCTCTTCGAAGCCCCCTTCAACGGCTCCGTTGACGGCGTCGACGCGAATGGCCCCGTCAAGCCGCTGGCCGTGGAAGGCAAAGTCTCTTACGCGGAAGGAAGGGCTGGCGCAAAGGCGCTGGTCTGCGGCGGCGACGGCGCGCTCGTCAAGTATCCCGTGGACGGCCATGTGCTCGCCAGCCAGGGAACGATCGAGATGTGGGTCAAGGCCGCCGACTGGCCCAAAGGGGAGCAGGCATTCCATATCTTCTTCGAGACGCAAGGTCCCGGCTGGCTGGTGCTCTACAAATTCTGGTCGCCGGACACCATTATCATGCTCTCGGGCGTAGACCAGGCGCATTACGGCTCCGCGATGTTGAACAGCGACCCCCTCATAGACGGCCAGTGGCATCACCTGGCCGGCGTGTGGGGACGTGAGCGGCTGGCCCTATATGTGGACGGGGCTTTGAAGTCCACCTCCGCCGGGCCGGGACTGCCGCAGAGCCTGGCCGGGTGGTTCTATCTTGGCGACGCCCCCTGGAGCAAACCGCATGACAGCCATACCCTGCTCAGCGGCGTGAAGATCTATCGTTACGCCATGCCGGACGACCAGGTCGCCCTGATGGCGCAGGGAAAACCGGTGACGTATCGACCCGAAGCGCGCCTGAAGATTGAGCCGCACCCGGTGAAGGGACAATGGAAGATCATCGTTGACGCAACCGGGTACGCCAGCGACAGCGCGCCGGGCACCGTAGCCATGGTGGAGATACTGAACGGCGGCAAGGTCTTTACGAATGGCAAGGTCGAGAAATTCACCCAGGGCATCGGCAACGTCTCCCTGGATATTTCAAAGCTTCCGGTTGGTCCGGCGGTTGTGCGTGCGCGGGTTCTCGACGGCGCGGGCAAAGAGCTTGCACACGCCGAGGCCACGCTCGACAAGCCCAAGGATGCTCCCTGGATAGACAACAAGATCGGAATGGATGACAAAGTCGTCCCGCCGTTCACCGCCATGAAGGGGCAGGCCGGTGTCGCGCAGGTCGAATGCTGGGGCCGCAAGTATGATCTCTCGGGCGCTTTCCCTGTCCAGATCGAGAGCGTCGGCGCGCCCATGCTCGCCGCGCCGGTCAGCGTGAGCGTGGCTACGAACAAGGGGGACATCCTCTTCGCAAAGCCCGCTGGCAAGGTGCTGGACTGCTCCGCCACCCGCGCGCACCACAAGGGCTCCGCGCAGTCCGACGCGCTGGAACTGACGACGGAAAGCACCCTGGAGTATGACGGCATGCTCTGGACGGAAGTGACCCTGACGCCCAAGGCGCCGACGACGCTGACGGATGTGACGATCCGCATCCCCGTCCAGGCGGCCAACGCGCTGTACTACCATCACGTGCGCGGCGATTGGGATGATGATAACGCCGGCGCGCTGCCGGACAAAGGATACGAGTCCGCCTCCTTCCAGCCGTTCCTGTGGGTGGGGGACAACGACCGCGGTCTGGCCTGGTTCGCGGATTCCTATAAAGGCTGGTCGGACGTCCCGGGCAAGCCGTGCGAGCGAATCGTGCGTGACGGCGGCGTTGTCGAAATGCGCATCTCCGTGGTCAATCAGTCCACGCTGATCAAAGAGCCGTTCCACTTCTCCTTCGGGCTGCAGGCCACTCCGGTCAAGCCGCGCCCGGCCAATGCGCGCGCGTGGAGAGGGTGCGGCGTCGGCGAGGACATGCACCTCCCCGGCATGGGCAACATCCAGATCCTCTGGTTCAACGACGGAGTCCGAGGGTTCAATTACCTGCAGCATTTCGGCTATCCCTGGCCGGACAACCCTGAGAAGTTCCGCGCCATCGTGGCCGATCTGCACGCCAGGAATATCCGCGCGGTTCCCTATGTGAACCTGAACTACATTTCCGCCGGCGCCGACGAATTCGCATACTACGGCGCGGACTGGCGCGATTACTCCATGTACACCTGGCGCGCCGCCGAGCTTCAGGACAAGTTCGACCTCCCGGGCGCTTGCCCGCACAGCAAGGCCTGGCGCGATTTCATTGCGTACAAGATCGCCAAGTTCGTGGATGAATTCCAGGTGGATGGCATCTACGTCGACTGCTGGCAGCCGCATCAGTGCCTCACGGAAGAGCATGGCTGCGGCTGGAGGGATGCTGCCGGGCAGTTGCAGGGGAACTTCGCCATCACCGACTACCGCGAGATCGTCCGGCGCGTGCGCCAGATCTTCGCCGACCGCCGCCCTGATCCCTGCATCATCATTCACATGTCGGCCGATGTCGTGATCCCGCAACTGGCCTTCGCCGACATGATGCTGGACGGAGAGCAGTATCAGGGCACGCGCAGCGGGAAGGATGACTATCTGGGCACGATCCCCCTGGACAAGTGGCGCGCCGAGTACACCGGCCGGCAGTGGGGCGTTCTGCCCATCTTCCTGATGGAGTTCTCACCGTTCCAGTTGCGCACCGTTCCCACCCCCACGGAGCGTTTGATGGGGCTGATCCTGGCGCATGACAGCGGCATCTGGCCGATCTGGTGCTTCCCCGGCTCCATCTTCGGCGCGTGGAAGGCCGTGGACAGGTTCGGGATTGTGGACGCCAATTTCCTTCCGTACTGGGAAGCCAACGGCGTCACCGCCGACAACAAGGACTACATTGTGAGCGTGTATCAGAAGCAGGGCAAGTCCCTGCTGGTGGTTCTGAACACCGGCAAGACGGCCGGCGACGTGAACATCAAAGTGGACCCGAAGCGCCTTGGACTTGGCGCCAACTGGTCGGCGAAGGACGCCTTTGACGATTCGGCCGCGCCCGTTGCGGACCAGGCATTCAAGCTGGCCGTTCCGGAGCGGAATTACAGGCTGATCGTGCTTCAATAGGCGGCTGATTACCGAAAGCCCTCTTCGTTCTTGCGTCGAATGCGCGATGTGGACCATCGCGCATTCGACGCGTCTATATCGTGCGTAACGGAAGGAGTGAGCCATCCTGCACCTCTTTTCCCCCATCCGCGCGGCGCTGGTCGCCGCAGGGCTGGCTGCCGCCGCGGGCGCGGCGTGGCTGCCCGCCGAGTCGTTGGCTGCGCCGGCATCCCCCGTTCTTTTCGAAGCCCCCTTCGACGGCACACTGGACGCGACCGACGCCGCGGGCATCGTCAAGCCGCTGGCGGTGGAAGGCAAAGTCACCTACGCCGAGGGCAGGGGAGGGCGCAAAGCCCTCGTGTGCGGAGGCGACGGCGCCCTGGTCAAGTACCCCGCCGAGGGGCGCTTGCAGGCAAGCCAGGGGACGATTGAAATG
>Ga0114951_10004703_pt1 | contig 13059 bp, 12 predicted proteins | sample AM7aDNAmetaG_FD_88677 | JGI IMG/M metagenome (GOLD analysis project Ga0114951, IMG submission 88677) | Freshwater microbial communities from Finland to study Microbial Dark Matter (Phase II) - AM7a DNA metaG | ecosystem: Environmental > Aquatic > Freshwater > Lake | place: Finland: Lake Alinen...
ACATCGGTTACCCACTGGCTCGGCAGGAAGGGCGAGGCAGGAGCCTTAAGAACGCTGAGATAATCGATGACGGTAAAAAAAACATCCGGATCCACAAGCCGCTCAGGCTTCATGAACCGGAACATGCTATAGAGGCCCACAAAAATCAAAAGCGCAAGAAGGAAAAATATGTCTTTAAGTCTGCGGGCGGGGAATGACTTAACAAGTCCAAGAGCGACGGCAGTGCCCAGGGTGCCCGAGATGACAAACAGGGGGATCAAGGTCAGCAGGACCATGCAATAATAGGCTGCGTCCTGCCTGAAAATAATGCCATAGGATAAAAAGACAGGCAAACTGAAAAGCGCCACCATCCATGAGCTATTAATAACAGTTTCGGCAAGCTTTGAAAGATACAGCTCGTCAGCGTCATAGGGCGTCGCCGTCACGAGCTGCAATTCTTCGGACATAAAAAAAACTGAAAGCGCCGTTATTATATTGCTGAAAATCAGTATTGAAAAAAATGAAAGTATGACCATGGAGAGCAGCTTGGCTGCAAGGAAAGCCCCCACAATCTCAATGCCTTTAAAATAGGCCAGGACCCGAAAAAAAACGATGAAAATGGCGGCCCAAAACAGAATGCCGAAAAACCCCATAATCAGGATTTTTACATACGTTTGACGATCCCGGTGCTTCAGCCCGTTGCGTATCTGCGCGAGTCTTGGATAGAGCAGCTTCATCATGGCCCGTCTACAAACTGTAAGGTATCTGCGATTTTTTCCATCGCTGCATCGCCGGTAAGACGAAAAAAAATAGGCTCGAGCCGTTCGGCCTGGCTTCCGCTTGCTGCACGCAACTCTTTCATGGTTCCCACAGCAATAAGCTGACCGTCCTGAATAATGCCGATGCGGTCGCACATTTCTTCTGCTATCTCAAGCGTATGCGTCGACATAAAAACCGTTGCACCGCCGGCGCAGAGTTCGCGAAATAGCCGCCTGACAAGGCGCGAGCCCCTGGGGTCAAGGCCAACCATTGGCTCATCGACAATCAGCGCAGCGGGCTTATGTATGAGGGAGCCTGCCATGACAAGGCGCTGCTTCATGCCGTGCGAATAGCTCTCAATCAGATCATCCCCATAATCCGTCATCTCGAACAGTTCAAAAAGCTGGGTTGTTCGGGCCGCTATCTGCAGTGCGGCAACATTATACAACCGCGCCATGAAGCCCAAAAACTCCCGTCCGGTAAGCTTCCCATAGAGAAACGGGCGGTCAGGGATGAACCCGCACAGCTGTTTTGCCTGCTGGGGATGTGTGCTGAGGTTCCAGTCTTTAATATAGATATCGCCTGCCGTAGGCTTGATGAGTCCTGCCATCATCTTGATTGTGGTTGTTTTTCCGGCTCCATTTGGCCCGAGAAAACCAAAAATCTCGCCCTGCTTAATTTCAAGGCTTATACTGTTAACCGCCGTTACGGACGAAAACTTCTTGGTCAGATTTTCAAGCCTGATCATAAAAACTCCAGCACATCGATTTCCAGTTTGCCGATTAATCTTAAAATAGAGATCTGGTTTTCCAAATCCCCATCGACGAATTTAACATGAGACACATCTGCCGGAAATTGATCCATGGTTGGATCGACACTCACCCAGCGACCGAGATAAACCTCGCACCATGCATGATAAAAAAAACTGCCGTTCAGATGAACAAGGCCTGCTGCAACCCGACACGGCACGCCTGCAGCGCGGCATAATGCGGCTAAAAGCACGGCATGTTCATTGCAATCGCCCTGTTTGGTTGCAAGCACCTCAAGAGCGCTTGGTATGCTCAGAGTCGGTTTTTTTTCAATATTTGCGTACACCCAGCCGGTCAAACTCCGCACTACTGCATAGGCATTTTTCTCCGTGCCGATCTGCTTCTTGACAAAGTCAAGAATAACCGGATTATCGCTTTGAATAAAAGCTGTTGCCTGTAGAAACGGATCCATCTCAGGCCAGGAAAAAATCGTCTGGCGCATATCATCAGGGGAGATATCCTCCCGCCTTATTTCAACCATATCTCCTGTCCGGCTCTGCCGGCCTTCGTTCAATACAAAACCGTCAAGCGAGACATTTTTCAAACGGAGCTTCAAAAAAGACAGCCCCGCAGCAGAAAACGCCCTGGCAACTTTTATGGAGCTGGCGGCAATAAGGTCCGGGTGCTCGCCCCAGCCTTTTTCCATAGCCTGCTCGCGGTCTTCGCGCACCAGTACCAGCCCCATAGGGCTCTCCTCACGAAGCGTTTCCCCCTGTTCATTAACCCAGGACGCAGTGGTCATTCCCTGAAAAGATGTCTGTACTTTATAACAATCATGGCTCAATCCGTTAATCTCTATATGCTCCTTGTCCAGCACCTGCACCTGCATGGTTCTTGTGCTCAGGGTAAGCGGATCGAAAAACGGCTGGCTGTAGTTCATGCCGGGCTTAATGCCCCGTTTAAGCAATAAATATCGTATACTGTTGGTAAGCACGGGCGGCTCCTTGAGTGGAATTTCACGCCACTCATGTTTACCGCCGGTAAAAATATTCAATCTCATGCGCTGCCCCTGAACTGTTCCCGATACAGACAGGCTGATAACGCCTGAAGACAGTCTAAAGCTGAAAATCTGAAGCCGCATATCTCCATCTGCAACTACATTAACATGCGTCTGTACTCTCTGTGGCATATCCATAACCGTAAGGTCCATAAAAACATCCTCGGTGATATGATAGCCTTCCTCGATGCGCTTGAGCTCCGAGCTGCAGTAGCCGATTTTACTGCCCTTAAGATAAATCCCCGACCATTCCTGGCGCGATTCAACTGTAGAGCCTATGAATTGCTTTTCGAGCTGCACAGGGCGGAATGCCGTTATCTGTTTCATAGCCAGCATAGACATCAGCGCAATCCAGCACGCGACAATAATAATTCCAGCTGTATCGTACAAGCGTTTCATGTGCATAAGAAAAAACCCTGATACCGGGAAGGCTCAGGGTTATTCATGATTTTCCAGAAAAACAGCGGGTCATGGGATTTCAACCGGCAGCTCCTGCTGAGGCTCTGGTGTTTGGTTTATAGCCTGATGATTGATACGATCTTTCAACTCCTTGCCAACCTTGAAAAAGGGGCGCCGTTTGGGCTCTATAGTTATAACAGATCCGGTACGTGGATGATTGCCTGTTCGTCCCTTGTACTCACGGACCTTAAAGCTTCCAAAGCCCCGTATTTCAATGCCTTCTCCCTTTATAAGGGCATTAATCATGGCATCAAAAACCGTATTTACAGCGATCTCAGCAATCTTGGGTTGAATGTTTGCCTGTTCTGAAAGCTGCTGGATTAGCTCAGATTTGACCATTTGTGATCCCTCGTGAATGTTTCAGTAAAATCAGAAGTAATTTCAATAGGTAAAGATTTATAACGAATTGATTCTCCAATGTCAACAAAGTTTTCAAAATCTTTTGCCGCCTCTGCGCACCATTTCAAAATAATCGTTCATTCTCCTGGCGGCCTCCGGGGAATACACGACTGCGCTTAATTCGTGATTTTTTGCAAGTGCGTGGTAAGTCCAGTTCGTGCTGCCGAAAACAGCTATGGAATTATCAATAACAAGAAATTTAGTATGCGTTGTTACTTGTTCACTGTCAAAAAAAACGTCAACCCCGGCTCGCTTGAGCAAAGATGCTGTCTCTATATTGCTTTTAGCAACCTCGCCGAGACTTCCACCATTGTCTAAAACAACTTCAACCTTGATGCCGCGCCTGTGTGCAGCTATGAGTGCATTCAAGAGTTGATTGCTTGGGCTCTCGGATTTCAGCGGGTAAAAAACAGCCTGAAACATGCAAACCCTTACTGAGTTTTGAGCACTGTTTATCAAACGCAGGACTTCAGGGAAATAGCCCTGGTCCTGGAGGAGTTCCATATTCTTTACATCAAAACCATAGGATTGGGAACAGGGCGCCATACAAACGCAAGCCCCAATCGTTAAAGCAAAAACTAAAGAAATGATACTCTTTTTGTAATGACCACGGTTAGCCATCGTGCCCATCACTATTCGGCAGATCTGTAGTATCATTGCTTTCCATCTCATCTAAAGCAGGTATGCTGTAACCTTCTTCCAGCCATGTACCCAGATCAATAAGACGGCAGCGCTCAGAACAGAATGGTCTGAACTGATTGTCTGTACGGTAAACAATCTCTTTTTTACACGTGGGACATTTTACCATGATGGACATACAAAAACCCATTTCCAACAATAAGTTAAAGATTAAACTTTATATTTTTTTAATCGGTTATTTTATTCTTGTCAACAATGAATTCATGGCATCAAAATTGATGCTTTCGTAAAAAATAGAAAATTCAACAAAACCGTCATACCGGCGAAAGCCGGTATCTCGTAGGGGCGCACCTGTGTGTGCGCCCTTGTTATGGGTCGACACGCAGGTCTGCCCCTACCGACAAAGGTTTTCACCGGGGTGACGACTTTTTATGACGGCATCAAAGTTAATAAAACCTGTTGCCAGATGGCCTTGGAGCTATTATAGTTGCAATTCTGCAAATTTTAAAAAAACGGCCTAAGAAGCAACCAATTGGAAGGAATTACAAGATATTATGCTACAAGAGCTCATAAATGAGATTAGAAACTATCCTGGTATAACACGGAAACGCACTATTTGTAAAATAACATCCGCTCTTGCCGATATGGTAAATTTCGGAAATACGGAAATAGGATTTGGCGATGATGCTGCGGCGATCTACCACAATGGCGAATATCTTCTGCTGGCAGCAGATGGCATCTGGTCTGGTCTTATCGAGGCCAATCCCTATGGAGCCGGCAAAGCATCGGTGATGGCAAGCGTCAACGATATTTATGCCATGGGTGGCAGGCCACTTGCCATGGTAAACGTTATAGGCATATCCGATGCGTCGTATTATGATGAAATAGTTCGGGGCATACGCAAGGGTTGTGAAAAATTTCGTGTGCCTATGGTCGGCGGCCACCTGCATCCCGACACTCGTGAGGTATCACTTTCTGTTGCAATTCTTGGAGCTGCAAAAAAACTGCTGCGAAGCGACAATGCCATGCCAGGGCAGGATCTGGTCTTTGCTGTGGATCTTGAGGGCCGGGGCTTCCAGTGCAAGCCCGTTCTCAGCTGGGACACCAATTCCGGAAAAACCTCCGAACAGGTCCTGCCGCGACTCGATGTTTTACCGCAACTTGCAGAGGCAGGCCTTTGCGCCACCTGCAAAGATGTGAGCAATGGCGGACTGCTGGGCACCATTGCACTACTTCTTGAAACATCAAAAGCCGGTGCTATTGTGAACATTGATGCTGTTCCCTGCCCGGCAGAATTTCCACTTAATGACTGGCTTAAAGCTTTTCTGAGCTATGGATTCATTCTCACCGTGGATAAACAGTTAACACCAAAAGTTATAGATGCTTTTTCACAGCAGCACATCACAGCTCAGGTTATCGGCACAATCATTGCTGAGCGCTGCCTGCATGTATCCCTTGCCGGGGAGCAGGGAATTCTTTTTGATCTGGTGAGGGACCCAATCACGGGAATTATAGTGGAGTAATGATTATAAGGGTTCAAGGTTCAAAGTTCAAAGTTCGGGGGACAAAATTGAAGGGGCTGGGTTCTCCCGCCCGAAAAATTGTTTGTGGCAGCTGCGGCGGATGCTTGCCCGTATTTCGTTTTTCTTTTCCCCTCCCCTGCCTGGAGGGAATAAACGGCTGGGGGATTTAAATCTTCTATCTTGTTTAAATTTTTGGCTTTCAACCTTGAACTTTTGAACTTTAAACCTTAAACTCTGCACCCTGAACAGTTACCACTGCCCGGAGTACGTGCTATGTATTGCCCAAAATGCATGATTGAAATTCAATTCACCAGTGAAATGACATGCCCCTACTGCACAACTCCTCTTGTGGAAAAACCACCGCTGTCGCACGATAACCGGTTCGACAATACAGGCAAAAAAGGGCATGCAGCTTTTGATGCTGAAGACATCATTCGGGACGCTGCGCCCCATGCAAATTCCGCCTCAGTGCTGCAAGAATTGCAGGAAAAAATTTATTTTTTCGAAGATGAAATTGATGATGACGTCGGTGAAAGGATCGGCATTGACAAAGCTGATGCCGCATTCCGGGAGATCCTTGATGCAAAAACAGGAACCGCAAATGATATTTCCGCCGAGCATATAATTGAATCAACAGGCCGCAGCAATAGCGCCAGCTCATATCAGAATAACTCCCAAAAACTTCTGGATAAAGCATTTGAAGACATTGACACGGATGATGAGAGCACAACAACCCCGAGCGTAAAATCGCTTGCCATTACCCTGGTGCTGGGGACCCTTTTATTGGCAGGCGTTATTGGTACAGGCATCTATTACTTGAATTATCTGCCAGCCCATGAAGCGACTATGCAAAAGCCTGAAAAAATACTTTCATTGCCCTCTTCAAATGCACCGGCGCCAACTTTAAAAAGCGCCCGCGTTGCGGAGCAGGAAAGCCCGGCAGCAATAACTCATACCCCACAGGATATTTCGCAGGCAGCAGAAAAAGTTTTAGCGGATCAGACACAACCCACTGTCGAGCAGCAAAAAAATTCATCTCCACCCGGGGAGTTCGCAGCAGCCCAGACAACTTCGCAGACACTGCCTAAAGAGATGCAATCACTGCCACGACAAAAAAATGAAGCCGTGCCAGGTGGTACTGATATCCAACAGAGCAGTTCGGCAGCATCTTCCATGAACAGCGTTACCAATTCCGGAACCGGCTCGCACATACTGCTGTGCGGTTCCTTTCAGGATAAAAACAAAGCTCTAAATCTGGCAAAAAAAATCAAGGGAAAAGGGTATCCGGCATTTGTAGAAAAAGCTGATCTTGAACTGAAGGGGATATGGTACCGTATTAAAGTAGCTGGGTTTAGTTCAAAAATTGCAGCGGAAAAAGCCCGTGATGAATTAAAAGGGAAATTAAAGCTTGAAGCAGTTGTTGCAAAACAGAAATAACGTGCTTAGCCCCACTGCCGGGGCAGCACAAGCATGCATGCCGCCTGCATTATTGTCATTTGAATTATAAAAGCCTATCTGCGAGACGTTTCAAAAAAACCTTGATACTATTTCCACAGGTCCCTGCATCCTGTCTTTAATGCACATACAGCAGAACTATGCACACAACAAGACCGTATAAAACCAAAGTAAGCAATATAGGCCTGTCGTTGAGCAATGCTTTTTCCGGACTTCCCCCTTCATTTTTCTGATAGATAAGATACAGATATCGAAAAATTCCATAGAGAACAAAAGGGATTGTATACTTCAGCTTATCGCTTCCGAATTTTGAAACCGTCTCGGCTGAAACCGTATAAAGAATGTAGGCAATGAGCGTTGATGTAGTGACGATTGATATCATCTGGTCAAGAAGTCCGGTGCTGTATTCGTAAAGAATTCGGCGATGTTCTACCGCACCATCCTCAAGCAGCACGAGTTCATGGCGACGCTTGCTGAGCGCAAGAAAAAGCGCTAAAAGAATCGTACAAAAGAAGAGCCATGTTGAAAAAGACACCTCAATAGCCACTGCGCCCGCAGCAACGCGCAGTAAAAACCCGGACGCGATGCAAAACACATCTATGATGACAACATGCTTAAGCCACAATGAATAACATATCTGGAGCGCAAGATAGCCTGCAGCAATAAAAATAAATTGCATGTTAAAAAACGACACGGCGAAAAACGTCAAACCGATCAGCAGCCCTGTCAGGAACAGCACTGCAGATCGGGGCTTGAGAAGCCCGGAGGCAAGAGGCCTGTTGCATTTAAGCGGATGCTTGCGGTCCTGCTCGATATCCAGCAAGTCGTTGATAATATACACAGCGCCGGACAGCGCGCAAAATACTGCAAAAGCCAAAAAAGTTTCAAAAACCAGCGGAGCCTTTAAAAAGTTTTGTGAGAATATAAGCGGCGCAAAAATAATAGCATTTTTCGTCCACTGTTTTGGCCGCATGTTGCGAAATAACAAATAGGGGGTGCTTGTTTTCATTGCTGTGCGTAACCGTGTATAATATTTATCTTCAGCGCGCAACCATCCAGACTCCTAAACTGATCACGGCAATTCCGGAAATCTGTACAATGCTCAAGTTTTCCTTAAAGAAAATCCATGATGCAAGCACCACAAGAATATAGCCCACACTTGTATTGACAGGATAGGCGACACTCAAATTCATTTTAATAAGGGCATAATTATAAGCCGCAAGCCCAAGGGCAAAACAGCAGATGCCCCCCAGGATAAAAGGGTTAGTGGCCATATTAATAAACACATCCATCACCTGATTGTTTTCTTTGGGCTTCAGTGCGCCTGCTTTCATGAAAATATTGGCGGCTGCATTAAGCAAAATTGAAATGCCAAGCACAACATAGGTCCGGAACATGATGTACAATCCTTTCGCAATACTTTTAGCAGTTCTTCACAATTAAAATTATCAGTTAAAGGCACCCTCCCCTTCATCCCCTCCCATCAAGGGAGGGGAAAAACAGGCTCCCTCGCCCCTTGTGGGAGAGGGTTGGGGTGAGGGGGCTTGCAAAATCAAAAAGATCCACTGGGGCATTTTCCGATCTGCATATTTTCTGTGTTTGCAAATTATTTTAATTTATGTTTCCATTGTAAAATAGTATTGTGCTGCAGAACAACGATGCGTACAGCGTATAATTTACTACAATTACATACTGCTTTTTTTTTGTCAATGAGAACTCAGGCATATGAACAACACTTCTGGCGAGCGCAAAAAAACAATGATTATGACCTCCACATTCCCGCGATGGCAGGGCGATACGGATCCACCCTTTGTTTTGGAACTTGCGCGTCGTCTTATTGATTTCTGCGATATAGTTGTTCTCTGCCCGCACGCAGCCGCTACGAAAACCCGTGAAATAGTTGCAGGGATACGGGTTAAAAGATTCCGTTATTTTTTTAGCCGCTACGAAACACTGGCTTATGGTGGCGGCATCTTGAACCGGTTCCGGCAAAGCAGATTTTATTATTGCCTGGTGCCGTTTTTCCTTGCTGGCGAACTGGCAGCAACCATACGGTGCCTGATATCCGACAGGCCGGATATCATAAATGCGCACTGGCTTATCCCCCAGGGATTAATTGCAGTACTGGCAAAAACAGTTACCGGATCAAAGGCACCGCTTGTCTGCACCCTCCACGGCGGCGATATTTTCGGGCTTAAAGGCTCTGTGTTAGCAGCACTGAAAAGCTTTGTGCTCAAAAAATGTGCTGCAGTTAATGTCGTGAGTAATGCCATGGCGGAAACAGTTACAGAATACGGAATAGACCCCAGGCGCATAAATGTAATTCCAATGGGAGTCGATCTCATAAACAGCTTCACACCCGATGAATCTGCCAAAACCCCAAAATCTCTTCTTTTTGTTGGACGTTTTGCAGAAAAAAAAGGGCTGATCTACCTTATTGATGCCCTGCCTGCCGTGCTGGACAAACATCCCGATGCCCGCCTGACTATAGTCGGTCATGGCCCCCTTGAAGGCGCTGTCAAAAACCGTATTGCCGCATTAGGCATTCAGCATGCCGTTACTATTGCCGGCGCAGTTGAAAATACAAAACTGCCCAAAATATATCAGTCGTGTAAAATTGTTGTTTTCCCTTCCATTGTCGATGACAGCGGAGACACGGAGGGCTTCGGTCTTGTTATGGTTGAGGCTATGGGCTGCGGCTGCGCAGTCATTGCTTCCGACCTGCCGGTCATTCATGACACTGTCATTGACGGCCAAACCGGACTCCTCTCGCCACAAAAAAATTCACCAATGCTGGCGGAAAAAATCATTTGCCTCCTTGATCACCCCGAACAGTGCCAAAAACTGGCACTGCAGGCACGGCACTATGTTCTTGAACGCTATGATTGGATAACGACTTCAAAAAAATATGCCGCTGTTTTCAATACGGTTTCGCAAAAACTGTAATCTGTCATTTGCGCAGGCAGGCAAATAATCGTCCGGATTCGTAACTATTCAGGGAACAAGGTTCAAGAAAGCTGAACATCTACTATCCAACACAAAACTGCCAATGATTGAGGGTAATAAATATAGCCCCTGCCCCTTTTTAGGGTTTTGTTTTTTCTTTTTCCCTCCCCTGGTGGGAGGGATACAGGGAGGGGGTTAAATCCTAAATTTTGTCTGTCGCCGGAAAAGCAGCTATAGGGTACATTGACAGGGAGTAAAACATATTTCAGGCCCCCTCCCTCAGTCCCTCCCACAAGGGGAGGGAAGAACGATTAACCAACAAAGGTCGGGGGGGCTGAATAGTTAGCCCGATTCTTCAAATAGTCATTTAATCAACGATGAACGGGTGCGCAAATTTTAAAATATGCTATTATTTAATTAAAACAATCATACATCCAGTGAACACTTAAAACTGGAGCAAACGATGCAAAAACATGGGCAACGGCACTTTTTATTAAATGCTTTTTTATACTGCACGGTCATGCTGGCTGTTGCATTACCCGCCACCGGCTGTAAAATAAAAAAAGACCAGCGAACAACCCCTGCCCTTGTCACGTTCACTGCATGCAGTGAGCTTGAAACCAGGCTAAAGGACAATTTCAGGAAAGAGATGAGAGCAAGCCTGCTCTCCTATAACGATCTCAAGCTGTACACGCCTGTTTACGATGGCGGATCGCCGGCGCCCACTGACGGGGCCGACAGCGCTTTTAACGGCACTGAGGGCACACAGGAAGGCGTCGACTATTCCGGCACGAACAACCAGGAACCCGGTGTTGAAGAAGCTGATTTCGTCAAAACAGATGGTACCTCGCTGTTTATCGTCAACAACAACAAATTCATCGTATTGCATATACCCCAGGCCGGGCTCATAGATAACGGCACAACAACAGCACTCGAAGGATATCCTTCTGAGCTGCTCATATACATAAACCCCTCCGACGGCATAGCCGGCAAGGCTATCGTTTTCTCCACTCTGTACGCCTCTGCCATAGATCAAACACATCCTCTGTACAGCTATATTGCACTTGATACCGCTTCAACAGGTAAGAGCACATACCCAATCTATCGCACATACATGATAACAAAAATCACCGTCATAGATCTGAAATCGGCGGAAGGGCCGAGCGTGATAAAAGAATTCTATGTGGAAGGTGATTACCAGACAGCACGCCTGATAAAAAATTCAGCGCACATGGTGCTTTATTCTTGGCTTGATGTGCCGGGACTCTCGTACTGGCCCGAATTGCCGGAAGCGTATTACACTACTAATATTGAGGCTGTACGAAAACTCATCTGGAATGCGGCTGTACAAAAAACCCTTGCCTCAAACGAACAGGTGATAGACTCCCTGTCGCTCGGAGACCTTGTTCCCCGCTATTATGAACTGTCCGGAGGCGCCATAGTGGCCCATGATCCGACTGCCGGCTCCTGCGGGAACTTCAGCATTGCAGATGACGGCAGCAGCCGCGGCTTTACAACCATCCTAAGCCTGAACCTTTTAAGCGATATGTTGCATATCGATGACGATTATATCGTCAGCAACTGGAGCACAGTGTATGCCGCTTCCGATACGCTGATCATTGCCGAGCCGTCAAATGACCTGTGGTGGTACCGAGACAATACACATTTTGAAGAGGCGACAATCTTCACAAGTTCGCCCTTGACAACGGCACAGCGCATTACACGGGCAGCGGTCGCATAAGCGGAACCATAAAGGACCAGTTCTCACTGTCCGAATATGATGGCGCACTGCGCGTTGCAGCCACGACAAATTCCTGGAGCCGCTGGTGGGATACAACCCCTGCAGAACCTGACAACCACATCTATATACTTACTGAAGCCGATAACGGAAGCTTGCGCACTACCGGTCATGTGGGGGGAATTGGAACGGGAGAAAGAATCTGGGCGACCCGTTTTATCGGCACAAAAGGATATCTGGTGACATTTCGCAATATCGACCCGCTCTGGACCATAGACCTCAACAATATTTCCAATCCGAAAATAATCGGCACAATTGATGTTCCGGGCGTTTCCACCTATATTCATCCGCTGTCCGAAGACCGGCTGCTTACCATCGGATTTGGCGGCGATGAAAGCGGCCTTGACTGGTCAATTCAAGTCTCGCTTTTCAATGTATCTGATTTTGCCCACCCGAGCATTATTGATAGCATGACACTGTCTGTCAACGGAAGCGATGCTACCAGCTCTTCCTGGAGCTCAAGCGAAGCAGCCTACGAGCACAAGGCATTCCAGTACTGGGAGCCCAAGAAAATGCTGGCAGTACCTCTCAGCGCCTGGAAATCAACGTGGGACAACCTCGGAAACGGTACCTACACGTACAGCTCCACACTGGTACTTCTGAATGTCAATAAAGATACGGGATTCAGCATGCATGGCTCAGTGGATCATTCACCCTATTACAACTCCGAAAACCAGTGGTACTGGTCCAATCAGGATATTCGCCGCAGCATCTTCATGGATGACTATATATACGCCATAAGCGACCGCGCAGTTACTGTGCATCAGTTGGATAACATGACCCAGACCGGCGCCATATCACTGCCCGGCACCATTTATGAATACGGGCCGTATATAAGGGGAGTTGATTAAGAACCAGAATTGATTGTCGCGTAAAAAATCGTCACCCCGGTGAAAACCGGGGAGTATATGGGGTCTTTATCTTGACAAATTACGCTTTCAACATCCATGAAATATCAAGATAAAGATTTGACCCCCGATTTTTCCCTGGAGATAAGTTTTCTTTCAAGCTCGGCAAACAGGCTGAACATGGTTATCATGACCGTGCTTTGAATATCTTTTTCACCGTTGGCCTTGAGTTCAAGACCTTCCTTGAGGCAGATAAGGTGAATATGTTTTCTAATCAGTTCATCAACCGTTGTAACTACCTGCCCCACAGAGCGCCCTAACCGGCTCAGTTCACTGATAATTAAAAGGTCACCAGCTGCCTTAAGCTGTGCCTCAAGCTTGCAGGCATAGTCATAACTTAAAGCTTTATGTTTGGAGGCATTGGCCCCGAGCTTGGTTCCATCAAGAC
>Ga0114951_10004704_pt1 | contig 13055 bp, 4 predicted proteins | sample AM7aDNAmetaG_FD_88677 | JGI IMG/M metagenome (GOLD analysis project Ga0114951, IMG submission 88677) | Freshwater microbial communities from Finland to study Microbial Dark Matter (Phase II) - AM7a DNA metaG | ecosystem: Environmental > Aquatic > Freshwater > Lake | place: Finland: Lake Alinen...
GTATTGGTGGCTGGAAGTAATACTACTAATACTACTTATACTGTTAATGGACTTGCCGCCTCTACCTTGTATAGTTTTACGGTAATCGCAAAAGATGGTTTTGGTAGTGCTGTTGCCACCGATCCTGTAACTGCTACCACTTCCGCTACTGTTGTGCCTGTTGTAGGAGCTCCCAATCTGTATGAAGGGTTTAATTATCCGCTTGGAGCGACAGATTTTAGCTACGATGCTGCTAACTGGAAAGGTGCATGGGCATCGGTTGGAGGAAGTGGAGCTACATTTGGAGGCGCAAATAATGGTATAGCAACTGCTTCGCCTCTTGTTGTTTCCGGTTTGCTACAGACAGGAAATTACTACTTAGGTACTGCTGCATGGGTTAGTACCGTACTACGTGAAGTTAACCGTGACTGGAATTCTCCGTATGCCGATTATCTGACGGCGAGTAGTAAGCAGCTTGGACTTGCAGGTAAGACACTTTGGCTGAGTATCATTTTACGACCTCAGACCACCTCGAAAACAGCATATTTAGGTGGTGGTATAGGATTGGATGCTACTTGTTTATTCAGTATCGGAGCTTTTGGAGGCACCTATTGGGGCCTTAAAATAGGTACAATAGAATACCCAAGTACTGTTCCGATTGTGGTCAATGAAGCGGTATTCTTAGTATGTAAAATTGATTTTGCAGCCACTACCACGGTTACATTGTATGTAAATCCTACACCTGGAGCTGCACCTACCGGCACACCCATTGTACAAACAACTACAAGTGATCTTTCTTTTGTATATATAAAATTAGGAACATCAGGTGGTGGAACTGGAGGAGGAATGTCAGCGGATGAATTGCATGTAGCTACTACTTATGCATTGGTGGCACCAAGTACTGGCGGCAATACAGGTATTACTAAAAACTCAGTAGAAAACGTACATGTTTATAGCAATAACGGTCAAATAGTAGCTGACCTCTCCGCATTAAATAGTGCATCTACAGTCACGGTATTTGACATAAAAGGATCTGCAATCAAATCGATTCAAAGTGCAGGTGCTGAATTGTTACATATCAATGTGGACAACAAGGGTGTTTATATGGTTCGTATTCAAAATGGAGCTAAAGTATCTACAGTAAAAGTAGTGTTGTAAAATATCAGCAATCATGACGGTTTTTTGGCGATTCTCAGTGCTGATTACGAATGCCAGATAGTTGAATAGCTTTTTTATCAAAATAGGACTTAATTCAACCCCTGACTTCTAAGTGTGTATTTAGAAGTCAGGGCTGTTTTAAGATATTATTTTCTCAAATCACTAAATATGTATTGAACTCACAATAAAAAAATGAAAATACAATCTATCTCTTTTTTCGTACGCAAATTGCTACTAATATTGGCGTTTGCAGGTTTTTCGACAAGTAATGTGCTAGCGCTTCAGTTGGCTACCTGGAATTTTGCAGGATGGAATCCAACCAAAGTAACGAGGACTACAGCAGCACCCACTACCACCAGTGCCAATGTAATAGTATCGAATTTAACCATGGGGGCAGGTTTAGACGGCAGCGAACTTTATTTTTCCGACAATGCATTCTGCGGATCGCAGATGACTGCCACTACCCTTGCTCAAGCCATTGCCAATAATGAGTATTATGAATTTACCATACAGTCGGTTGCTCCAAAGCAACTCTCCATTGCGTCTATCGATGTGAGTGCTTTATGCCAAGGTCAAGTCACTACATTTGCCTTAATGTCAAGCATTAAAGGCTTTACTTCGGCAGCAGGGAATGTTATTTCCAGCATCACTACAGGGCCAGACAATAACTGGAATATCCCTACACAAAGCTTATTGGCTACAGGTCATGTCAGCCTAACTACGGCAGTAACGTTTAGAATCTATATCTATGCTGCTACTAACCAGCAATGGACTGCGTTTGGATTTGGTGGCCACGCTGCTCCTGCCACTTGCGACTTTGCAGTGATGGGTGTATCTGATCAACCCGATTTGAACCCTCCTACTACTCCCGGCTCTCTTGCTGCCGTGGGGGTGGGTGCCACTAACCTTAAATTAACCTGGACTGCTTCTACCGACGACAATGGTGTAGTGGGCTATGATATAAAACAAGATGGCGTTCTTATTGGTTCTACCACTACCAAATTGTTTTATAACATTTTGGGTCTTACTCCAAGTACCGCTTATACGTTTACAGTTACTGCCAAAGATGCTACTGCCAAGAACTCTACTCCGGCTTCTGTACTTGTTACCACTGCCGCTCCGGGGTCTGTGGGCGGTTTGCCGCAATTGCCAATAGGAATGAATCTCCCCAGCTTAGAATACTACACTACTGCTCTCCCTTTTACCGATGCGATGACATCTAGTGGCGACATGTTTACCACCTACCCTTCAGGGCCTTGGAATTCCGAGAAGATTTCCGAAATTCCCCGTGATGCCAATGGTTATCCCACCACATTGCCTTTTTCCACTTCCGATGGAAAATCGTCCATTGTTCGGTTTCTGTTGAATGACTATTATTCAGGACGCTACGTACTTACTTTTACAGGGGCAGGTACCATAAGTATTTCTGGTTGTCCAACAACTAAGCTGAACAACAATAAGTATTATGTTGATTTTACTGGTTTAGGTGGAAATGTATGGTTGGATATATTACAAAGTACCACTGGCAACTATCTGAAAGATTTCAAAATATTGCCTTTGACTTATGATGGACTTCCTTATCCAACCTTTAATCCTAAATACCTTGATGGATTGCGTCCTTTCCACGCTTTACGTTTCATGGATTGGATAAAGACCAATGGTTCTTCACAAAATTCTTGGGCCACCCATATCCCCAAAACCTACTATACGCAGGCTGGTAGTAGAGGTGCTTCCTATGAATATGCCATCGAACTATGTAATGAATTAGATTGTGATGCTTGGGTAACTGTGCCTCATGCAGCTGACGATAATTTCATTACCCAGACAGCCCGTTTATGGCGCGATGGATTACGCCCCAACCGAAAAGTATATGCCGAATACTCCAATGAAATATGGAACTGGATGTTTACCCAATCGGGATATATTGCTAATGATAAAGCTGCCGGACATGCCAATGCTTATGTCACTACTGATCTGACTGCTATAAAAAATTCGGGTGGAAATTTTCTGGAAATGGATGCCTATATGATGGCTCGTAATTTTAGACTGTGGAAGGCCGAATTTACAGGTTCCAACGCTGCTCGCCTGGTGCGTACGGCGGCTGTACAACATGCATGGACTGATAATACCCGCAGGATCCTCGATTATTTGTTTGATGTGGACGGTCAAGGATGTGACATGGTATCGCCAGGTGGCTATTTTAATTTTAAACAAGCTGACCATGACCGGTGGGTGGCTCCATGCCCAACTCCAACAGTAACAGCAGCGCAGATTTGCGATGAAACCTTGGCAACTTATGATGCCAATGAAGCTGTATGGACGAATGAAACTGCAGCGCTTGCAAATAGCCGAGGTGTAGGCTATGTGGTATATGAAGGTGGACAACACATGCAGCCATGGATGCAGGGCGATTGGTGTTATAATCAAGCAGTGTGGGATGCACAAATTAACCCTAAGATGTACCAATTATATGTTAATAACTTCACGAAAATGACAGATCCTGTTGTCAATTGCTCCTTATTTATGGCATTTAGTTATATGGGTAGTAGACAAAGTAAATATGGTTCTTGGGGGCACTTAGAATCAATGTCCCAAGTTGGCAACCCAGGTGGATACATGACTATCGCTCCTAAATACCAGGCGTTGTTGGATTGCAACTCTGCTAAAAACCTAGGTATTACAACCGTAGCCTCTCCAAGCCAGAGGACATCCAATGAAATTAGGCTTTATCCAAATCCTAGTTCAGAGTTTTTAAATCTTGACTTTGGAACAGAAGTCGAAAATGCAAATATTAGCATTATCGATTTGCAAGGTCAGCAAATTATGAACACAAATACTGCTAATAAGAAAATTGAAACGTTGAAAATCATTGACTTGAAAAGCGGTATTTACTTCGTGAAAGTAGTATGTAACGGAAAAGTTGTGAACAGCAAGTTTGTGAAAAAATAAAACTCAGTTTTAATTTCCAATTTCCAATAGGTATTATATAAATTGTATATATCTGATTTAATTAACTTTATATTTTAAAACTAAGAAATGGAACGCTGATTTAGCGGATTTGTACTGATAAAATGTAGAAAAAGTATCATAGTTGGATAATAAAATATGTATTTATGACTCTAAGATAGGCTATATTTGCAAACTTCAAGTTGTTGAAACTTTTAATGAGTCATTATTCTAAAATTTACTTGTGTAATTTACTATTTTAATGACAGTTAAAATGCAATGTGAATTATAAAGTCACATTAAAGCAAAAAAAATGATTAAAACAATCTTAAATATAAATCAAATGAAAAAATTACTCAATTCAATGCAAGTTGCCAGATTACTCTTTTTGGCAATAGCTTTTATTAGCTCCAGTGTTGTATTTTCCGAGCAGATTGCTACCTGGAATTTTGCCAACTGGAATCCTAACAAAGAAACAAGGGCTACTGCAGCTCCAACTACGAGCAATGCAAATGCGACTGTTTCAAATCTGGTAATAGCATCCGGATTAAAAGCAAATCCTGGTTATTATTCTCCAAACGCCCTTTCCAGTTATGGTATGAATGGCACTACGCTGGCTCAGGCCATTACCAAAAATCAGTATTATGAATTCACCATTACACCAAATGCCGGCAAAAGTTTAACTATTTCCTCTATAGATGTATGTGCTCTGACGAATAGCCAAGTATGTACTTTTAGCTTGCTGTCGAGTATAAACGGTTTCACTGCGGCAAATCAAATTTCTGCCATCACTACCGGTGCTGCTAATAATGTCAATATCGCATTACAAAATTTTCCTGTTACAGGACATGCCGGTTTAACCTCAGCTGTAACGTTTAGGATCTATATTTTCGCAGCCACTGACGTGTATTGGAATGATATGGGATTTGGTATGCACAATGCAAGTGCCTCAAGTGACTTTATTGTAAATGGCACAGTTACTGCTCCCGATTTAGCACCTCCTACTGCCCCTTCTGGTCTGGTAGCCTCTAGTATTACTGAAAATAGTCTTACCTTATCTTGGACTGCATCAACAGATGATGTTGGCGTTACTTCGTACGAAGTTTTTAAAAATGGTACTACTTCTTGTGGTACTACTGCCAATACGTCTTTAGATATTGCAGGCTTAACGGCATCCACTGCATATTCATTTACAGTTAAAGCGTCGGATGCATCTGGCAAAGTTTCGGATGCAAGTGCAGCTTTGCCTGTAACTACGAGTATTCATGTTCCTACCGGTATTAATATTGCTCCCATAGGAGTAGGTAATATATGGCCAAATGCAGCGAATGCCGGTACAAATAATACCATTATAGCTAGCCCTGGTGTGAACGATGGCGATATTACAACAAATGTAGCCTTCACAAACATGACAGCCAACAATCGTTACCAAGGCGTAGGTATAGTGTGGGCTACAGCTAAAACCGACATTATAAGTGTGAAATTCATTGGTGGTAGTGGCGTGTTTAGTGGTGCAGTGGCACCAGTAATACAAACCTCTGTAAGTGGTGGTGCTGTAGCTAACGATTGGGTAAATGTAGCCGATTGGACTTTTGTTCCTGCTTATCCTGCCTTGGGTTCGGGTGCTGCAAACCAAACTTACATGCTTACAGGTCCAAAAATCACAACAGCAATCAAAGGAATTCGTATTATTGGTCAAATAGCCGATATGACAGTTCCATTAAGTGTAAAAGAATTAATAGTAAATGCGATTGACGAAGTGGCACCATCTGCGCCTGGAGTGCCTGTAGCTTCAAATTTAGCTTCAATAGGTCTTACATTAACTTGGCCTGCAGCCACCGACAATGTTGGAGTAGCATCGTACGAAGTATTTAGAGGTGGTTCAATATCCTGTGGAACTACTACTACAAATTCGATGAGTATTTCTGGCTTAACGCCTTCAACTAATTACTCTTTCACGGTAGTAGCTAAAGATTTAGCGGGCCTTACGTCGCCTCAAAGCATTGCTTTGGATGTAACCACGCCTGCATATACCGTTGGAAGTCTTGGATTTTTCGAAAACTTCAACGATAACGTGCTTACCAATTGGACAAAAGGTAGTTATAGCTTAACCGAAGCGGGAGGAATGCTGAAAATAATTCCTAAAAAGTCAGGTGTTTGGGATGGTTTTGATTTGAAGTTCTCTCCGACTCAAATTGATATTTCTACTGTACCTTATGTAAGTATGAAAATTAAATCCAACTTTGATTTCAATATCTCGTTAGCCGTAGGAAATGCAAGCGGTAAAATTGATAATTACCCATTGAAGTTTAATAATATATTGCAAGCTGGCGCTCAAGAAATTGTTGCTTCAGATGTATTTCAGGAATATTCGTTCGATTATACCGGAATACCTTTAACCGCTTTGCAAACGGCTAATAATCTTCACTTTGTTTTAAACCCACTTTCCAGTCTTTTTGGCGATGCACCTAATAAAGAAATTTATTTTGATGATGTCAAAATTGGAGATCTTGCTGTTCATACCCCGGCAATTGCTACAATTCAAGATCAGGTTTTTACAGCCCAAGGTACCGGAACAGCAAGTCGTACAGTTAATTTCCGCAATGTAACCGATGGAAGTACAGGTACAAATCCGATAAGCATTACGGCTACAAGTTCAAATACCGCTGTAATTCCAAACCCGACAGTGAATTATATTTCACCTGCAGGTACTGGCTCGTTGGTGTTAAATCCAAATGTGCTAGCAACGGGTGAATCAGTAATTTCTGTAACCGTTTCGGCTGCCAACACTACGCCTAAAGTAATGACATTTAAAGTCAAAGTTGTACCAAATGCAGCTCCGAGTATGCAGCCAATACCAAACGTATTGATGAAAAGGGGTCAAACTTTGACTCTGGGGCTAAACAATATTAGCGATAATAATCCCGAATCAACACAAGGTATTACCATTACTGCTGCAAGCTCCAATACCGATGTCCTAACATCAGTAACGGTTGCGCATAATCCAACCGATTTTGTAGGAACAATAACCCTTAAAGCATCCGCTTTAGCAGCTATTGGAAGTATTCCTATGGTTACTGTTACTTCAAAAGACAACGGAGGCGTTGCTGCGAGTGGCGTTGATACCGGAATTACTACATTTACGGTATCGGTTTACGAAGATATAAATAACAAACCAACTATTGATTCTATACCAGCAAAAAGTATAAAAGCAGAAGTTGCGAATGATAATATACAACTTACGGGAATATCGGATGGCGACAAATCAAATCAAACATTGACTTTTGAAGCTACAGCTAGTAATATCGACATTGTTACAAATCTTTCGGTAGGCCCGGTTGTAAATGGCGTTGCAACGTTGAGTTTTGCTAAAACAGGTGTTGCAGGAACTACTACTATTACCATCAAAGCTACCGATAATGGTGGAAATGCCGGAAATAATGGCAATCAATCATTCAGTCGTACATTTCTACTAACTTCTATAATACCTCCAGTAAATGGAATTGCTACCAATTATGTGCCTTACATATCGAATGTAGTTGCTTCGGGGGTTCGAACAGACCTTACAAATGGCGTAATAACATTTGGTTCTGATAACAGTACACATATTACAGGTAAAGTATTAGCTTACAACTTCCCTTCTTCATATTTTGATTTAAAAACGTTGACTGGAGGTAAAGAGTTGGATATTTCGGCAAACAAAAGAGTTAGCTTTAAACTAAAAAGTGCATCTACCACTTTATCCGAAGGGAAACCCTTGGCCGAAACTGTAATCACGTTCCGTTTAATTGATAATATTGCTCCAAGTTTTGATGCCAATAGTCCAAGCGGCTATACCGTTTCTGCTATCGGATTGAATGTTCCAAATGATGATAAGTGGCACGATTACTACCTGGATTTTACAGGAAAATTCTCAAAAGTGGTGGCAGGAGTTACAAAAAGCACCGATAGTACCCGTATTTCACGAGTTATGCTTGATATCAACCTTACTTATTTCAAAGAAGAAACAGTTGATGTAATTTTTAAAGACCTGAAATTGGGCGATATGGCCGATTTACCTATCCCTGCACCAAAGGCCACTATTAATAATATTCCGAATCAAACCTTGTATGTTGGTGATGCGCCAAAAACAATTCTAATGTCGGGTATTTCGGATGGTTCGGGTAATAAATCAGCCACCATCACCGCTACAAGTAACAAACCATCGTTAATTACAAGCTTAACAGTTGGAGCAATTGCCGACGGAACAGCCACGCTTAATTATAGTGTAGCTCCCGGAGTGGCCGATTCAGCTATCGTAACTGTAATTGCTAAAAACGTAGCTGTGGCAACTTCTATTCCCGATACAACTATATTCAAAATTTATGTTGTTGACAAATCTATAGTTACAGCAAGTACAGTAACCATAGGATTATCAACTACCTACCAAACTATAGGCGGTATTGGCTGTTTCCTGCAACATGACAATAGTGATGCACAAATTCAAGCCATTAAAGACTTTAATATTACGGCATTAAGATTTACAAGCGAAGGAAATTCAGAATTTGAACCGGTGAATGACAATGCCGATCCAACTGTGACAAATTACAATGGTTTCAAAAAGAGCATTTTGCCTTTGGCTACAATTCGAAATATCAATGAGAATACAAATTGTCACAAATTCAATTATACTGTTTGGACTCCACCTTCTTGGATGAAACAAAATAAAGCTGGCTTTCCGGATACGGATACACAATTTGCTGCCAACAATAGACTGAAACCAGAGATGTATGATGAATTTGCTGAATTTATTGTTGCTATTTGCCAAACAGTAAAACAAGAGGCAGGGGTGGAATTATATTCCATAAGCTTACAAAACGAACCTACATTCAACGAGCCTTATGTTTCGTGCCAATATAATGGTAATGAATTTAGAGAATTGATAAAAGTAGTAGGCCCACGCATGAAAGCGGAAGGATTGACGACTCGTATTATGTTGTCGGAAGATGTAAATCAAATGGGTTGGGTACAGGCCAATGTAGGCGCTACACAAGCCGATGCTGTTGCCAATAGCTATCTTGGGATAGTTGCTTGCCACCTTTACGACCCAGATGGTATTAAAGCAGGTGGAGCTGGTGCTTCAGCATGGAGTAGTTTGTTGGCATTCCAAAAAACGACTGCTGCCGAAGGATTGTGGATGACCGAAACATCTGGCTATTCAAATGTTTGGGAGGGTGAAATGATTATCGATTATTTATTGGGAGGTAAGATTTACTCTCCAGGCCCATTAGATTTTGCAGGTTCTATGTACACATCATTTAAAAATGGTAATATTAGTGGTTGGACAGATTTTGATAGACCAATGGATAAAAGTAAATTTGATTTATTAGGAAGTGTTTTCAAAAACTATTCTAAATTCATCGGTCCTGGTTCGGTTATGGTAAATGCTACAGCAAACAATAGCAATGTGTTGAGTCTTGCTTTTAATAATGTCGATAATTCCAATACAGTAATACTACTTAATACAAGCAGTAAACCAGTAAAAGTAACACTTGCCGGTGCTAATGTGCCCGTATTGTACGAAAAATATACGACACAAAATGCCGCTGCATTTGTAAAAGGCCAAAATGTAACTGATGGAACACTCTTATTAGCACCACGTAGCATAACTACATTGTACCATTCATTATCAAATGCTGCTCCGTCAATTGACCAACCGGCCAACCAAAGTGTGGTATTGTCTGAAGGTGATAAAGTGGTTACGCTCACTGGTATTGGTTATGGTGCAGATGTGGTAGCACAAAATGTAACTTCGGTTACTGCTACATCAAGCAATACAGCTATTGCTAATGTGTCAGTTCTAAATACCAATGGTTCTACTGCCGATTTAAAAATCACGCCAGTTGCATTAGGCACTACTACCGTTACGGTTAAAGTAAAAGATGATGGTGGTGTTGCCGCAGGAGGAGTTGATGAAACAACAATTGCATTCACTGTTACAGTTAAAGAATTTACTGCTTTAAATAATGTAAAGAAAACTGTATTGAGTTTGTATCCAAATCCGGCAACCGATTTTATCAATATAAATTTGGATAACGAAACGGCTGATCAGGTTATCATTACCGATTTGTCGGGCAGAATTGTTCAACAACAATCGGTATCCAATCAAACAAACAATTTTAAACTTTCAGTAAATCATTTGTCAAAAGGAATCTATTTTGTAACAGTTAAAATGAAGACACAAAGTCAAACAATAAGACTTATTCGTCAATAAGGTGGTGTTTAGTTTTTCATGGAAAGTCGACCAGTATTTGGTCGGCTTTCTTTTTAAAATCAAAATATCAATTTCTTTCCCTTATATTTGTAAAATAAATGTTTAATTGAAATCTATGCAGCAATGAAATATGAAAAACGAGTTATAAACATCGCTTTTTTTATTTTTTCAATAACATTATTGGCTCAAAACCCAATTATTCCTGCCGGCATGTACATAGCATATCCTTCGGCACATCAGTGGAAAGATGGTAAAATGTATGTTTATGGGTCGCGCGACGAAAGTCCGAATTATTATTGTTCATGGACACATCATGTGCTGTCTTCGTCCGATTTATAAACATGGGCTGTAACCGAAAATGCTTTTGCCAGTAAAGGTGCAAATGACCAAGTGCCTTACAGTGATGATATTTTGTATGCGCCTGATTGCCAATATAAAAATGGAACTTATTATTTGTATTATTGCCTTGCCAGCAATAAAAATACCGAAGTAGTAGCCACCAGCGCTTCGCCAAACGGACCTTTTGTTAATGGGAAAGTTATTAAACTCAAGGGAATTAATGAAATAGATCCCTGTGTATTTATTGATGATGACGGCCATGCATATTATATTTGGGGACAATTTTTTGCCAAGATGGCGAAACTTAAACCCAACATGATGGAGATAGACACCACCACAATCAAAGATAATATAGTGACAGAAAAAGAGCATTTCTTTCAATAAGACTGATACTTGGTAAAGAGAAATGGTAAGGTGTTATCATGTAAAATTAAAAAGGTAAAAGGTGTACATGCTTTATGATTCAAATTTTGGGGAGATGGAGATGATTTGCTTAAAATAGACAAATTTTGTTTTACAAAATTCTAACTTATTAATGATAAAAAAAATAATTATGACATTATGAAAATTAAAAAATTATCATCAACGCAACTATTTTCAGCTTTACTGACTGGAACGTCAGCCATTTCGATGGGTATATTTGCACAACACACTAAAAAACCTAATATCATTTATATTCTTGCCGATGATTTAGGTTATGCTGATTTAGGTTGTTATGGTTCCAAACGAATCAAAACCCCCAATATCGACCGTCTGGCTGCTGAAGGAATTCGTTTCACAAATCATTATGCAGGAACTTCAGTGAGTGCACCATCCCGTTGTTCACTCATGACCGGTTTGCATACCGGACATTGTCAAGTTCGAGGAAATTTACAATGGAAACCCTATGGTCAGTTACCACTACAAGAAAATACGGTTACAGTTGCTTCGAAATTGAAAGAAGCCGGTTACAAAACGGCCATAATAGGTAAATGGGGATTGGGTATTGAAGGTACAACCGGCGATCCGTTGAAACAGGGTTTTGATTATCAGTACGGTTATCTTTGTCAGGTGTTGGCTCATAATCATACTCCTGAATACCTTATTGAAGATGGTAAAAAAGTGAAGTTGAGAAACAAAGTGGTTTGGATGCAAAAAGATGACTGGACACAAGGATTGGGAAGTTATCCGGTAGTAAAAAAAGATTTTTCTCAAACTTTATTTACTAAAAAGGCATTGAAATTTATCGATCAGAATCAGAAAAACCCGTTTTTTATTTATTTGTCGGTAATTATTCCTCATAACAATGGAGAAGCACCCAAAGGAGAAACCTACAGTGATATTCCGTGGCTTTTTCCATACGAAAAACAACCCTGGACAAAAAGCGAAAAAGGGTATGCAGCCATGGTTACCTATCTCGATACCGAAATAGGAAAAATTATGGACAAGCTTAAAGCAAAGGGGTTAGACAAAAATACAATCGTTATTTTTACAAGCGATAATGGTGCCGATGCACCTGATGGATTTGAAAAAGAGAGCAATTATCCTTTAAGGGGCTTAAAACGCGATTTGTACGAAGGTGGAATTCGCATCCCTTTTATTGCCTATTGGAAAGGTCATATTGCCCCAGGCAGAACGAGTACCTTACCTTCTGCCTTCTGGGATTTTATGCCAACGGCTTGCGAATTGGCAGGTGTGAAAGCTCCTGAAAATACCGACGGAATTTCGTATTTGCCAGAAATACTCGGCAAACCACAAAAACAACATGAATCGCTTTATTTTGAATTCCACGAACAAAGCGGTAAACAAGCCCTTATCAAAGGTGATTGGAAATGCATTCGGTTGAATACCAATTATAAAGATAAAATGATTACCGAATTATATAACATTGCAGAAGATCCAAGTGAAACAACCAATTTAATTGCTAAATACCCCGAAAAAGTAACAGAACTTGTTCAATTGATGCATGAAAGCAGAACTGAAGATAAGTTTTTTAAATTATTCTAGATCAATATTAATTTGAACAAATTGAAGTGTAAATTTTTATCATTAATGCTTGTTTTTATTAATTTTCAACAAGTATTTTCACTAACAAAAACTCAACATAAATCCACATAGCCAGCTTATGTATGGAAATGTACGCATTAAAGCCATTTCGGCAAACAATGAAGCATTAACAGAGATACGAAATAGAGATGCAGCAGGATATAAATACATTGATTTCGATGATCATGTTGACTCAATTAAAGTGGACGTTTTTCCCGGTAAAAAAGGCCTAACTATGGATATTGCCATAGATAGCTCGTGGGGTCCTTCTATTGGACAAATTAATATTCCTGATGGTGGAAATGGACAAACAATGCAAACCCTGAGTGCTCCCATTAAAACCGTAAAGGGTAAA
>Ga0114951_10004706_pt1 | contig 13051 bp, 7 predicted proteins | sample AM7aDNAmetaG_FD_88677 | JGI IMG/M metagenome (GOLD analysis project Ga0114951, IMG submission 88677) | Freshwater microbial communities from Finland to study Microbial Dark Matter (Phase II) - AM7a DNA metaG | ecosystem: Environmental > Aquatic > Freshwater > Lake | place: Finland: Lake Alinen...
TTGCGCTGATTTCGGATCACCATCCGCTCTTCATGCAGTTCCACGGTGCCACAGGTAAAGCTCGGATGTTCGTGTCGGTTGACGAATGCTGGCAGCACGATAAAGTGAATATTGCCATAACATGCATAGCCACCGTAATGGTAATGGCCGCTGAGACAAGCCTTGACTGCCGGGGAAGATGCAAGCAGTTCAGCAATCTCGCGGTGATTCCAGAGCAGGCCATGCAGTTGATCAGTGGTCTCGGGCAGCAGTGGAAAGTGACAGACGGCAATAACCTTTTTTCCTTCCAGTTTCGCCTTTTCAAGCTCCAGCTTAAGCCATGCCTTCTGCTGTATTCCAACAGCGCCGCAGTATTCGTGAAGCTCAGGATGTGCAAGAAAGAACGCAAGAGTCTGAACATCTTCCTGCGTTTCAGGTACTCGGAGCGCCGAAACATCCATACCGTCAAGGACGATAAAGCGAAAGCCCTTTATGGTAAAGGCGTAAAAGGGTGTTTGCAGACCAAGAGCCGCCATAAGCGTCTGTCGCGGCAGGGCAAGGCAGTGGTTGCCGAGAATGTGGCGGATAGCGCCGGGAAATGTGTTGAGAATCGAGCTGACTTGCCGGAACTCCTCCTCTTTGTGCGAGCTGCTCCCTTTGATCTGGTCACCAAGCTGCATGAGAAAATCAACATCGTTACGCTGCCAGCAATCCACGCAGGCGCGAAGGTCTGCGGCAGTTTTTGCTGCTGCCGCAGGTTCGTTCTCCGTTGAAAAGTGAATATCGGTGATGATGCCGAACCGGAGGAGTTTGTGGTTGTCAGAACTCACCATCAGTCGCCGAATTCAGAGAGATATTTTTCCATGAACTCGTCAAGGTCTCCGTCAAGCACGGTTTCCACGTCGAAGCGTTCGTAGTTGGTGCGGTGATCCTTGATGCGACGGTCGTCGAGCACGTAGCTGCGGATCTGGCTTCCCCATTCAATTTTTTTCTTTTTGCCCTCGATCTCCCGCTTTTTTGCCTCCTCTTCATCGCGCTGCCGCTGGTAGAGCTGGGCCATCAGCATTTTCATGGCACGCTCCCTGTTCTGGAACTGTGAACGTTCCTCCTGGCAGCCGACCACAATACCTGTTGGAATATGCTTGATGCGTACAGCAGTCTCGACCTTGTTGACGTTCTGGCCCCCCTTCCCGCCGCTGCGGAAGGTTGAAAGTTCGAGATCTTCCTTGCGGACGTCGATTTCAACGTCGGGAGGCGCTTCGGGATAGGTGAAAACACTGGCGAAGGAGGTGTGCCGCCGGGCATTCGAGTCGAATGGAGAGACGCGCACCAGTCGGTGAACGCCGTTTTCAGCCTTCAGATAGCCGTAGGCGTAGGGGCCCTCAATTTCAAGTGTTGCGGTTTTAATGCCTGCTCCGTCGCCCTCCTGATAATCGTCGGTATATATTTTAAAACCTTTACGCTCAGCCCATCGCATGTACATCCGGTAGAGCATTTCTGCCCAGTCCTGCGCCTCGGTTCCACCTGCTCCGGCATGAATGGTGATCATGGCATTGCCGGCATCATCCTTGCCCGACAGCATGTTTTTGAACTCAATTGCTGCGATATCATGCTCAATTGCCGCGATAGTTGTGGTGAGTTCTTCAGCAAATGATTCGTCCTCAAGTTCTATGGCAATATCGAACTCATCCTGACAGACACGAGCCTTTGATGCGATCTTGTCGTACTCTTCTGTCCATGATTTGTGTTCGTTCAACTCCTTCAAGACCTTGTTGGCGGCTTTCTGATCGTTCCAGAAAACCGGGTCGGTGGTCATTTTCTCCAGGTCGTCGATTTTTTCTTTACGTTCATCGACGTCAAAGATACCCCCGTAACTGTTCCAGGCGACGATGAATCTCCTGCAGTCTTTCTTTTTGTGGTTCAAACATGGTTTCTTCTGTTTTTTTAGTAATAAAATTCACTCTAAAGGAACAATTTTTTTCAGGAGAAATCAAAGGTTGTGTTTGTTGTCATGATTTTGATGATGTCTTCGAAATTAGAAGAGTATCTAAGCAAAAAAGTAAAGGAGTTTTCATATTTTCCTTTCTTTAAAAATAACAGGGAGCAGCGACGGAACTGTTAAGCCGGAGTAACTGCTTTATGGCCGGGAGTTCCCCGTACACCAACCAGAGATTTTTAACGATGAATAATACATTTCGACGAGCCGTTTCACAGTATAACTATCAAACGTTTGACGGTCGTCAACGGGTTGTCATTGAAAATGTTTCACCTGAACTTGACGGGGGCAAATACCCGGCCAAAGGGATCGAGGGAGAGAGTATTGTTGTAGAAGCAGATATTTTTGTTGATGGTGCCGATACCATTTGTGCAGAGCTTTGTTTCCGATCTTCAGGCAGTGCTGAGTGGCAGCGTTCACCGATGATCTCTCAAGGCAATGACCTGTGGAAAGGGTCATTTAAGGTCGGTCTTCCCGGTCAGTATGAGTATACGATTGAGGCAAGGGTTGACCATTTCGAAACATGGAAAAAGGGATTGGTCAAAAAAATTGATGCAGCTCAGGATGTTTCGCTTGATCTGCAGATTGGTGCGCTTCTTGTCGACAAAGGGGTTGAAAGGGCTGAAGCCCCCGATGCCGGTGAGCTTACTCTTTTTGCTTCTCTAATCCGTTCTGAAAAGAGTGACGAAGCTGTCGCGGCGGCGATTGATGTCCGCCTCACGCTGCTCATGGCGCGTTATCCTGATAAGGCGTATGCCTCTATGTACGATAAAGTGCTCGGCCTGACGGTTGAGCAGAAAAAAGCAGGATGTAGTGCATGGTATGAGCTGTTTCCGCGTTCATGGAGTTCAGAACCTGATACCCATGGAACCTTTAATGACTGTCGCAGGCTGCTGCCGATGATTGCCGGTATGGGATTCGATGTTGTTTATCTACCGCCGATTCATCCGATTGGTCACACCAAGCGGAAAGGAAAGAATAATGCGCTGGTTGCAGCTCCTGATGAACCCGGAAGCTGCTGGGCGATTGGCAACCGTGACGGAGGGCATAAGGCAGTCCACGCTGAGCTGGGCACCGTTGAAGATTTTGCCGCATTTGTTGTAGCAGCAGAGGAGCACGGTATTTCTATTGCTCTCGATATTGCTTTTCAGTGTTCGCCCGATCACCCTTATGTACAGGAGCACCCTCAGTGGTTTACCTGGCGTCCCGATGGAACAGTACAGTTTGCTGAAAATCCTCCCAAGAAATATGAAGATATTCTCCCCATTAATTTTGAATCTGCCGACTGGCAGAATCTCTGGATTGAGCTGAAAAGCATTTTTCTGTTCTGGATTGGCAAGGGTGTGAAAATTTTCCGTGTCGATAATCCGCACACCAAGGCATTTCCTTTCTGGGAGTGGGCTATTGCATCAATAAAAAAGGAGTATCCCGATACTGTTTTTCTGGCTGAAGCATTTACCCGTCCAAAACTGATGGCCCGGCTTGCCAGGATTGGATATAGTCAGTCGTATAGCTATTTTACCTGGCGTAATACCAAGCAGGAGCTCCAGGAATATATGAGTGAACTGACGACATCGCCCCTGAAACATTTCATGCGGGCAAACTTCTGGCCAAACACTCCTGATATCCTCCACGAAGAGTTACAGAAAGGCCAACGTGAAAAGTTTATTATCCGTCTGGTACTGGCGGCAACGCTTTCATCAAACTACGGGATGTACGGTCCTGCCTACGAACTCTGCGAGCATCTACCCGTAGATGGCAAGGAGGAGTATCTTAATTCCGAAAAATATGAGATCAGGCAGTGGGATCTCGACCGTCCCGGCAACATCCGTGCTGAGATTACCCGTATCAACCGAATCAGAAAGGAGAATCCTGCCCTTCAGCAGACCTGCGACCTTACCTTTGTGCATATCGACGCGTCCCCCGACCATGAACACGATATGCTGATGGGTTATGTGAAGCGATCTGAAGATGACAGCAATATTATTCTTACGGTGGTTAATCTTGATCATTTACGCATCCAGCGAGGATGGCTCCGCTTCCCGCTCGAACTTTTTGGCCTTTCTCACCGTCATCAGTTTACGGTTGAGGATCTGTTAAGCGGTAACCGTTACGAATGGAACGGCGAATGGAATTTTGTGGAAGTGAACCCGTACAGTATGCCCGCGCATATTTTTCGGGTAACGCTTTCCTGAGAAACAAGTTGTCTATTAATGCATTTACTCTTTATACCTTTAACGAACTCAACATGTATCAACCCGAACCGCTCTGGTACAAAGACGCAATTATTTACGAAGCGCATGTCAAGACATTCTATGACAGCAACAATGATGGTATAGGCGATTTTCAGGGATTGCGTCAGAAGCTTGGCTATCTTCAAAGTCTCGGCGTTACGGCAATATGGCTGCTGCCCTTCTATCCTTCGCCGCTTCGTGATGACGGTTATGATATTGCCGATTATATGAGCGTCAATCCCGACTACGGTACCATGGAAGATTTCAGGGAGTTTCTTGAAGAGGCACACAGCCTCGGTTTGAAGGTGATTACTGAGCTTGTGGTGAACCACACTTCTGACCAGCACGCATGGTTTCAGAGTGCAAGAAAAGCTCCGGCAGGATCTCCAGAGCGGAACTTTTACGTCTGGAGTGACAACCCCGATAAATATTCCGAAACTCGTATCATTTTTCAGGACTTTGAGGCTTCCAACTGGACGTATGACTCCGTTGCCGGTCAGTATTTCTGGCACCGTTTTTACCATCACCAGCCGGACCTGAATTTTGAAAATCCGGCAGTTCATAAAGCGCTCCGCGATGTGCTTGATTTCTGGCTTGGTATGGGTGTTGATGGGCTCAGGCTTGATGCGGTGCCATATCTTTATGAGGAGGAAGGCACCAATTGCGAGAACCTTCCCCAGACCTACGAATATCTGAGAGGACTTCGCGCCTACGTGGATAAACACTACCCCAACCGCATGCTGCTTGCCGAAGCAAACCAGTGGCCAGAGGATTCCGCCGCCTATTTCGGCACGGGCGACCTCTGCCACATGAACTTCCACTTTCCCCTGATGCCGCGCATGTACATGGCACTTGCCACTGAAGACCGTTTCCCGATTCTTGATATTCTTGAACAGACTCCGGAAATTCCAGAGGGCTGCCAGTGGGCGTCGTTTTTGCGCAACCATGATGAACTGACGCTCGAAATGGTCACTGATGAGGAGCGCGACTATATGCGCCGTGTCTACGCCAACGATCCCAAAGCCCGCATCAACCTCGGCATCCGCCGACGCCTTGCACCGCTCATGTCGAACGATCGACGCAAAATTGAGCTGATGAACATCATGCTGCTTTCCCTGCCTGGCACACCAGTACTCTACTATGGCGACGAGATCGGTATGGGTGACAACTTCTTCCTTGGAGACCGCGACGGTGTCCGCACACCCATGCAATGGAGCGCCGACCGTAATGCAGGCTTTTCGCGGGCTAACCCCCAGAGGCTTCTGTTGCCGCTCATTATTGACCCGGAATACCATTATGAAGCCGTGAACGTTGAAGTACAAGAGAGCAATGTCAACTCGTTGCTCTGGTGGATGAGGCACACCATTTCAACCGCTCACCGCTACAAATCTCTCAGCCGTGGCACCATTGAGTTCTTGCAGGTAAGCAACCCCAAAGTATTGATTTTTATCCGCCAGTTTGAGGATGAAACCATGCTCACCATCATCAACCTCTCAAAAAATGCCCAGGCAGTAACGATTGATCTTTCTCGCTTTGACGGCTATATCCCCGAAGAGGTCTTTAGCCTGAACCGCTTCCCGAAAATCAGGAAAAATCCCTATATGGTTGCCCTTGGCTCCTACGGCTATTTCTGGCTGAAGCTGAACAAGGATACGGAAGAGGTAGATACTCGCGCTTTGCTGGAAAAACCGTTTGCCTCTGTCTCGCGCTGGCCGAGTCTCTTTACCGGCAAAAGCAAAGAGTTGCTCGAAACAGAGATTCTGCCACAGTACTACAATGCGAGCCGCTGGTTTGGAGGCAAAGCACGCACCATCATGCGCATCTCAATCAACGACACCATACCTGTCACAGAGATGCCAAAAGCAAAGCTCATGGTAACCGAAGTGCGCTACTCAAGTGGTGAAAACGATTTCTACCAACTGCCAATCTCATTTGCACCACTATCAGCAATAAGCCCAACCGATGACAATTTTTGCAAAAGAGTCATAGCAAGAGTGGTTGTTGGCGATGAAGATGGATATCTGTGCGACGCTACCTTCGACAGTCAGTTCCTGATGCATCTCTATCACATCGTCACCGGAAAAGAGACGTGGCAGGGAAAAGCAGGTCTTGTCTCTGGCCTCAAATCCATAAAGCTCAACCCCGTTGATGGGGTCGAACCTGAACCCTCCCTGATGGGTCTCGAACAGAGCAACACATCAATCAGGTTCCACAACGATCTCTGCCTGAAGCTCTATCGCCGTATTGAGACAGGTGTCTCGCCAGAGGTGGAAATGTGTGGCGCATTGAGCGACCATACTTCGTTCAAAAACCTGCCAATGTTCCTTGGCTCACTGAACTACGACCAGAGTCGTACCAGCCGCTACTCGCTTGGTATCTTGCAGAATTATGTCAAGAACGAAGGTGACGCATGGCAGCTTTCGCTTGATCATGCCAAGCATTATTTCGAGAATATCCTTGCAAAAATGCACACAGGCCTCACCTTGCCACCACTGCCAGCGTTAAGCGGTAACCCTGTGCAGCTTCCTGAAATCATGCAAGAACTTATTGGCGGATTTTATCTAAGCATGATGGAAAAGCTTGCAGAGCGTACCGCTGAAATGCACCTTGCACTGGCCTCACTTGACGCTGACCCTGCATTTGCGCCAGAGGCCTTTACCTCTCTCTATCAGCGTTCTATCTATCAGGCAATGTGCGAGCAGGTCAAACGTGCAGTGATTCTGATCCGGGAAATCATGCCAAAAATGTCTGCAGAACAACAACATCTCGCATCGCTTGTTGTACAGAAAAAGAAACAGGTGTTGCAACAATTCGATCCAATCAGGATTGATAAAATTGATACCCTGAAAATCCGGATTCACGGCGACTATCACCTCGGTCAGGTACTCTTTACCGGCAAGGACTTTGTGGTCATTGATTTTGAAGGTGAACCTGCCCGACCTATCTCCGAGCGCAAGATCAAGCGATCGGTCTTCCGCGATATTACAGGTATGCTCCGCTCGTTCGACTATGCCGCATTCAATGCGCTGCGCCAGATAGAGGCCGCTCTCCGTCCTGAAGATCGGGTTGCTCTTGAACTGTGGGCCGATCGCTGGAGTTTCTATGTTGGGCAGCACTTTATCGATAGCTACTTTGAAAAAACCAAAGACAGCCAGATTGTGCCATCAGAGGCAAGCCAGCGCGAGCACTTGATGCGTGGCTACCTGATGGACAAAGCTATCTACGAGCTGAATTACGAGCTCAACAACCGCCCAGACTGGGCAACCATCCCACTACGCGGTATCCTGAAGATTCTGGAGTCGTAACCGTATCGCTGAACCTCACCTTTGCCATTCACTGGCAGAGGTGAGAAAAGCTTCTCTCTTATTCCTTCGCCACACGCCACAATTCGTCAAGCTCTGCGGCGCTGTACTCCTGCCACAGACGGCCTGAGACTTCGACCTGCTCTTCAACTTTGCGAAAGCGGCTGATGAATTTGTTGGTGGATTTACGGAGCGCATCTTCAGGATTGGCGCCGAGAAAACGGCTGTAGTTGACAAGAGTAAAGAGCAGATCACCGAATTCTTCTTCTTGTTCTTCCCTGGTAGCGGCGTTTTTCAGCTCTTTGATCTCTTCGACAAGCTTGTCGAGCACCCCCTCGTCGCTTGTCCAGTCGAAGCCGACACCTGCAACCTTCTTCTGGACACGGTAGGCGCGCAAAAGTTCTGACATTGCATTAGGCACCCCATCAAGCAGACTTTTCCGCCCTTCGCGGAGCTTTAGAGTTTCCCAGTTTTTCAGCACTTCACCTTCCGTTTCGGCCAATGTGTCACCAAAAACATGCGGATGACGATGAATAAGCTTTTGGCAGAGAGCATCGAACACATCGACAAAAGAGAAGGAGCCACGTTCTTCGCCCAGAAGCACTTGAAAACAGAGATGCAGAAAGAGATCACCGCACTCTTTTTTCAGTTCTGTTTCATCCCGTTGGTCAATGGCGTGAACCAGTTCAAAGCTCTCCTCAAGCAGCAGGTGAGCCAGCGACTCCGGTGTCTGTTTCCGATCCCAGGGACATTCCTGCCGCAGTACTTTGACAAGGCTCAGCACCCGCTCAAACTGTTCCACCTGGGTTCTCTCTTTCTGTGCAACAATATCAGCCTTCAACCCTTCAATCACTGTTTTTTCAAGCATGCTCAATAGTATTTTGTATTCTCTTCTCAAGTGCGGTTGAAGTTACTCTTTCTTGAGGGTATTTCTTATACTTGCAGAGAGGAATCACCTTGTCACTATTATACAAGGATATTATGGTCATGTCCATCAACCTGCCGCAACAGGGGTACCCAATTGCAGCGATTGCTACGCCCGTTGGTGTCGGTGCTCTTGCGGTCGTTCGTATCAGTGGTCAGGGGGTTTTCGATATTGCCCAGAAAGTGTTTCGTAAAAAAAACAATCCGAAGTTTCAGTTTGCACAATCAAAAGGGTTCAGAGCTCATTTTGGGACAGTGCATGACCGTGAAGGGCTGATTGACGAAGTGGTTGCGCTGGTGTTCCGTTCGCCAAATTCCTTTACGATGGAGGATATGGTGGAGTTGAGTTGCCATGGTGGTCCTGTTGTGGTAAAACATATCCTGAAAGTGTTGCTTGACGAGGGGTGCCGACTAGCTGAGCCTGGCGAGTTTACCCGGCGTGCGTTTCTCAACGGGCGCATCGATCTTTTGCAGGCGGAGGCGATTGGCGAGATGATCCACGCTCGATCTGAATCAGCGTTCCGTTCAGCAGTGATCCAGATGCAGGGTAAACTCTCTGATCGGCTGGACGCCATGCGGGAAGAGCTTCTCCGTTCATGCGCCCTCCTTGAACTTGAGCTGGATTTCAGTGAAGAGGATGTTGAGTTCCAGAGCCGTCCCCAGCTTCTGGCAGAATTGCGTCTTCTGCAGGATGAGCTTTCGAGTCTTATCGATTCTTACCAGCATGGCAGGCTTCTGAAAGAGGGCGTCGCAACAGTTATCGCGGGAAAGCCAAACGCAGGGAAATCCACATTGCTGAATGCGCTGCTTGGCGAAGAGCGATCAATTGTAAGCCATCAACCGGGCACAACACGTGACTACATCGAAGAGTGCTTTGTGCATGAAAAAACCATGTTCCGTCTCACCGATACCGCCGGACTTCGCGAGGGAGGCGAGGAGATTGAGCATGAAGGTATCCAGCGCAGTTACAAAAAAATCTCTGAAGCCGATCTGATACTCTATATTCTCGACATAAGCTGCGAAAATTATCTTGATGACGTTCCCCAAATTCGAGAATTTCTGAACAATTATCCGGCAGCACACCTGATAGTGGTAGCCAATAAAACCGATCTCATCACGGAAAGCGCCGAGCGACTCCAGCAACTTTGTGGAGCAATCCGTTGTGACATCTGTGGAATAGCCGCTGCGAGAAGAGAAGGACTTGACAGCCTCAAGCGCTTGATGAGCAGTATAGCCGAAAAGCTCAACAAACAGCAGGACGCGAGTGTGCTGGTTACCAGCCTGCGCCACTATGAAGCGCTGCGCAACGCATCAGACGCTCTTGAAAACGCACATGAACTGATTAGCCGTCAGGCTGAAACCGAACTCATCGCTTTCGAACTCCGCTCTGCCCTCGACTATGTCGGAGAAATTACCGGAAAAGTGGTCAACGAGGAGATCGTAAACCTCATCTTTGAGCGTTTCTGCATCGGAAAGTGAAGGTGATTTTAACCCTGCATAGCCACTAATCTGGGGTTATGCAGGGAAAATGCGTCAGCTTTGTGTGTAGGTGTGGACGCTGTTTTGTGCTGAAGGCAGATAGTTGACTCCGAACCAACAGACGAGCAGCACTATAAAAGAGAGTGCCAGATACCACTGTAGCTTGCTGCGGTCAATCTTGTAACGGTAGGCATGAAGATAACCGAGATAGGCCAGCCAGGAGAGAAATGCCCAGGTTTCTTTGGGATCCCAGGTCCAATAATGCCCCCAGGCCTCCTTTGCCCACAGTGCGCCGAATATCAGACCAAAAGAGAGAAGCACAAAACCAAGCAAGGCCAGATAGTGTGAGACCGATTCGCCGGTCTCATTCTTTTTGGAGCGCAATTGGAGATAGACGTTGTGCAATGCCGTAATAGAAGAAGCGGCAAGCAGGACATAGCCAACAAGATAGACGACGACATGGGGAATAAACCAGGGGCTCTGCAGGGCAGGCATGAGGGTTTTGTCGAAGACTTCAGGATGAAGCATATTGATGCCAAGAAAAAATCCGGCTAACGCCATGCAATAATATTTCAGCCACCCGATCTTCCAGCGGTACTCTACCAGAAATCCCACAAGCGGAATAAGTGCTGCATACCAGAGCCTTGTTTCGCCCAGTGTTCTGAGTGGAGGACGGTCGAGAAGTGCCCAGTAGAAAGCAATAAACCCTGCCATAACCATTGATCCTGCAAGGGAGAGAACCATGCCCGGCAGCTTCAGTGCGGGAGCACGGCGTGCGAAAAGACCAAGGAGTGAACCAGTCGCCCAGCAGGCAATAGCCAGCGTTGCGGCCGTGTTAAAATCAATGTTCATGATGCAACCTCTTGTCGTTTAATGCCATTCCAGAAAAACAGGATGTTTCCTGCCATAATCATGAAAAATCCAAGATAAACGGCCGGTAGCCAGGGATCACGGATAACTTCTATAAGACTGAGCTTCGACCAACGTCCTGCTTTTTCATCGTAACCCATCTGGTAAAGCTTCCAGTCCATAAAATTCACAGGTTTGTTTACCTCAAGATTTGCGATGACCGCGTGTCCCTGATTATCCTGAACCGTTACGGCCGAACGGAATGATTTTGGAGCGCCCGGTACCATGATAAGATAGAGGTTGCCCAGTTGTGCCGCATCCGGTCTTAACGTGGGGCTTCCTGTGCTGATCCACGCCTCGCGCTGTGTTGAGCCTGTGCTGATTCTGACTTTCGCAAAAGGAATGCCTTTCGAATGATCCGCAAGGTACGGTATGCCGTCTTTTCCGGGAAGAGCTGAGGGCATATACTCGATCACAAGAACCTCGACTCCTTTCCATGATGCTGTTGTGCCCTTTCGAACGTCAATAGTCGCCTGTGACTTGTCCATCAGGAGCTTGTCGCTATGGGGATCATAGAGAAACAGTTGGGGAGAATACTCCTCAAGAGAGAAATCATGCAGAAAAACAGAAAAAGGAAGTTGTTGCGGAGTTTCGCTATCCATTGTATAGCCAACGTTGTTGGCTTTACCCTCTTCAACCGGCACAACAAACCGCTGAAGATCCGAACTGCCAAAAATGCCGCATGAAAGTGCTATCCAGAATCCAGCATGAAAAAGGATAAACTGAAGATTCTGCACTTTGAACGGAATGAGCTTCCAAGAAAGCGACAAGCCAAGATTTGCAAGAAAAAGCAGGATGATAAGTGCAAAAGGCCAGCTTGAAAAGATCTTGTGTATTCCAAGACGAGCAGGTAATGAGCCCGATATAACGGCTTCCTGCGGCAAAATACCGCCGATCAGTGACAGGACGGCAATAGCAACAATAAGAGAGAGCCCAAGCGGAATTCCTCCGAACCATTTAACTGCAGGAGTGTTCCTGAAACCCAGGCCAATGCTCAGCACCAGAACCGCAAAAAGAGAAAGAGCTATAGCATTGCCGGGCAGGCGGAGCAGTGCTATATCGCTTCCTGATGTTGCATATTCAATGACAAAGCCAATACACAGTGCAACTGCCGTAAAAAGAGCAGATTCCCTGAACTCCCAGGGAGTCTCAAACCAGCGACGCCGGACAACTACCATAATGACTACCTGAAAAATTAATAATAATTAAAAATCACGCTCTTGCTGCCTCTTTCTTATTTTTCAAGAAAATGGCAAAAAAAGACATTTTACAAAGCAGAAAGCATCAAATATACAGGAGCGGGGTTAGTTTAACAAACAATCGTTAATTTACCGTTCATGACATTCGGATTCTTTTCTGCGGGGCAGGTACGGATTATTTATTCTCAACTATAAACACCGGGGGGTAACGGATACCGATAGATGAAAAAATTTAACTCCTTTTTAATAATATTTTGGGGGTTAAAAATATTTTCTTAAATTTTCTTAAGAATTAATAATGACACTTCATAATTCTGCTGATAATTGATTTTTTTACTTGGTGCTTCTCTATTTGCGATAAAAGCGCAACTGTGCAGGTTTGTATTGTCTTCTAAAAAGAGTTAGCAATTGTTATCATATAGCACAAGATTTATACCGAAACTCTTGTAAGCGAAAAAGTTTTACTGTAGAAAAAGCATTGTAGTCAGCTTTTTTCCTTTTTGCCTGAATTATACGCTACGCGTAATGTTTTCTTTATAAAAGTTTTTTTAGGGAAAACGATTTCTGTTGTTTGAGCATACTTTTACTTGACTTATAAGTCTTAAGAGATAATCTCTTGTAGGCTTTTTGCATCATTGTCTTTGTGACATTCAAGACGTTGACGCTATGAGGCTGTTTGCCTTGTGACAAGTTGCCTTAAGGCCTTTTTCTCGGTTTTATGTCTTGGATAATTGCCATTATTCTCATTCATCAATCAAATAAATGGAGTAGCTTATGAGAAAGTTGACCTATGCCTCGATTGCATCAATCTGTATGCTTCCGGCTCTGTTCTGGAGTCAGGACAGCTCCGCCGTACCAGCCTTTGCTCGAAAGTATGGGACTTCCTGTTTTACCTGCCATTCCGGGTTCCCGAACAGGAATGCTTTTGGTGAAGCGTTCAAAAATAATGGCTATCGCTGGCCGGGCGGAGAGGAAGAGGATCACACGAAGCAGGAGCAAGTCAAAATGGGAGCTGATGGCTGGAAAAAA
>Ga0114951_10004707_pt1 | contig 13049 bp, 6 predicted proteins | sample AM7aDNAmetaG_FD_88677 | JGI IMG/M metagenome (GOLD analysis project Ga0114951, IMG submission 88677) | Freshwater microbial communities from Finland to study Microbial Dark Matter (Phase II) - AM7a DNA metaG | ecosystem: Environmental > Aquatic > Freshwater > Lake | place: Finland: Lake Alinen...
ATCACCCACCACCATGGTCGGGATGTTCATGCTCTTATACTGCCGTGCAACGGCTGATACTTCACCATAGGCCCCTGTTTCAGCATTCTTTACCGAGTTGGTCTTTTCGTTGAAGAAATTCATGGCGCCCATGAGCAGGTTGTTGGAGATATTATCGAGATGGCCACGGTATTTCAGCCAGGGGCCGGCCATAGAGATATGGTCGGTGGTGCATTTACCCTTTGCCTTGATAAGGAGGCGCATTCCTGTTATATCTTTTCCGTCCCATGCATCGAAAGGCTGCAGCAGCTGCAGGCGGTCTGAAGCCGGGTCAACTTTAACCACCACATCCGAGGCATTTTCTGGAGGTGCGATGAAACCGGCATCCTCCACGGCAAATCCGCGGGGCGGCAGCTCCTCGCCTTTCGGTTCATCCAGCACGACTGCGATGCCATCCTCATTGAGCAGGGTGTCGGTCATGGGGTTGAATCTCAGGGAGCCGGCAAGGGTCAGCGCTGTTACGATCTCGGGGGAGGCGATAAAGCTGTAGGTATTGGGGTTCCCGTCGTTGCGCTTGGCAAAGTTGCGGTTAAAGGAATTGATGATGGAGTTCTTTAACTCGGGATTGTCATTTTTACGTGACCATTGCCCGATGCAGGGTCCGCAGGCGTTGGCCATGATGACTCCGCCGATGGCATCAAAATCAGCCAGCAGCCCGTCGCGTTCGCAGGTATAGCGGATCTGTTCGGAGCCAGGTGTCACCACATAGCCTGCCCTGACTTTCAACTTTTTCTTTTTGGCCTGCCTGGCAATGGAAGCTGCACGCGAAATGTCTTCATAGGAGGAGTTGGTGCAGGAGCCGATGAGGCCGACCTCTATTTTCTCAGGGTATCCCTCTTTGTCGATATCGGCGCTCATCTGAGAGATAGGGTGTGCGATATCCGGTGAGAATGGACCGTTGATATGCGGCTCGATCTCCGAGAGGTTGATCCGGATGTACTGATCGTAATATTTTTCAGGATGATCCTGTACTTCGCTGTCGGGTCTCAGCAATGTGGAATATTTATCTGAAAGCGCTGATACCATACCGCGGCCTGTACTCTCAAGGTAAACCTTCATCTTGTCGTCATAGGCAAAGACGGAGCAGGTGGCCCCGACCTCGGCGCCCATATTGCAGATGGTTCCCTTGCCTGTGCAGGAAAGGGACTCCGCGCCTTCCCCGAAATATTCGATGATAAACCCGGTGCCGCCTTTTACGGTCAGTATCCCGGCCAGTACAAGGATCACATCCTTGGCAGAGGCCCATCCGCTGAGTTTACCTGTCAGCTCGACTCCCAGCACTTTCGGCATCTTCAGTTCGAGGGGCATGCCAGACATCACGTCAACGGCATCCGCTCCGCCTACGCCGATCGCCACCATGCCAAGCCCTCCGGCATTGGGGGTATGCGAATCCGTACCGATGATCATTCCTCCCGGGAATGCATAATTTTCGAAGATCACCTGGTGGATGATTCCGGCGCCAGGTTTCCAGAAGCCGATACCGTATTTTGCAGAGACCGTCTGAAGAAAGTTGTACACCTCCTCATTCTGCTTATTTGCCTGGGGGAGATCTGTTTTCACGCCATCCCTGGCAAGGATCAGGTGGTCGCAGTGAACCGTAGAGGGCACTGCGGTGGTTTTTCTGCCTGCGGTCATGAACTGGAGGAGAGCCATCTGGGCTGTTGCATCCTGCATGGCTACACGGTCGGGATTGAAATTTACATAATCCACGCCACGGTTAAAGGGGACCGTTGCCGGACTATCGGAAAGATGTCCGTAGAGTATTTTTTCCGTTAAGGTTAACGGCTTATTCAGAAGGGCACGGGCAGCAGTGGCTCCGGCATCGAGTTTCTGATAAATTTTTTCCAACACTTTAATTTCAACTGACATATAAAAAAAACTTCTTGTATTATTAACTATGTTTCACGGACAAATATAAAAATTTAAATATAGTATTTTTTAAATAAACTCTAACTTTGCCCCGTTGTTGCTGAAATTTTAAGTTTTTTTAAGAAATTTTTGACTTTTTATCGGATATGACAGAATTAGAATCCCTGCTTGAGCGATGGATGACCTTCTCTGGTTACGAGACTGCCGGCATGCTGGTTGAAGGCGTGGAAAAAATAATTTCTTCTGGCAAATCAGCCGAAGAAAGCCAGCAAACATGGTTTTACTTTTTGCATGCTACCAGCCATAACTCATTCCTGCTTGCGTTGGGGAGTGACGAGATGCGAAACCGCTGGACGGAGATCATATTTTCCGTTCTTCAGTTTACAGATTATTCCCTCCGCGATATGATGAAACACGGAGCTGAGGCTTATCCCAGGAGGATACTCTTCAAGGACATGACCCATGTTCCGGTGATCGACTGGACCTATGAGCAGATATACCGCCATATCCGTGAGATCGCCTCCCTTTTTTACCAGTCGGTGGAAGGAAAGCCAAGGGTTGCCATCTGGTCTGACAACTGCCTGGAAGGCGCCTGCACCGACCTGGCCTGTCTCTGTTTCGATATTTACGATACGCCGCTCAGCACACATTTTTCAAAAGAGATTATTTCAGGGATATTCCGGGAACTGAAGATCAACATCGCAGTAGCCGACTCAAAAGAACGACTGCTCCTTTTACTGAAACTGAAAGAGGAAAGCGGGATGGATTTCCGTATCTTCTCCCTCCTGCCCGGCACAGTGAAAGCTGCAGGCATAAAATATTTACCGGAAGAGTGCAAAAAGCTCACGGTATGGGACATCGATGTGGTGCTGAAAAGGAACTGCACCCGGAAAAACAATGAGGTGGCTACCACTATGTTTACATCCGGAAGTACCGGCCTGCCCAAAGGCGTCAACTTTTCCATTTACAACATCGTCAGCAAGCGCTTTGCCCGTGCCGCTGCCCTTCCTGAAGTGGGCGAAGAGACCTTTTTATGTTACCTCCCCTTATTCCATACCTTCGGAAGGTACCTTGAGATGACCGGGGCTATCTTCTGGGGCGGAACTTACATCTTTGCAGGCAATGCCTCCGCCGAAACACTGCTCTCACTTTTCCCGAAGGTCAATCCTTCCGGTTTCATCAGCATCCCCCTGCGCTGGCAGGAACTCTATGAGAAGTGCATGGAACGGACCAGCACCATCGAAAGCCGTGACCTGCGGGTGAAGGCTGTCCGTGAGATCACGGGGACCAACCTGAAGTGGGGTCTCTCCGCCGCAGGATACCTGGATCCGGCTGTCTTCCGCTTCTTTAATGACTATGGCATTCACCTGAACTCAGGTTTCGGCATGACTGAAGCCACCGGTGGCATCACCATGACACCTCCTGAAAAATACAGGGATTTCTCGGTAGGCATTCCCCTGCCCGGTGTAAAAACAAGGCTGACAGGAGATTCTGAGCTGGAGATCAGCGGTCATTATATCGGCCGTTACCTGGAAGGCGCCGCCCCAGGCGACACTATCCCATATCCAGGGAAGGAAGAACAGGAGTACTGGTTTAAGACGGGGGATGTGTTCACCATCTCAAAGGATGGATATTATGCAATCATTGACCGGGTAAAGGATATTTACAAGAACAACCGCGGACAGACTGTTGCACCCCAGGTGATCGAAAAGAAATTCAACAATGTGCCGGGCATCAAGCATACTTTCCTCGTGGGCGACCACCGCCCCTACAATGTGCTGCTCATCGTACCCGACACTTCCGACCCGATGTACAAGACCCTCACCGGGGATAACCTTATGGAATATTTCCACCAGATCGTGATGTCGGCCAACGCGGATGCCGCACCCTACGAGCGCGTCATCAACTTCACCATGCTCGACAGGGACTTCAACGCTGATATAGGCGAACTGACACCCAAGGGCTCTTTCAACCGTAAGGCAATCGAGACGCATTTCCACGATGTCATCGAAACGCTCTACATCAGCAATGTTGTAACACTGAAAGGGAAATCGGTTACAATCCAGATCCCCCGCTGGTTTTACAGGGATCTCGGCATCCTTGAAAATGACATCCTCATACAGGACGAGACCCTGTATGACAGAAGGAATAAACGGAGCCTGGATATACGGCGGAAAAACGAGGAGACCGTTGTTGTCGGGGACTTCCGGTACCAGACGACCCAGGAGACCATTGACCTTGGCGTCTTTGCCCGGCAGCCAAGGCTGTGGGCCGGAAACCCGCAGCTGATCGCATTCTGCCCCGTCAAGGAGGGCTGGGATGTACCGGCCGGTAACATCGCCATTAACAGTTTCGTGGATCATTTCAAGAAATGCAAGGAAGAACAACTCACGCAACTTAAATCTATCCGTGACCCGGAACTGCAGAAGACCAACCAGCTTGTTCTTAATGCGCTCTTTCTTGGTTTCGACCAGGCATACGAAGCAATCAGCGAGATCGGAAAGATCTTTTCGCAGGTGGAACCCCGCATCGCGGAGGTGATCCGCTTCCGGCTTGAAGCGCTGGCCTACCATCCCGATGAGGAGATCCGGGCGATCGCCTACCGTACCATCCTGTTGCGGGCTCCCGATCCCGGGCAGATCCCCTACATGCCTTCGTTTATCGAGTCGGGTCTCTCTTTCCTGAATGAGAAATCGATCCGGGAGATCGCCTCCTCCAATTTCGGAAAGCACAGGCTGGATGCGCTCAAACAAAGGCTTTACTGGTACCGTACCCATCTTAAGTGGCCGGCAGCGAAGAAAAACAGGGCACAATTCGAAGATGTGCTGAAGATGCTTTACAACTTTGCTGTCCTCCACCTTGAATTTTATGTATCCGTCAGGGCAGAGCTATCCCGGTGGATCCTTCACAAAAAAGATCCGCACCTTTCAGCGGTAGCGGAAGAATATTTCAACAAGCTGGCCGTCATTTTCGAAGACCACATGGAGAAGGCCACCCCGAAATACTCCTTTGCAAAATGGAATTCAAAGCTTTCATTTGATCATGGCATCTCGGATGAAGAGAAAAAGAGGATTACCGGGATCTTCCATTCCACGAGTTTTATCCGTGAAAGTCTCTTTCTGACCTTCAGCGAACCCTCATTCAACCTTGACGAAATATCCGATGGCGGGATCTGGATCCTGCGTTTGCTGGCCTACAAGGAGTTCAAGCATTACCGGCTGAGCATCAATACCATCGCAGGAAAACATTTCGACCTGCACATCGTGCTGAGTGAGAACCCCGATTTCAGGCCCAACCCGGATATGTTCTACTGGTCGGCATCGCTTGCAGGGCATCCTTACGGCCCGGCCGTTGCGCCTTACCTGGGAAGCAGCCGCCCCGACCTGGGGATACTGTCAACCCAGTATATCGGCGGACTGACTGCATGGGATAAGATCCGGGAATTCTCAGAGATTCATAAATCAGCCGGATTCCTGCGGCCCAATGCCTGGAGGAAGATCTTCCTCAAGGCCTTTACGGTACTCTTCAAGGGATGGCATCACAGCGGCTACCAGATCGTTCCGGGGGCCATCACTCCGGCCAACGTCGTTGTGCCGGAAATGGATTTCCGCGAGAGCGCTATGATCCTTTCCATCACCGGCTGGACAAAATACAAGAATACCCTCTCCCTGGTAGAACCCATGGTGCAGGAATTTTACTGCAAGACTGTTGCGCTTTACCCCTGGTGCAGGAAACAGCTCGAAATCACCTGGATCTTTGACGCCTGCATCGAAGCGCTCGGGAATGAGGAAGCAGTTGTTTTCCTGGAGGAGCTTAAGGCAGACCTGGAGACGCATCCGTTCACCTGTTTCGGCGAGACGAACCTCCTCGACGAGGTGAAGGAGTACCTTGAGAACAGGAATAAGAAATATTACCTGCCGCTGGCGGTTTTCAATGCAACCGACAAATATGCGGAGTGGTATAAAATGAATCCTTCAACAACCGCCGCTGCCAAGGAACAAACGATCGGGGAACTCATGGAACTTTATAAACTCCAGAATTACCCGGATGTGATCCGCTATTTTTTCTACCGTCACTCCTATTTCAGCGATGCAAAATCAGCAGTGAGGGCTTCGTTTGACAAGCTGCTCGAAAAGCTGCTGTCCGAACCCGGCCTGCTTCCGGTACAACTCATCGAACTTTCGGACCTGCAGTCGGTGCTGAAGGAAGCCGAAGATAAAAATATCTTCAGCCGCATGGTATTCCCTCGCCTGCAGAGCGAACAGATGATCAGCCTCATGAAGGTCGGTGAGGATAAAAAGGAACATCTCGTGGTGGGCTTTAACCTTACTGATAAAAGCGGAACGAAATATACCCAGCGCGAACCACTCGAGCCGAAAGAGATTGGCCAGCTTTACCAGCTTTTCTTCCGGGAAAACTACCCGAAGGAGATTTCTCACAATGACCACCACTTTGTTGTTCAGGCCGAAAGCGGCAAGATCATCGGCGGCCTGACATGGCGCGAACTTGAAGACAGCAATGTCCTTCTCGACGGCATCGTTGTAAGTTCATCGCTGCAGGGCAAGGGCATCGCCTCTGCCATGATCGAGAACTTCTTTACCACCATGTCTGCACGCGGAGTGAAGGCGGTCAAAGCACATTTCCTCTTCGGCAATTACTACATGAAGCATTTCTTCGATGTGGACAAGAAGTGGGGGGCGTTGATTAAGGTGCTGAATAAGTGATACGGGATACGGGATGCGGGATGCGGGATGCGGGATGACTTTATGAACTTTATAAACTTTAAAAACTTTAAAAACTAAAATCCATATGAATAAGATAACTATTGAAAACGGAAAACTGAATGTACCGGATCATCCGGTGATACCCTTTATTGAAGGTGACGGAACGGGTCCGGATATCTGGAATGCGAGTGTGATCGTTTTTGACGCTGCTGTTGAGAAAGCTTACCAGGGCAAGCGTAAGATCGAATGGAAGGAAGTGCTGGCAGGGGAAAAGGCATTTGAGAAAACCGGCGAATGGCTGCCGAAAGAGACCCTGGACATCATCCGTGAATACCTCGTGGCCATCAAAGGTCCGCTCACCACCCCGGTCGGCGAAGGGATCCGTTCCCTTAACGTAGCCTTGCGGCAGATCCTCGACCTTTACGTATGTCTGCGTCCCGTAAAATATTTCAAAGGGGTGCCGTCACCGGTAAAAAATCCGACGACGACCGACATGGTTATTTTCCGTGAGAATTCAGAAGATATATACGCCGGAATAGAGTGGATGCAGGGAACCCCGGAAGCTGAAAAGATCATTAAATTTCTCATGGGTGAGATGGGAGTAAAGAAGATCCGTTTCCCGGAGACCTCCTCGATCGGAATCAAGCCGGTTTCCAAACAGGGAACAGAACGCCTTGTAAGGGCGGCCATACAGTTTGCCGTCGACCAGAAGAAACCCTCCGTGACCATTGTCCACAAGGGAAACATCATGAAGTACACTGAAGGTCAGTTCAAGAAATGGGGTTATGAGCTTGCAGAGCGTGAATTCGGCGACCGTTGTTTTACCTGGGCAGAGTACGACCGCATCAAGGCCGGTAAAGGCACGGATGCAGCGGATGCAGCGCAGGCTGAGGCTGTCAATGCAGGAAAGATCATCATCAAGGATGTCATTGCCGATGCATTCCTGCAGCAGATTCTCACACGTCCGGCCGATTATTCCGTGATCGCCACCCTGAACCTCAACGGCGACTATATCTCAGATGCACTGGCAGCCATTGTCGGCGGGATCGGGATCGCCCCCGGGGCCAATATCAATTACGAAACCGGGCATGCCGTATTTGAGGCAACCCACGGAACCGCTCCGAAATATGCAGGGAAAGACATGGTGAACCCCGGCTCGGTGATCCTTTCGGGCGTGATGATGCTGGAGTATATGGGATGGCAGGAAGCTGCTGATCTTATTGTAAAAGGATTACAGGCTGCTATCCTGAATAAAAGAGTCACCTATGATTTCGAACGCTTGATGGAAGGCGCCACCAAACTCAAGTGTTCTGAGTTCGGTCGTGAGATCATAGCAAACATGTAGATGCTGTTAGGTATTCGTAACACGTGACGCGTAACACGTGACGCGTGACGAATTCACTTCATCCTCTTAAACCACATGTACCATGTGAGCTGATAAAGATCGGGATCATTCTTTTTCGCGATCTTGTCAGCATCTTCCGATGTCCTTGGACTTGGTAAAAGAACATCCTGTCCCGGCAGCCAGTTTGCCGGCGTCAGGATGTTTTTATTTTCAGAAGTCTGGAGGGCGATCAGTGTCCGTTTGATCTCATCGATATTCCTGCCGACGTTCATCGGGTAAAAGAAGATCGCGCGGATCTTGTTGTTGCCGTCAATGATGAAGACACCACGGATATCCCTGGTAGTGCTGCTCAGGGAATGTATCATGCCGTATTTGCGGGATATCTCAAGGTTCGGATCCGACACCAGCGGGAAGTTGATCTTAATCGGGCCATGGTCTTTATAACTGATCGTACCAAGCGATTTCACCCATTCAATATGGCTGCTGAGGCCGTCTGTCGACATGACCACCAGCTTTGTACCGAGTTTATCAAATTCATCCTGAAGGTCTGCAAGTTCCAGTAATTCGGAACTGCAAACGGCCGTAAAGGCGGCGGGATGGCTGAAGAGAATCTTCCATTTACCGAAATAATCATCGGGAAAATTCAATTTCCCCCGGGTGGTTTCAGCTGAAAAGGAGGGGGCGTTTTCCCCGATCAGCGGGATCCGGGAATCTTTCTGTATTTCGTTAGTATCCTGAGCAAAGGATTGCAGGAACATCAGGAATACGGCGGCTATGATGAGGTTTATCTTAATCATTGTTACTCTTATTTAGATTTAATAAACACAAAGATAATGCATTTTCAGACAATCCCTTCCAACATGATTAATATTTCCTAATTCAATAGCCCGCGTCAATAGCGCGCGTCTCTGACGCGGGCTGAGACTTCTACCCGCAATAGCGCGCGTCTCCGACGCGTGCTGAGACTCATACTACAACAATAGCGCGCGTCTCCGACGCGTGCTGAGACTCAAACCGCCACAATAGCGGGCGTCTCCGACGCGTGCTGAGACTCAAACCGCCGCAATAGCGCGCGTCTCCGACGCGTGCTGAGACTCAAACCGCCACAATAGCGCGCGTCTCCGACGCGTGCTGAGACTCAAACCGCCGCAATAGCGCGCGTCTCTGACGCGTGCTCATTTACTTATTTGGATCAGCTATAAAGCCTTCAACTGAGGCATTTCCATAAGAATTTCCAGGACATAAGATCTGCCGGCATAATTTCTGGCCGAACTGAAAAGATAATCCGCAGGATTTTCCACGATCATCTCTTTCACAGGATTATTGTGGATATAATCTAACTTCTGATAAAACCTTGCAGGATCTGAAATAATTTCTGCGTGATTACCATCCTGCCAGAATTTAAAGTTCTCAATCCTTTTTAATGCTTTCCCATTTTCAATAAATCGTTTAATCATCCATTGACTTCGGCTTTCCGGTAAATCCATAATCATTCCCGTAATGGTCCGCGATGTAAATTTCTTGAAATCCCTTAGGATATCTGAAAGAGGAACACCACCAACAGATCGGACAATCAGGTGAATGTGATTTGTCATCAGACACCATGAATAAATTTCCAAACCTTTGTTTTCCTGGCACCATTTTAATGATTCGATGATTTTCTGCTTATAAATCTGCCGTGTAAAGACATCGACCCAGTCCACGATAGTCATGGTAACAAAATAAGGACTATCCGGATCAAATATTTTATATTTTTCAGACATACTGTTTTTTCCTTAATCCGGGAATTGGCAAAAGGTGATATGTTTTGAGGAAGTTATTTTTATCTAGCACGCGTCGGAGACGCGCGCCAGTGAGATTGAAGCACGCGTCGGAGACACGCGCTAGTGAGGTTGAAGCACGCGTCGGAGACGCGCGCCAGTGAGATTGAAGCACGCGTCGGAGACGCGCGCTATTAGGACGGCTATTAGGACGGGTGCTAAATGATTCTAAGTGAAATAAAACCCGAAATATCTTGCTGATTAAATTATTAGTATTACCTTTGCAGTGATAAATGCATTTGCTGCATTGCGTTGAAGAAATTTTGAGGGGACCAAAAGTCCCCTCTTTTATTGAAATAATCCGGATGATCACAAAGGAACAGATCACAAAAATTGTTGATAAAAAACTGAAAGCAAGCGACAAGTTTCTTGTTGATGTTGCCGTTCAGCCGGGGAACCGTATCCTGGTTTTCATTGACAGCGACACCAGTGTTTCGGTTGATGACTGCAATGAACTCTGCCGCTTTATTGAAAGCCAGTTTGACCGCGACATGGAAGACTTTGACCTGACCGTCTCCTCATCAGGGCTTGACCGTCCGCTGAAGCTTCTGCGGCAGTACAAAAAAAACATCGGGCAGGAGCTGACAGTTGCTCCCGTCACAGGCGAGCCGCTCTCGGGCATCCTGGTGAATGTCACGGAATCGGGGATCGAACTGGAGCACCCGGTGAAGAAACCGAAAAAAGAGATCAAAAAGGAAAACAGCAAACTCACGTTTGAAGAGATAAAAACAGCTAAGATCATTATCAAGTTTGGAAAATAAACAAGGATAAATAAAAATGGAACACATCAATTTAGTCGAAACCTTTTCCGAGTTCAAGGAATTCAAAAACATCGACCGGGAAACCATGATGCGCATCCTGGAAGACATTTTCAGGCACATGCTGGCGAAACGGTATGGCTCTGCCGATAATTTTGACATTATTGTCAACATCGACAAGGGAGACCTGGAAATATGGAGAAACCGCCAGATCGTTGAGGACGGTGCGGTAGAAGATGAAAATGCACAGATCGCGCTTTCAGATGCCATCAAGATCGAACCCGACTTTGAGGTCGGCGAGGATCTTTCGGAGGAGATCAAACTGCTCGATTTCGGCCGGAGAGAGATCCTGGCCATCCGTCAGAACCTGATCTCCAAGATTCAGGAATACGAAAAAGACAATATTTACAAGAAATACAAAGAGAAGATAGGCGAGATCGTTGCCGGTGAAGTTTACCAGGTTTGGAAAAAAGAGATCCTCGTGCTGGATGATGAAGGCATTGAGCTTTTACTACCCAAGTCAGAGCAGATCCCTTCCGATTTTTACCGCAAGGGTGATACCATCCGCGCGGTTGTTTCGAAAGTTGAAATGAAGAACAACTCACCTGCCATCATTCTTTCCCGCACCTCCCCTGCTTTCCTGGAGCGGCTTTTCGAAGCTGAGGTCCCCGAAGTTTACGACGGACTGATCAGCATCAAGAATATCGTCAGGGTACCCGGTGAAAGGGCAAAGATCGCTGTTGAATCCTACGATGACCGTATTGACCCCGTCGGCGCATGCGTCGGTATGAAGGGATCGCGTATCCACGGCATTGTTAGGGAACTGAAGAATGAGAACATCGACGTCATCAACTACACAACTAACCCATCGCTCTATATCCAGCGTGCGCTGAGTCCTGCAAAGGTCAGTTCCATCGTTATCGACGAAGAGAACAAGAAAGCGGATGTCTATATGAAACCCGATCAGGTTTCGCTGGCGATCGGTAAGGGCGGTTTTAACATCAAACTTGCCGGAAAGCTTTCCGGGTACGAGATCGATGTATACCGCGATACGGACGTCGACAATGAAGATGTTGACCTTCAGGAGTTCTCCGATGAGATCGATCAGTGGATCATCGACGAGATGAAAGCCATCGGTTGCGATACCGCGAAGAGCGTATTGAACCTCGATGTTGATGAACTCGTTAAACGTACAGACCTTGAGGAAGAGACGATTAATGAAGTCGTCAGAATTCTTAAATCAGAATTTGAATAAAAAGTCATAATTTTACAACACTATTCTAACTGAAGGACCGGGCATACTCTATGGACGAAGGCACTACAACAATAAGACTCAGTAAGGCAGCGCGTGAATTTAACATTGGCGTATCCACCATTGTGGACTTCCTTGGCAAAAAAGGAGTTTCCATAAAAACGGATCCCAATTTCAAGCTGACCCAGGAGATGTACGCCCTCCTGATGAAAGAATTTGCGACAGAGAAACACGTTAAGGAAGAAGCAAAAAAGATCGGCCTTCAGTTTGCCGCGCATGAAACCATCACCATCGATGACAAGCGCCAGGCATCCAAAGACAAGGAGAAAGAACTTGAGGACCTTTTTATCAAGAACGTTAATCTCGGTTATGAAAAAAAACCGGTCGAAACGGTAAAGAAACCAAAAGAGGAAGAAAAGAAAGAGGTCCCTGCACCAGAGAAACCGGTTGAAGCCAAACAAAAGGCCGAACCAGTTGAAAAAGAGCCTGAGCCCTTCATTGAGGCTGTAAAGCCCGAGGAGAAAGTCGCTGAACCTGTTAAAAAGAAAGCGCCTGAAACCGAAGAGACTAAACCTTCCCCGGCAGAAACCGTTGCTGAAGTAATCGCAGAACCTGCCCCCGCTGAACCGGAAACAGAGAAAGAGAAAGTAAAAGAAGAAGAGGAAGAACCTGCTGTAAAGGGGTTGTCCGACCTTAAGATCCTTGGGAAAATGGATCTTTCGTCGCTTGAAAAAAAGCCTTCTAAAAAAGGAAAAACGAAGAAAGAGAGCGAACCGCCCGTTGCAGAAGTGCCGGAGGTACAGCCTGAAGTTATTGAAGAACCCGTAGCCGCGGTTCCGGAAGAAGTGGCTGAGGAAGCCCCTGTAGTTGCAGCGGTTCCTGTTGTAAAAGAAGATAATTTCCTCCGCACGGAACGGATTGTCCTGGAAGGCCCCACTATCCTGGGCACCATGACCCTCCCCGACCCAAAGAGGTTTGAAAAGAAAAAACCGGTTGCTTCCTCTTCCGATGAGGCGCTGAAAGGCAAAAAGAAGAAACGGAAGAGAATCAAGAAGCAGATGGGACAGCCTGTTGAAGATCCGGCTGCACCCAAGCAGGATCTCAACAAGCCCAAATTCAACCCTGTCAAGAAGGGTGGGTACAAAGATGTCCAGAAGCCGGAACTAACTCAGGAAGATATCGAAAAACAGATAAAAGAAACATTAGCGCGCCTCGGCCCGGTCGGCAAATCCAAAGCTTCGA
>Ga0114951_10004710_pt1 | contig 13041 bp, 9 predicted proteins | sample AM7aDNAmetaG_FD_88677 | JGI IMG/M metagenome (GOLD analysis project Ga0114951, IMG submission 88677) | Freshwater microbial communities from Finland to study Microbial Dark Matter (Phase II) - AM7a DNA metaG | ecosystem: Environmental > Aquatic > Freshwater > Lake | place: Finland: Lake Alinen...
CCACGACTCGCTTCACTCGCCGTGGGCTAGAGTCCGACGGCCGCTTCGCGGCCTGACAAGCGAAACAGGATGATTTCAACAGAGCAAACTGGTTTCATAACTGTGGCGCGGGTTATCCAACCCGCGAAATCATTGGCGCGAACGACGTTGCTCGCGCCCACCAATGGGTTATGAAACCAGTTGTAATCTGCAATCGCCGTTCACGGTCCCGTCGTCAGCGAAATATCCACGCTCCCCGTCAGAGGCGGCTTACCCTTCCCGTAGGTCGCCGTGATCGTGCAGGGCTGGGCCATCATGCCGGCCGTAGTGGCCAGCGCGCCCGTCTTGCCCATCTTGATCCCCTTCACCTTGGTGGAACTCCACTTGGCCAGGTTCGTGACATCCTGATCCGGGCCGAAGCTGGAGTGGGCGGTGCAAGTGAACTGCGCCGGCGCGCCTCCGCACATCACCGTCGTGGGTCCATCGACGCTAATGGAAGTCACGCTGCTGATCGCGAAGTCACTGGCGCTCGCGTCCGAGACGCTCCCGCCAACCGGGCTGACGCGAATTCGGTAGTCATTCCCATCGGGGTACGCGGTCGCGCCTTTGGGCACCGCCCCCACGGTCCACTTCAGCGGGCTCTTCGCCGCCCCGGCGGACAGAGTCCACGTCTGCGTTCCTCCCTTCACCAATTCCACCTTCACCTTCGCGCCGGCAGGCAGGTTCGTAGCCGACCACTGCACCATGCAGGTGGTCCCGCGCTGCAAAGCGATGCCGCTGTCGGAAGGATAGACCGCCGTAATCCCGGGCGGGAGAGTCGTCGTGGTGGTTGTCGTGGTGGTCGTGGTCGTGCGCGGGACCGTCGTAGTCGTCGGCGTCGCCGCCGTCACGGCGTCCAGCGGGCCCGCCGTCGCGATCAGATTGCCGCCAAGGCCCCATAATAGGATGAACGGCACAACCATCATCGCTCCAGAAAACCGCTGCCACGTGCTCTGCATAACCCACCTCCTGATTGAAAAGACCGGCGCAAGAGAACGACGCGCCGTTCACAATATGGCCTTGATGGCCACTCCCCGAACCCTCGGCAGTACGACACGCCGACTACATGACACTAATTAGTCCTACTCCCTACTCTTTCCTACTTGTCTACCAAGTGTACACTCCGCCTGATGCTGCGTCAAGACCCCTACCAAAAGATTCCAGTATAAATGGGGAAAATTGGCGGATTACGGAAGATTGCCCATGGCGGGAAAGTATGGTGCCCTTGGAGCCGCTATGCCCTGTGCCATTCCTGCCCGAACAAAGAAGCCGCGCGGCAGCGACCGGGCCGGTCATTGAGAAGGAAGCGCGTCAGAGGCGGCCGACAGGAAGATCACCACGTTCGCGCCAAGACCGAATGTCAGCTATCGACTTATTGGCGACGCTCACCCTTCGATGAACTCGGGGCCGCTTGTCGAGCGATGAGCAACGCCGAACGGCCCGCGATGACGGCCGATTCGGCAATCCCTCGTCCTCACCCCGGCTCCGTCTTCGGCCCCGGCTGCCCCCCGTTGCCCCCGCCGTGCTGCTCGTCCCACTGTTCGAGCGTGTAGTTCACTTCGCGCGCCTGGCTCCCTTTGTACTCGCCGACGATCCCCGCCTCTCCCATCATGTCGATGAGGCGCGATGCGCGCGAGTAACCGATCCCCAGCTTGCGCTGCAGAAGCGACACCGAGCCGCGCTGGCTCTCCAGAATGATCCGCACGGCGTCGTTGAACAGGTCATCCTCTGCCAGCTGCTCCTCGCCGTCGGTCAGCCCCTTCGGGTTCACCAGTTCCTGTTCGAAGTCCGGCGTCGCATGCTCCTTGAGGTAGCCGATCACGCGATGGATTTCATCGTCGCTCGTGTAAGTTCCCTGGCTGCGGATGAGCTTGGAGGAGCCGGGCGGGAGGAAGAGCATATCCCCCTTCCCGAGCAGCTTGTCTGCGCCGTTGCGATCCAGAATCGTGCGCGAGTCGATCTTGCTGGCGGTCTGGAATGCCAGCCGGCACGGGAGGTTCGCCTTGATCAGGCCGGTCACCACGTCCACCGAGGGGCGCTGCGTGGCGACGATCAGGTGGATGCCCACCGCGCGCGACTTCTGCGCCAGCCGCGTGATCGTGTTCTCCACCTCCTTCGCCGACACCATCATCAGGTCCGCCAGTTCGTCGATGATAATCACCCAGTACGGCATGCGGAAAATGATCCCCTCCAACTCCTCGTCGGGGGCCATCTCCAACCGCTTGCGAATCTCCTTTTCCCCTAACGCATTGAAAGACGCGATGTTACGCACGCCGACATTGGCCAGCATGCTGTAGCGTTCATCCATCTTCCGGCAGGCCCATTCCAGCACGGCGGAGGTCTTCTTCATGTCGGTCAGCACCGGGGCCATCAGGTGCGGCACGTCGCGGAACGCCGACAACTCCACCATCTTCGGGTCCACCAGCAGCAGCTTCAGGTCGTCGGGCGCCTGGGTCATCAGCATCGTCATAATGACCGAATTCATGCAGACGGACTTGCCCGACCCCGTCGCGCCGGCGATGAGCATGTGCGGCATCTGCGCCAGGTCGGCGATGAGCGGCTCGCCGCTGGCATCCTTCCCCAGCATCAGCGGGATCGTCATCTTCTTGCGGTCGAGCACCCCGCTGTCGAACAGGTCGCGCATCTGCACGATCTCGCGATGCGTGTTCGGAACCTCCACCCCCACCGTGGACTTCCCGGGGATCGGCGCGACCACGCGCACCGAGGTCGCTTTCAGCGCGCGCGCAATATCATCCGACAGCCCGGCGATCTTGTTGATCTTCACCCCCGGCGCCAGCTCCAACTCGAACTGCGTGATCACCGGCCCTCGGTCGATCTCCACCACCTGCGCGGCAATGCCGAACTCCTCCAGCGTGCGCTCCAGCACCTCCTGTTTCGCCGCGATGGAGGACTCCGTCTCCTTCCCCTTCGCCACCGCCACCGGGTCGAGCAGATCCAGCGGCGGGAGCGCGAACCCGCCGGCAACCGGCTTTCGCGGCTTCGGCTTGCGAAGGTCCTTCGGCTCCTTGGGCTTGACGAGCACCGTGGCCGCGTCGGCATTCACGGGAGGTTTCGCCGGAGGAGGCGGCAGCGGGACGGTCTTGAGAACCGTCGGCTCCTCGGCCAGGGGCGCCTCGGCTTTCGCCTTGGCGCGCTCCTCGATCCGTTTGCGCAGCAGTTCCTTCTGCTCCGCCATCTTGTCCACGGAGTCCTTCGATACCGGCTCCGTGGCGGGCTCCGGCGCCGGCGGCTTGGGGGTCTTCTCCCGCGCGGCAGGAGCCTCTTCGTCGCCGCGCATGGTGAGCACCTCAACGCCCTTGCGCCCAAGCCAGAGGACGAACGCGTCGGCGGTCAACAGCGCGCCAAGCACAAGTCCCAACAGGACAACGACATAGCCCCCAGTGCCCAACGAGAGGAGCATCCCCGGACCCAGCGCCCAGCCTATCATTCCACCGTGGCCATAGGGCGATCCGCCCGTCGTGAACAGCAGCGCCATCCCCGCGCACCACGAAAGAAGGAACAGCACGACGCCGGCCAGCCGCATCCAGCGGTCGGTGATCTGATAAAGGATGACCATGAACGACCCGATCACCGCCAGCATCAGCGCGATCAGGTAGCTCCCGGTTCCAAAGAGCAGCCGGAAGAGCCACGCCATGTGCGCGCCGACGGTGCCGCAGATGTTGGCGGGATGGTAATAGTAGACGGGGTAGTCCGACCCGGGTGGGTCGTGGGGGTTATAGCTGGCGACGCTCATGAACAGAATGAGCCCCGCGGCAAACAGCACCAGGCCGAGACCGCGGTGGTACACCTCTCGCCGTTCCATTAACTTCTCCCATTGGACGAATCGGACGGATAGGACAAATCAGCGCAATCGTCCTCACACTCCGGTATGTCCGAACCCGCCATGATTCCGGTCCGTCTCGGCCAGGTCCGCGCGCACCTCCCACTGGACGCGGGCCACGCGCTGAAGCACCAACTGCGCGATGCGGTCGCCGCGCTTGATGGTGAACGGCTCGCGTCCCATGTTGCCCAGGATGATCTTCACCTCGCCGCGGTAATCGGCATCAATCGTCCCCGGCGAGTTCACCACCATGATGCTGTTCTTCAGCGCCAACCCACTGCGGGGGCGCACCTGCACTTCATACCCCGGCGGAATGGCGATATGGAACCCCGTCGGGATCAGGCCGACCTGCCCCGGCGCGAGGGTCACCGGCTCCGTCACCGCCGCGCGCACATCCATCCCGCTGGCGTGTTCGCTCATGTACTCCGGCAGCGGCACGTCCGCAGTCCCCGGCTGCCGCTTCATGTGAACCTGAATCATCTCCATCGTCATGAACCGCCTTCTCCTATTCAGTTCCAGAGACAAAGGCCACGCAGCCTTTATAATACGAAACGCTCCGCACCGCAAGGGGTAATCGATTGCGGAGCAGGGCAAACGCATCTAAAGAGCGCCGCAGGCTGTGGCGTCAAGGGTCTGGATCGCGATGCATGATTGTGATCGCGCCGAGCGCAATGGTTTGTGGAGTGCGGCGGCAACGACGCCGCTTTGGATGGCGTGGAGTCCGGCGCCCTCAGGGTGCGCCCCCGTGAGTCGTGCGCTCCGTCATAGCCAAAGCGCCGCCGGCGGCGGCGCACTCCACGTTCTGCGGCGCTTTTTAGATGCGTTTGCCCTGGATTGCGGAATACAACATTGTGACCGCAGATGAACGCAGAAACGGCAGGAAACACTCCACCCGTCCGGCAACCACGTTGCCCGTTGTCCGTAGTTCGTTGGCTGTCGTTCGTTGGCTGTTGTTCGTTGGATGTTGGACGTTGGACGTTGAAAGTTGAACGTTGAATCCGTTCGCCCCGTTTCCTCCTTGCCTCGCCGCCACTGCTTGTGATAAGGTACGTTCGTTCATAAGGATGGCCGGAATGATCCGCACAACTTCAACCGATTCACACGAGGTATCAACCCCCAAGCGCTGCTTGGGGGTGTGCTTTGGACTCCCCCGCTAAGACCGGAAAAGGGGTCGGGCTACTTTTCCGCCGTTGGAAAAGTTGCCCGACCCCTTTTCCCCCCGGCATCCATACTAATATCAATCAGAAGGAGAACCCAATGCTTGGCAAAAAGATCCGGATCGAGCGAATCGTGAACCGCGAGTCAGGGCGCGCGGTCGTCGTCCCGATGGACCACGGCGTCACCGTCGGCCCCATCCCCGGCATCGAGGACATGCGCGAGATGGTCAACGCCATGGCCGAGGGAGGCGCCAACGCCGTCCTGGGCCACATGGGGCTGCCGCTCTACGGCCACCGCCACTACGGCAAAGACATCGGCCTGATCCTGCACCTCTCCGGCAGCACGGTCTGGAGCCCGGACCCGAATGCGAAGGTGCTGGTCAACAGCGTCGAGAACGCCCTGGCCAACGGCGCGGATGGCGTGAGCGTCCACATCAACATCGGCGCGGTGAACGAATCGGACATGCTGCGCGACCTCGGGATGGTCTCGGTGAAGTGCCAGCAATGGGGGCTGCCGCTGCTGGCGATGATGTACACCCGCGGCGTCAAATTCAAGTCCGAGCATAGCGTGGAAGGGGTCCGCCACGCCGCGCGCATCGCCGCCGAACTGGGGGCGGACCTGGTCAAGGTCAGTTACACCGGCTCGCGCGACTCCTTCTCCAAAGTCGTCGCCGGCTGCCCGATCCCGGTGCTGATCGCCGGCGGCGAGAAGGCGGCGAACGACCGCGAAATCCTCCAGGCCGTGCGCGATTCCCTGGATGCCGGCGGCTCGGGGGTCTCCATCGGGCGCAACGCTTTCCAGCACAAGCGCCCCGTCCAGTTCGTCAAGGCAATCTGCGCCATGGTGCATGAGAACATCAGCGTGAGCGACGCCATCAAGATCATTGAGGCGCATTCTTGAATCGTGGCGGAAAAGGGGTCAGGCGCCTTTTCGAACGGATGAAAAGGAGCCAGACCCCTTTTCCTTCCTTGTGCCGCTCAATCATCAGTCATCAATTATCAATCATCAATTTCTTTCGCCCTGCGTCTCTTTATAATCCCCGCGAAAACCGTTATATTGTTGAGAGTCCCGTGTTATCAAGGAGCAGGCCGGAATGAAGAGAGCGGTGGGGATCGTCGGCTACGGCGCGTGCGTGCCGCGTTACCGGATCAAGACGGCGGAAATTGCGCGCGCCTGGGGCTGGGACGCGGAGGGGTACGCCCGCGGGCTGGGGATGGTCGAGAAATCCGTCCCGGCGCGCGACCAGGATGCCATCACCCTGTCGGTCGAAGCCGGACGCGCCGCCCTGCGCCGCGCGCAGGTGAACCCCGAGTGCATCCAGGCGCTCTACGTCGGCTCCGAATCGCACCCGTACGCCGTCAAGCCCAGCGGCACCGTCGTCGCCGAGGCGCTGGCCACCTCCCATTGGCTGCACGTCGGCGACTTGGAGTTCGCCTGCAAGGCGGGGACCGAGGCGATGTTCGTCTGCGCCGGGCTGGTCGAGGCCGGGCGCGCGGAATGCGCGCTGGCGATCGGCGCGGACACCTCGCAGGGCGCGCCGGGCGACCCGCTCGAGTTCGCAACATCCGCCGGCGCGGCGGCTTTCATTTTCGGACGCGAGTCGCTGATCGCCACGCTCGACGCAACCGTCTCCTACACCACCGACACCCCCGACTTCTGGCGTCGCGAGGAGGAGCGCTTCCCGCGTCACGGCAGCCGCTTCACGGCGGACCCCGGGTACTTCCATCACATCGGCACGGCGGCGAAGCGGCTCTTGGAAGATACGGGCCTCGCGCCGAAGGATTTCGCGCACGCCGTCTTCCACCAGCCCAACGGCAAGTTCCCGGCGCGCGCCGCCAAGCTGCTGGGCTTCACTCCCAAGCAGTGCCAGGCCGGCCTGCTCAGCCCGCGCATCGGCAACGTCTACAGCGGCTCCTCGCCGCTGGGGCTTTGCGCCGCGCTGGACGCCGCGCATGCCGGCGAGCGCATCTTCATGTGTTCCTACGGCTCCGGCGCCGGCAGCGACGGATTCGTCTTCACCGTGACCGACCGCATTGACGCCGTGCGCCACCTCGCCCCCACGGTCGAGGAGATTCTCGCCCGGCCGACGGTGCAACTCGACTACACGGGCTATGCGCGGTTCCGCAGCAAAATCGCGCGCGAGGAGGATTGACCGCATGAGGGATGTCGCCGTCATCGGAGTCGGAATGCTGCGCTTCGGCGAGTTGTGGGAGAAATCTCTGCGCGACCTGTGCGTGGAGGCTTCCCTCGCTGCCATCCGCGACGCGGGGGTGGAGCGGATCGACTCGCTCGTCGTCGGCTGCATGGCCAGCGGGCTCTTCACCGAGCAGGAACATCTGTCAAACCTGCTGGCCGACTCGCTGGGAATGGGGCCGGTGCCCGCGACTCGCGTCGAGTGCGCCTGCGCCAGCGGCGGGGTCGCCCTGCGCAGCGGCCTCATGGAAGTCGCCTCCGGCATGAGCGAAATCGTCCTGGTCGTCGGGGCCGAAAAGATGACCGACGTTTCCGGCGAGGCCTGCACGGCCACGCTGGCGACCGCCGCCGACCAGGAATACGAGGCGTTCTGCGGCGCGACTTTCCCCGGCCTGAGCGCGATGATCGCGCGCGCGTACATGGAGAAGTTCGGCGCCACCTCGGCGCAACTCGCCGCCGTGGCGGTCAAGAACCATGCCAACGGCGCGCTGAACCCCCTGGCCCAATATCAAAGCAAGATCACGGTCGAAGAAGTGCTCAAGTCGATCATGGTCGCCGATCCGCTGCACGTGCTGGACTGCTCCCCCGTCAGCGACGGCGCCGCCGCCTGCATCCTCTGTCCGCTGGAGCGCGCCGCGAAACTCTCCAGGAAAGCCCCCGTACGCATCAGCGGCGTCGGCTTCGCGACCGACAGCATCGCCCTGTACCGCCGCCCCGAGCTGACGCGCCTTCCCGCAATCGAGCTCTCGGCTCAACGGGCATTCAAGATGGCCGGACGCAAGCCCTCCGACATCCAGGTGGCCGAACTGCATGACGCTTTCACCATCATGGAGATTTGCGCGCTGGAAGAAGTCGGCATCGTGGAGCGTGGCCAGGGCGCACAGGCCGCCCCCGCGGGGCGCACCGCGCTGAACGGGCCGATTCCCGTGAACACCAGCGGCGGCCTCAAATCCAAGGGGCACCCCGTCGGCGCGACCGGAGTGGCCCAGGCGCATGAGATCGTCCTTCAGCTTCGCGGCGAAGCCGGCCCGCGCCAGGTCAAGGGCGCGCGCATCGGGTTGACGCAGAACATGGGTGGGACGGGGGGATCTTCCGTAGTGCATATTTTCGAGGCCTGAGGATCGGCAGATGTAACCTAATCTCCTAGTTACCCAATCTCCCAGTCACCGGTCCTTCGGAGATGGAGTAGGTGACTGGGAGATTGGGAGATTAGGAGATTGGGACATTCATTCGTCACCCAACGCATACCGCATGCGCGAGTGAAGCAGGAATGCATTTGACGAGAGGAATCTTAACATGATCACCGCCCGCGTCTGGCGAGAGCGCCGGCAGCGTTACCTGAATGAAGCCGCCCGCTGCAAGGGGTGCGGGCGCATTCATTTTCCGCCGCGCCAGGTCTGCGACGCCTGCCGTGGCAGCGACTTTGAGGCCGTCCGCCTCGCCGAGACCGGGAAGGTGCTTTCCTGGTCGATCATTCGCGTCCCCCCGCCCGCCTTCGCGCAGGAAGCTCCCTACGCGGTCGCCGTGCTGGAGATGGATGACGGCGCGCGGATGATGGCGCAAGTGGCCGACGTCGCTCCGGAGGAGATGCGCACCGGCATGCGCGTGCGCCTGGAGTTCCGCAAGATCCGCCAGTACGGCCGCACCGGGATCATCGCCTACGGCCACAAAGCCGTCCCTGTGGCCTGATTGACGGACTCAACGTTCAACATCCGACGTTCAACGTTCAACTTCCAACGTTCAAGTGACGGCAACGACTACGGCAAGAGCTTGAGCATGGCATTTTGCTGTCGTTCATTGGATGTTGAACGTTGAAAGTTGGACGTTGAACGTTGAATCTGTTCCTTGCCTTGATGCCATCCCCCCATACGGGTATAATCCGGTATTCGTCTTGTGGCTTTTTTCGATTTCTAACATTGCGAAAATGAGGGAGTCCTCCCCATGCACATGGGTCATGTAAACCAGTGGCTGCGCACGAAAGCAACCTATTTTCTGGCCGGTATTTGCGTCATTCTCATGTGCGTCTGGATCATCCCCTGGCAGCAGTTGATCCGCCAGCACCCCGCCACCACCGGCAAGATTTTCGGCAAGGACGTTGACGGCGATGAGGTGAGCGACATCGCGCGCACCCTCAGCATGCTCCAGCAGCAGCGCGACAGCCGCACCAGCAACGAGGAGTTGACCGCGACGGCGTGGGAAACGGAGATCTACTGCGAAGAGGCGAAGAGCTACGGCATCACCGCCAGCGATGCGGACGTCGCCAACGTGCTGAAGGCGCGCTTCGGCATGACCGACGATTCCGCTGAGTCGCAGAAGTACCTGACGCAAGTCCTCACCAATCACGGCCTCACCCGCAAGCAGTTCAACGCCTCCGTCAAGTCGTTGCTGATCAGCGTCAAGCTGCAGAACAGCATCCTGACCGGAGTGCTCCTCCCCGAGAACGAGGCGTGGCTCTGGTACAGCCGAGAGAACCAGAAGACGCAGGCGGAGTACCTGGAATTGAGCGCCGCCGCGATCGCGCCGCTCGTAACGGTCACCGACAAGCAACTGGATGAGTTCTACACCAAGCACAAGGACCTTTCCCCCGAGGAGTCGCCCGACCACATCGGCTACCTCCTTCCGGAGCGCGTGAAGATCGAGTACGTCCTGGTGCCGACCGCGCCGTACGCCGCCAAGGCGGTGGTCACGCAGCGTCAGATCGAGCAGTATTACGACGAGCACAAGGAGCAATTCAAGAAGGCCCCCCCCGCCGGCACGGAAGAGAAGCCCGCTCCGGCCGAGTACCGTCCGCTGTCCGAGGTGGCCGCTTCGATCGAGGCGACCCTGAAGAACGAAGCCGCCGGACGCTCGGCGGATGAGCAGATCAGGGAAGTCCGCACCGAAGCGCTCAAGCAGATGGAAGTCCCCTGGGGCTCGCGCGAAGTGCGCTCCGCGGACTTCGCCGCGCTGGCCGCGAAGTTCGGCCTGCTCTGCAAGGCGACCGATTTCTTCAGCGCGGATGAAGTCAACACCATTCTCCCCGGCGCGACGGAACTGGAGCAGAAGGCGTTCGGCCAGGCCGCCTCCGCCAAGGGCGTCCCCAGCGCGCCGCTTTCCGCCACCGCGGGCAAGTTCATCTTCCAGTTGAAGGACGTGGATCCCTCCAAGCCCGCGCCGCGCGAAAGCATTGCGGCGCAGCTCGCCACCGATTGCCGCCAGCAGAACGCGATCAACCTCGCCACGGAGATCGCCGCCAAGGCGCGCACCGCCGCCACCTTCGCCGCGGCCGAGGAGAGCGTCAAGGCCTCCTTGACCGACGCCATCGCGAAAGCGGTCCCCGTGGACGGCAAGCCGGTCGAGAAGGACCCCGCGAAATACTACACCAAGGGAGAGACGCAGTTCTTCGGCCGGCCCATGGAGTTCTACGGCCAGCGCTTCGCGCGCGGCGCGGTCGGTCTGCCCGGGCCGGGGCAGCACCTGGCATTCATCGATGCCGCCTTCGCGCTGAAAATCGGCGAAGTGGGAATCGCGGACGAAGCGGTGGATGCGCGCGCGGTGTACCTGTTCGCCCGGACCAAGAACCAACCGGCCAGCCGCGAGGATTTCGACAAGAGCCGCCAGATGGTGGAGCAGATGCTCATGGCGCAGAAGCGCGAAGCGGTGCGCAAGAGCTGGGTGGATGACGTGCGCCGCCGGGCGAAGCCCTCCGAGAACGTCCTGAAATTCCTCAGGCTGCTCCCGGAGTGGAAGCAGGAGGCATAAGGGCGGCAAGTGTCTTTGCCGTCCATTGCGTCTATTTCGTCCATGCCGTCCATGCCGTCCATTGTGCCCTGGGAGCCCGGCGCGTCCCATGAAGATACTCTACGACCGTTCATCCGTTGCCGGGATCTTCCATCGCCCCAAGGTGACTCTGGGCACCTTTGACGGCGTGCACGTGGGGCACCAGCGCGTCATCCGCGATCTCATCACCTGGGCCCGGGCCACCGAAAGCCCCGCCCTGGTCATCACCTTCGACCGCAAGCCCGGCCGCGTGCTCAGCGGCCACCCCTTCGACCGCATCACCTCGCTGCCGCACCGGCTGAGGTTGCTGGAATCGCTCGGCGTCGACGGCGCGCTCGTCCTGGAGTTCGACCAGGCGCTCGCGGGCATGGAGCCGGAGGAGTTCGTGCGCGTCGTACTGGCCGAGGAGCTTCAAGTCGGCGGCGTCCTGCTCGGACACGACACGCGCTTCGGCCACAAGGGGCGCGGAGACATGGACCTTCTTGCGGACCTGGCGCGGCAGTGCCGTTTCGAGGCCTGCTCGGTGCCCGTGGTGCTGATGGACGGTCTCCCTGTGAGCAGCACGCGCGTGCGCGAGGCGGTCCGAACCGGCGACCTGGCGCTGGCGGAGCGGTTGATGGGCCGGCGTTTCAGCCTGCTCGGGCCGATCGTGCACGGCACGGCGCGCGGCGCGAAGCTCGGTTTTCCCACCGCCAACCTCGAACTTCAGCACGAGGTGCGCCCCCCGCAGGGGGTCTACGTCACGCGCGCGCTGCTGGAGGACCGCTGGTTCGCCGCCGTGACCAACATCGGCCGCCCCCCCACGCTCCAGGAGGGCGGGCCGCGATACCAGTCCGCCGGCGTGGTGGTCGAGACGCACCTGCTGGACTTCTCCGGCGATCTCTACGGCGGCGAGATCGAAGTGGAGTTCGTCGCGCGCCTCCGAGGCGAGAAGTCGTTCACCTCCGCCGCGTCCCTCGCCCGCCAGATCGCGCAGGACATAGAGAAAGCGCGGGAGTTGCTAGAGGCCGCCGGGTGAGGCGGGACGGGATGCGCATGAACGGTCATCGCGAGGAGTTCCATCCCGCAAGCGGGATGGAACGACGTGGCGATCTTCCGTTTTTCCGTCCGTTGCTCACTGGAATCAACTGTTCAACATGAAGATTGCCACGGCCCGCAGCAGCGGGCCTCGCAATGACGCTTTGTTAGATGCGCGCCGTTCCACGGTTGTTCTCTGCTGAAATAGTTTACGAGCACAAAATATGAAGATCACCGCCACCACGCCGCCGGGGCCGTTGCGGTCCATCATCATCCGCGGCGCGAAGCAGCACAACTTGAAGGACCTGACGCTCGAAATTCCGCGCGACCGCTACGTCGTCATCACCGGCCTGAGCGGATCGGGGAAGTCCTCGCTCGCCTTCGACACGATCTTTGCCGAGGGGCAGCGCCGCTACGTCGAAAGCCTTTCCGCATACGCGCGCCAGTTCCTGGAGCAGATGCAGAAGCCGGCGGTCGAATCCATCGACGGCCTGCCCCCCACCATCGCCATCGAGCAGCGCAGCGGCATAGCCAGCCCGCGTTCCACCGTGGCGACCACGACCGAGATCTACGACTTCATGCGCCTCCTCTACGCGCGCGCCGGCCTCCCCCATTGCTACAAGTGCGGCCGCCCCATCGCGCAGCAATCGGCGGAGCGCATCGTCCGCACCGTGCTGGGCGGAGTCTCCAAGGAGCACTCGCCGCGCGTCATGCTCCTCGCCCCGCTGGTGCGCGGACGCAAGGGAGAACACGCCGACGTGCTGCGCCGCATCAAGACCGAGGGGTATGTCCGCGCGCGGATCGACGGCATCGTCACCGACTTGGCGCGCATCTCCACTCTCGCGAAGAACAAGAAGCATGACATCGACGTGGTCGTGGACCGGCTCGCGCTTCAGCCCGGGGTCGAATCGCGGCTGACCGACTCGGTCGAGACGGCGCTGAAACTGGCCGAAGGAACGCTGGTGGTCAGCCAGGAGACGGAGAAGGGCTGGAAGGACACCCTCTACAGCGAGCGCTACGCCTGCCCCACCTGCGGCATCAGCTACGAAGAGCCG
>Ga0114951_10004711_pt1 | contig 13039 bp, 7 predicted proteins | sample AM7aDNAmetaG_FD_88677 | JGI IMG/M metagenome (GOLD analysis project Ga0114951, IMG submission 88677) | Freshwater microbial communities from Finland to study Microbial Dark Matter (Phase II) - AM7a DNA metaG | ecosystem: Environmental > Aquatic > Freshwater > Lake | place: Finland: Lake Alinen...
CCGGTGTCACTGGAAAAAGAAATAGCCGAAATCACCGCGAACCCCCAGATTCATTCCCTTAATTTCAACGAATGGGACCTCGATTTTCTATGCGATTACGTCATGAACACGCATCATCGGTATGTTCTCAAAACCCTGCCGGAGCTCGTGTTTTATACCCAGAAGATTGCATCGGTTCATGGTGGGCATCATGCTGAACTGTTGGAAATTGCAAGCTTGTTTGCTAAAATTAACGAGGAACTGCTACAGCATTTGGGCAACGAGGAAAATGTTCTTTTCCCGGCTATCAAAAGGTTACTTAAAACGGAATCGGCGGAAGACAAAGCGACCATTATTTCTGAAATTGCCCGTATGTCGGGTGAGCATGAGTTTGCCGGAGGCGCCATGGACCAGATTGCAGTAATCAGTGGCCATTACAAGGTGCCCGACGACGGGTGCAATACTTATGCCGTTACCTACAGACTTCTTCAGGAGTTTGAGGACGACCTGCATGTTCATGTTCATCTCGAAAACAACATCCTCTACCCCAAAGCCCTAAAGCTCGCTTCTAACTAGAAGTTTCCTTGTCATCCCGACGAAAGTCGGGACCCCGTCTATTACCACGAAATCCGTATTTTTCTTACTTTTAGACTCCGTTAAATAGAGCTTAATGCGAGTCTGGCTGAGAAGATCACGATTTTTAATTTCAGGAATTGGACTGCTCCTGATAATTTCTCTGCCACTCCTTATTTCGGGCCGGTCCCCCGAAGATTCTTCCGATCCTCTGGGCGATCTGCAATCCGTAACCATTCCTTTAAAACGAGCCGGGCGCCTGTTCCTTATTGAGGCACGCATCGGGGGCCAGACCGGTAATTTTGTTTTCGATACCGGAGCCAGCAAACTCGTGCTCAATCGTACCTATTTCAGAAAGGACCTAATGGTGACCGATCAATCAGCTTCAGGAATAACCGGCACCATCGAAAAAGTAGATCAAACCCGCGTAGCCAGCATTGATCTTCCTGATATGCATTATGAAAATATCCTGGCTGATGTGGTAAATCTCGGCCATATCGAAAACCGGCGTGGTATAAAAATCCTCGGATTGTTTGGTATGAACATGTTTCGGAACCTCGAGATGGTTATTGATTTCCAACACAGTGAGCTGCACCTTTATCGGATCGATAGGTCGGGAAAAAGGACCGTTACAGATACCCTGAAAACCGATATCACCTGCCCGTTTAAAGAGGCTGGCGGAGTTCTCATGATGCAGGCATCCATCGGCGGAAAATCTATCGATTTTTGTTTGGATACCGGTGCTGAGGCCAACGTCCTAAGCAGTACGGCATCAAAAAAAGTTTTGAATACCGTAACAATAACACGACGGTCGGGACTCACAGGCTCGGGCGGCAATCAGGTCGAGGTACTGTTTGGAACCATGAACGATTTTATTCTGGCGGGGAAACCATTGCAGCCTATGCAAACCATGATCACCGGCATGGAATCCCTGGCCGAAGCCTATAATTATCCCCTCGGAGGCGTGCTGGGGTATGACTTTTTTGAAAAGGGGATCATAAGTATTAACTTGGTGAAGAAAGAACTCAGCCTCAGGCTGGTTCAGGAGGTGGAGCAATGACGCGCCGGAAAACACATATATTAACCATACTGATAATTATCCTTCTGCAGCTGCCGCAGGTCGGCTTGGCTCAGGAATTTCTGAATGGCATCTGCCGTATCGAGGATGGCCGGATCATTTTCCGTATCGATCTTAATTGGAATCACGACCAGGTTAAACAGGTTTCGGGTTTATTCGATCTCGATACCGTTCTTATTGGAAAAATTCTTTTGGGAGCACCTGATTCATTGATGCTTGCGGATGGCTGGAAGTGGAAAAAAATCAATAGTCGTACAGCCGAAATATCAAAACTCATGGCATCCGGTTCTTCGTTTAACCCTGATTCAATAAAGGGATTGCCATCGGAGAAACTTTTTCTTATGGATGATGCCTGGCTTCACGTTGCTGCTATGCCTGAGCCTGACCAACCGAATTATGGGGTTAACAAACTCAATCGTGCTGATGCTTTTTCCTATACCGATTCGGTTGCCCGTTTTTTTCTCCCCGGATATCCCGATGCGCGTCAGGTATTTATTTCCGGAACTTTCAACGATTGGAGCACCTCGCAATCCCGGGTGAAGAAAATCGACGGAGGATGGAGTGTTACCCTTCCGCTGAAACCCGGCAAGTATGCTTATAAATATATTATTGATGGCCGCTGGACCCAGGACCCCGGCATCAAACTAAGAGAGAATGACCTTAATGGGGGATATAATTCTGTGATTTACTGCTACAATTATCATTTTAAGCTCAATGGTTACACCGATGCAAAAAAAGTGGTGGTAGCGGGCAGCTTCAATGGCTTTAGTCCTCGTGAACTCGTCATGAACCGCATTGATGCTGGCTGGGAGCTTCCGCTATTCTTGCGGTTGGGCACTCATGCCTACAAGTTTGTCGTTGATGGCAACTGGATTACCGATCCGGCAAATAAGGTGACCAGGCCTGATGGCAGAGGGAACTTTAATTCCTTTATGGCGATCGGCGATACCACCTGGTTCCGGTTGGGTGGTTACCAGTCGGCTGGCAGCATGATTCTTTCAGGCTCCTTCAATGGTTGGAATACCGCTGAACTCAACATGGAAAAAACTGCCGGCGGATGGCAGCTGCCTTATGTGCTTGCACCCGGTAATTACGAATATAAATACATCGCCGATGGCCATTGGATGTCCGATACGGCAAACCCTTATTTCACTGGAGGTGACCAACAATCGAACTCCTTCCTGGCCGTAGAACCAAATTATACCTTTTTACTCACTGGCTTTAACAAAGCAAAATCAGTTTCTGTGAGCGGAAGCTTCAATGGATGGAACCGATCGGGCTATCGCATGGCCCGCGTAAATAACCGGTGGATCTTGCCAATATATCTGAAACCCGGCAAGTACACCTATAAACTCATTGTCGACGGAAAATGGATCCGTGATCCTGGCAACGAGCTTTGGGAAGAAAATGAATACAACACCGGCAATTCAGTACTCTGGATCACCCGCTAACCCCTGACACACCTACTTATTCCTTTAATATGAAACTTAAAACCTTCTTGCGCCATGCGCCTCGTGCCTTTCGCCTTTCCTTCCTGCCTTTTTGCCTTCTTGCCTTCTTGCCTTTTTGCGCTTCAGCGCAAACTCTTAAGGGCCATCGTTTCCTCACCTTCAACACCGTTGTCCGAGTCAACCAGATTGAGGTTACCCGCGATAAGAATGAGGGCGACGACGAGGCCAATATTCATACTCTTGCTTATGCTCAGGCTTTTCGCGATGCAATCACCGCTGGCTGGCCCGAAGCCCGGATCACCTGGGCCTTCAGCTGGCAAGCCCTCTTTACCGAACTGCCCGAATACATTAAGATTCGGGATTATGCCCGCCAGTGTCATCAGAAATACGGCGACGATGTAACCTTTATTCCGGGCGGATATTTTGCCAATGCATACAACTCACGCGAGCAGGTAAACAAGGATCTGCACGATGCCCTGGCCCGCGTATCGGAATTCATGGGCAATGGTTTTCGCCCAAAAAGCGTGGTCGCTGGTTTTCTGGCTGCTGACAACCTTCAGTATCTGGCTGAAAAAGAAAATATTCACGTATGTCAGGGAAATATCTGGAGCCAGTATGCAATTGATAATCAGGATGGCGATGGCTCAATCTGCTATCCTTACTATCCCTCAAAAGAACATTTTTGCAAACCCGCCCAGTCGAAAGCCGATTTTATCGATTGCGTAAACCTCGATGGCTGGACATGCGATTTTCTGGCCGCCCGGCGCGAAGGATTTAAAGGTGGCTTTAACAGCCGAATGGGCGTGGGCCCGATCGAAACGATCCGTAATCTGGGACCAGTTAACGGCCTGAAGCAAATGATCGCCACAACCGCAGTACATTTTGATAAAGGCTTTGAGCTAAATGGTTTTGCCTGGGTGACCGATTGTTGGGAAATGTCACTTATTAAACCCATTGGCCATCTGGAATGCCTCACCCAATGGTTGCAGGAAATCAGGCACAGGTGGCCCGATGCTCAATGTATTACCCAGGGTGAATTCGGGTTACTGTGGAGAAACGAATACAAAAATAACGACAAGGTGAATTATCGTTTTACGGAGATCGGAACAGGCATCAGCGGTTCCGATAAAGACAAGGAAATCAGTTGGTTCATGAACAAGGATTTTCGCCTGGCAATACTTAAGGATCTGAATGGGGGAGGAGAGAATGTGATCGATTTTACCCGTTACGATATTACGGCTAAAGAACCACAAAAATTGTCGCGCAACTGGAGCCTCATGGGCCTGATCAACCAGAAGCAGACAAGACCTCAGGATACCCCGCTGCCACTCAAAAACCTGCCTGATCCGGACTGTAAACTTATTAATAAAAAATATCCCGATCTGGAAAGGCATTGATTACCTTTGTGTGAAATGCACAAGGTTTGGTGTTTTATCGTCCTGCTTTTTCTCATTTCGTGCGAGAATGAGGTCCGGGTAAACATGGTCAACGACGGCTTACCTTTCGTCTATTGTATACTGGATATGGACGATTCCCTGCAGCAGGTGCGCCTGGCAAAATCATTCTTCCCCGCAAAAGGTTACGATACACTGGGTCATCTGACTATTCAACGATGGACTGAGCCGGTAGAAATCTATATTGAGGAGTGGACAGACACAGAAAACCCGGTGGTCTATAATTTTCATCAGGCCGATACCATTCGCCAGGATACGGGGTATTTCTCAAACCCGTCGTTCACTTTGTATCAGGCTGCCCTTAAGCCTGTTCCCAATGTGAAATACTTTCTCTATCTATACTTCCCGACCAGGAATATGTACACCTATGCTTCCACTTTAACAATAGAACATCCCGAAATCCTTACGCCAGCTGCTATTCCCGGTCGAAAGATCACTTTTTCCGATATGGACGATTTTATCGTGGAGCTGCGTTTGCCTCCTAACTCCGGATTTCATCAGTTCGACTTTATTTTTACGATCGAGGAACATATCGGGAGTGAGCTGAAAATCGATTATTTCAATTTCGGCGGGCAGACGTATGAGGCCAACAATAGTCAGCTCCTCCTGTATCTTCTGAACTCGAGCCGTTTCTACAGCGATCTCCTCAATCGTTACGACACCCTTTCAGGTAGTGATTACCGGCGGATCACCGGTCTGGAATTTAGTACCTATTCTTATGGCGATGAAATGCGCCTCTATAATCAATTGTATAACAACGGATCGCAGCCGTGGGAAATACAGTCGTACAGCTCCTTTAAAAATGGATTCGGCATTTTCTCGTCGAAGTCCAATAAACGGATTACCAACCTGGAATTGTCCGATCTGACCTATAGACTCCTCACTTCGGACTCCCGATATGCCCACATGAAATTTATCAGATGAAGCCAATACGATACCTCCTGTTACTGTTGATAACGGTTTCGATGACCCAATGCAACATAATTCCCGGAACCGATGAGGTGATTCCCAAGGTAACCACCGGCGTGCTTGAGGTCGATTTTAAGCTGCCCACCACCTCACTGCCTTCCCCAAGGATCCATCGTATCGATTTGAGCCTGGCCCGTTCAGCCGACAGCCTTTATCGAGGTATATTTATTTCATCGGCTAATGTATATGACGATAAGTCGTTATATCGATTTGTGCTGGCGCCGGGGACCTATTATTACCAGGCAGGCGTTACCTGCAGCTGTCTGGGCGACAGCTGCCTGTGGGGTGGATTCCCGGGTGGGCGCTATGGTGTACGCTGGGCCATCGATTGGGTGGAGGTAAAACTGGGTGAAGTAATCCGCGAAAGTCCGTCGTTTCAATAAGGATTATGAAAAGAGGATTCCTGATACCGGTGCTGATATTTTTCCTGGCTTGCAAACGCGAGGAGGTACCGGTTACCCTGACCGTGGAATTCTCCAATGTAAAACCCTCAACCATTGAGAGCACCCTGTGCCGTGCCAGACTCGCCGGACCAGCCAACCTTGATACCACCCTCTATGTTTTTCGCTGGGACTGGGAGAGCGATAAAACCTGGGATACCAAATACTCCGCCGTTCCCTGGATACGGAAAAGCTTTACGTTGCCGGGTGTACGAACCGTGACAGTGGGTGCCCTGGCAGCCAATGGCCAGGTGATCACAGCCACCGCCCAGCTAAAAGTAGTGCAGGGATATTCGGCCCCGGTACCCGATTTTACAGTAAGTCCCGACAGCGGCAACTTCCGGACTGTCTTCACTTTCGATGCCAGCCGCACCCGGGATGCCCAGGAAACGGGCGCCATGCTTACCTATTCGTGGGATTTCAATAATGACCAGCGATTTGATGTCGTGGAAAAAGGAAACCCGATCGCTCATCATTCCTTTTCGGCCAGCGGTATTTATAAGGTCAACCTTTTGGTGGCAGATACCTCAAAACTCTGGGCGCGTGTTGAGAAAGAAATAATTGTAAACCGACTCGATACCCTGATCGTTCCTGCCTGGCACGTTGCACCTGAATATCCATCAGACCTCGATACAGTGCGCATGGATGCCTCGGGCAGCTCCTATACCGGGGCGCCCGGGACATCATTTGTCTATTCATGGAAAAAACCTCGGGGAGCCTGGACTGAATCCTCCGCCGATCCGGTATTGGTGTGGTTGCGGCCAGCAGAGGGCATATATATGATGAGCCTCAGGGTATACGGGCCCGATAATCTGTATAATGAAAAAACTTTTGAAGTGGTGGTGGCTAGGGCGAATAAAAAACCTACGGCCAGGATCGAGAAAAATATCCGGTTCGGAAATATTTTGAGTGTTTTTGAATTCAGCGCCTGGAGCTCCTCCGATCCGGAAAATGTGCCATCAGAAATGCAGGTCCGATGGGATTTTGATGGTGATGGTAACTGGGATTCACCCTATTCTTACGATAAGATCGCCCAGCGCGTATATAGCATTCCCGGCGTTTACAAAGTGAAGGTGCAGGTGATGGATATGGGCGGGCTGACAGATATCGCAACAACCGAAATAAATGTCAGCGGTAATACCAATCCTACCAGTCAGATAAAGGATGTACGCGACGAGCAGGTGTATGGAATCGTTCAGATCGGCAAGCAATGGTGGATGGGCGAAAACCTGAAATGGGACATGAAGCAGGTTGGCTTCGGCGATTATTATCCCAGCTGGTGTTTCAACGATAATCCTGCCATCTGCACGGTCACCGGCCGGCTATATTATGCAGCCACCGTGGCAGCCGACTATACCGGCGAAACCGAAACGCGCAATCTTTGCCCGCGTGGATTTCATATTCCTACCATGGACGACTGGACGGAGCTGCTGCAGGAAGTGGGCCGCGAAACTGCAGGTACTGCCCTGGCTTACGGCGGAAAATCAGATTTTAATATTCTTTTAGGGGGATTTGCCGCCTGGCACCATTACGGCCAGTACAATGAATTCGAACCCGACAGCCTTTATAAGGTGGCCTATTTCCTCACGGCACCGATTGTCGGCAATGCCAGGGTAATGCAATATCGCCGTAACGAAAGTACTGTCCAATTCAGGGATGTCACTACCGAAGGCTACTACTCGGTGAGGTGCGTAAAAGACAAATGATTTTTTGCCCTATCGGAATCAGTGATTAAGGATTTTACTTAGTTTAGTAGGACTTAACCTCCTAAATTCCTTTGCTCCTAACTTTCAAACTATTCCCGCCATGCGATTAATATCTCCCTCGGTTGCTCTGCTCATACTTACCATGGTTGCCGCCTGCAAGAATGATTACCTCAACTACAATAAGGTGCCCGTAAATATTAAAACCGGCACCGCCATCGATGTAACTACGAAAACCATCGGCTCCGGGGGAGGGACAATAACTGTCTCCATGCCGGGCACCCCGGTAGACGGACTCGAAGTGGTGGTGCCTGATAGTGCCTATGCTTCGTCCGAGACATTTACGATAACTTATGCTGATATCAAGAGCCATTCATTCGGTAGCAATTTCAATCCGATATCCCCGATGATCACCATTAAATGTGATGGAGGGTATTCCGATAAACTTATAAACGTTACGGTGCCGGTAACCATTCCGGCGGGCCACATTCCCATCGGCTTCATGGTGGATATGTCAACAGGCAAACTCGAGGGAATTCCAGTTGAGTCCGTCACCTCCAATTCCATTACCCTCTCCACCCGCCACTTTATGTCGGGAAATATGCTGCGACCTCAGGCTTCAACCCTGAAAAGCGGCATGGGACTCATAAATACTGGTGCCAATATAATTATCACTTCACTTGCCGAAAGTATGCTTAAAGGTCTGGCAAGTATCTCATCCGGATATAAACCGGGTACCGATGACTGGGAATTCGTCAACAGGGGCTCTTTCATTGCCCCTGGTGGGCATTGTGCCGGACAGACATATACTTCCATGTGGTATTATTATGAAATGAAAGCTGCAGAAGGAAATCTTTTCGAAAAATTCAGCAACCTGGCCGGCTATGATAAGGATAATGCAAGGGGATACCGGTTCAGTTCTGTCGTTCAGCAGGATCTGGATTTTGGCGGAACACTTAACACTTTTATGTGGAATAATGTTGATTTGAATCCCGAGACCGATAAACTGAAAATGTACACGATAGCTGGAGCCATGCTCGTGACCGGGGAGCCCCAGGCAATCGGGATTTACCGGATTAAAGGTCATAGGACCGTTGGCACTCCCATCTACAGCGGACATGCTCTCGTCTGTTATGCTGCTTCCATAAGCGGGGGGAGGCTGTCCATTGCGGATCCTAATAAGCCGGGGCTTGATCAGGAGATCAATTATGTAAATGATAAGTTTGAGCCTTATGTGGCTATGGCCAACGCAGAGGCTGCATCCGATCCTTATCCTTTCATTACCTATTCGGCCAAAACCGCACATATTGAGTGGGACAAAATTGGCAGGAGATATGCCGAGCTGCTGAATTTTACCATCGGTACCGTTGACCCAAATAAATTCCCGGAATATACAATCATGGTTAAGGGAAAACCGGACAGGGAACTGACAGATAACTTTTCCATCGATAGCGATACGTTAAGAACCGAAGTTGAGTTGCCGGAAGCTGAAATGTATTTTGAGGCCAACGGTAAACACGTAGTCAGGCATGTAATGGTGAACGATAAGGGGCAACCAATCAATACCTGGAGTGGTGTCGGGAGCTATACGATTCTTAAACCCGGGCTCAATGTTATAGGGTTCGATATCTACGCAAAGAAAAATGGTGCTGTTGATAAAAATGGGAATCTGAGAAATCTGTTTGTCGATTTTAAGTGGTTCAATATTTATTTTTCAAAATTGAGAATTTCTCCGAATCCTATTGGAGCAGAGCCTGGCAAGGATGTGGAGATCACTGCCAATACCGATGGTACCGCCCCGAAAAATGCCAAATATGTCTGGGATTTTGGTGACGGCAGCAAAGAGGTCACCGTTCAGAATGACAGTACCGTGGTCCATAAGTTTTCAAAAAAAGGTGAATATACAGTTACAGTTACCCTTACAGATAATTCTAATGGTAAGGAGATGGGCAAGGCTACTGCCAGCGCCAGTATTCAGGACGGCATACTTGGATATCTGCAGCAATGCCGTTGGATCGATCTGACTTTCAGCGCTGATATCAAATGCAATGACACCGGGGTCTGCTTTTCCGGAGTCGATATCGATAATGAACCTCCTTACCAATCAACCATTAAGTGCCCGTTAAAGTGGACGGGTACTCACTTCAGCACCGATTATGCCTATTCCTACGATGCTTCCGACGGCGATCATGTTGACTATTCAGGAACGATCCAGGGTGATGTGTCGGCCAATGGACTGGTGGTCACGAATTTCTCCGGTACCTATGATTCCAAATCCAACGGTGGCAAGGATACTATGAAAAAAACACTCTCGGGGACTAACGTTCCATTTGATCCAACCTACGACTACTCGGATATTACTCCCCGATTTATCGTGAATGGTGCCCAGGTGAAGTCCCACATTTCAGGAGCCAGCAGTACCTATCATCGTGTTCCACCTGATATGGATGCTTATACCATTGTAATGACCGACATTAATTACGATAATCCTGATGATGTACCCTACCTCTGGGTGACCTTCTTTGGCAAGCAGTAAATAATTGATTTATACTGCATAAATATGCAAAATAAGCCACTGTAATGTCAAAATTATCCAAAAACCGCTTATTTGCTGCATTTATTTATGCATAATATTTCATTTATCATTGAAAAAATACTTTTCAATGGGTTTACCAAAGAAACAGGGTTTGTATGACCCTGCAAATGAGCATGATAACTGTGGAATTGGATTTGTGGCGCATATACGGGGCCATAAATCGCACGATATCATCGAGCGCGGACTGCAGGTATTGGAAAATATGGACCATCGAGGTGCCACTGGCGCCGACAATAAAACAGGCGATGGAGCAGGCATGCTCCTGCAAATTCCGGATCAGTATATTCGCGAAGTGCTCGGCATAGAACTTCCCATTCCTGGACAATACGGCACAGGACTCATCTTTCTTCCACAAAACCGCAAGGAGGCAGCCCTGTGTCAGGAGGTGCTCACCCGGTTTATACATCAGGAGGGACTCGAGCTGATTGGATACCGCGATGTGGAGGTGGATAGCCAGGTGCCCGGAGAAATCGCCCGGCAAACGGAACCCTATATCATCCAGGTGTTTATAAAGGCCAACCTCGAGCAGGAAGAGCTGGAGCAGAAACTCTACCTCGTGCGTAAGCAGGCCGAAAGAGAGATCCGCGAATCGAAACTCAAGTTCCGCCGCACCTTTTATGTTCCCAGCCTGTCCACCAAAGTCATTGTTTATAAAGGCATGCTCACCTCAGGTCAGCTGCGGGAATATTATAAGGACCTCTCGCACCCGCTATTTACCAGCGCCAGCGCCCTGGTTCACTCACGCTTCAGCACCAACACCTTTCCCACCTGGGATCTGGCTCAGCCGTTCCGCATGGTGGCCCACAACGGCGAAATAAATACCATCAAGGGCAACCGCATGTTCATGCAGGCCCGCGAATCGCTGCTGAAATCGGAAATCTTTAACGGCGACCTGAAAAAGCTCTTCCCGGTGATCGAACCGGATATGTCGGACTCGGCATCCTTCGATAATACTCTGGAATTCCTGCATAGGACCGGTCGCTCGATCCCCCATGTCCTTTGCATGATGATCCCTGAGTCGTTCAATGAAAAAAATCCGATACCCGACAGCCTCAAGCTGTTCTACGAATATCATTCCACCATCATGGAACCCTGGGACGGTCCCGCCTCGATGTTGTTTTCCGATGGCCGGTATATCGGAGGTACACTCGACCGCAACGGACTGCGCCCATCGAGATATATTATAACGAAAAATGACCTGATCGTGATGGGCTCCGAGGTGGGCGTGCAATCTTTCGCCGCTGGCGAGGTAAAAGAAAAGGGACGCCTGAGGCCTGGGAAAATTTTGCTGATTGATACCCAGCTGGGTGTCATAATACCCGACAAAGAAGTGAAGGCCCAGCTCAGCTCACGCAACCCCTATGGCAACTGGCTGCGCGAAAATCGCATGGTGATGGAGGACATTGCCGTTAAGCAGCGCGTAATGTCATCTCTTGGTGATCATTTCCATACCTGGTCAAAAGCGTTCGGCTATTCGAAGGAAGATATGGAACAGATAATCAAAACGATGGCTGTAACTGGCGCAGAGCCCACCAGCTCCATGGGCAACGACACACCTCTTGCCTGCTTCTCCGAAAAACCCCAGCGCTTCTTTAATTATTTCCGGCAGGTATTTGCCCAGGTAACCAACCCGCCCATCGACTCCATCCGCGAGGGCCTGGTAATGTCGCTCACTAATTATATCGGATCGCTTCATTCAAATATTCTCGATGAGTCGCCCGCACACTGCAAACTGATAAAATTCGACGATCCGATCATCACCAATACCGACCTCGGGAAAATCAAGGACCTCCGGCTCGAGGAATTCTCTCACAGCATTATCCCGATGGTCTTTCCGGTGGAGGAGGGTACCGCCGGATTTAAGAAAGCTTTTGATAACCTCCTGATGCAGGCCGAAAAAGCGGTCGACGATAAAAAGAATTTCATTATTCTAACAGACCGGGCAATATCTGAAAAATTGGCCCCCATACCTTCGCTCCTGTGTGTGGCGGCTGTTCATCACCACCTGATACAAACCCAGAAGAGGATGCAGATCGGCATCATCGTGGAAACTGCCGAAGCGCGTGAAGTGGCCCATTTTGCCCTGCTCTTTGGCTATGGCGCCAGCTCGGTGAACCCTTACCTGGCCTTTGCCGCCATCGATGAACTGATAAAAACGGGTCAGATAGGCCTGTCGTATTCCGAGGCACGATACAACTATATCAAATCTATCGACCGGGGTCTGCTCAAGATCATGTCGAAGATGGGTATTTCAACCCTCCGCAGCTACCAGGGATGCCAGATGTTTGAGGCGCTGGGGGTGAGCGACGAGATCATGCAAAAATATTTCACCGGCACGGCATCGAAATTCGGTGGCATTGGCTTCGAAGAGATCTGCCGCGAATCGCTGATCTTTCACGGCGAGGCCTTCGGGAAACGAAAAAAGTCTGTTCCTGCTCTCCTGGAGAGCTCCGGCGCTTATCATTACCGTAAATATGGCGAACATCACGCCTGGAACCCCGAAACCATTGCCCTGCTTCAGTGGGCGGCGCGCACCAACGATTATGGTGTGTACAAGGAGTTCAGCCGTCGTGTCGACAGTGAAAATGCAAAGCCTGTCTTTATCAGGGGATGCCTTCAATATAAACGCAACCCAATAGACATCAGTAAGGTGGAACCTGCCGAAAATATCATGAAAAGGTTTGTTACCGGTGCGATGTCGTACGGCTCCATCAGCAAGGAGGCTCATGAAGCGCTGGCCATGGCCATGAATGCAATCGGCGGTCGCAGCAATACCGGCGAGGGCGGTGAGGATGC
>Ga0114951_10004715_pt1 | contig 13031 bp, 28 predicted proteins | sample AM7aDNAmetaG_FD_88677 | JGI IMG/M metagenome (GOLD analysis project Ga0114951, IMG submission 88677) | Freshwater microbial communities from Finland to study Microbial Dark Matter (Phase II) - AM7a DNA metaG | ecosystem: Environmental > Aquatic > Freshwater > Lake | place: Finland: Lake Alinen...
ACTGATAGATTCTCAATTGCCGCTTGGTGCATTCCTCGTCGAGGTCGTCGGAGTGCTTCTTTTCCTGGCGATATGCGGCGGCGAGTATGCGCGTGTTCTGCAACTCATTGATCTCGTCTGACCGCTCCAGAGCGTCGTCTATCTCGGCCTGCGTCATGGCTCCTCCACCTTGTAGCCGTAGCGGGCGGCGATGCGCGCACAGAACTCAGTTGTTGTCTCGGTTGCGGCAGGCTCGGACACACCGGCGATGGAGAGGAGCATCTCCAGCGGCAACGTCTTGTCTTCCCCGGGGCGGGCAAGGTCTGCCCATGATCCAGTTGCATCAATGCGATAGTGCCTTGTGGGGCCTGTTCGCGGCGGGATCACGGTTATTTCAAAACCGTCATCCCTCTCGCAGATTTTTGCATAAAGCTCCGCATCATGGCGTTGGAAGCATTTTGGATTGTAGGTGGCCCGGAAGGGCTGCTCAGGTGTCCCATCCCCGCCCTCAGCCCGCACCTCGGCGTCGTGGGCCTCGATGAGCTTGATGGCCTTCTTATAATCATTATTGACAAAAAGCACATCGAATACGGCAGTAGCCAACTCCCTAGCGGTCATGCGTTCCCCCTCCAGATCGTACGGAATGAAATCATGCTCCGGGAAAATCCCAATCGCGCCCCGGATCGCGTCCACCTCGTCCTTGGTCGCCCCGCTCCCGCCCATCCCCAGCCGGATGTCGGCGATTGCCAGTGCGTCCATGATGCGCTGCGTTTGGGGATCAGTCAGTGTCATTTTATAACCCTCCCAGCCCTTTCGCAGGCCGCCATGATCCTCTCGGAAAACTCAGGATATTCAGCGGCCCATGTTGACCGACCTTGACTGTGGAACGCCCCGTGATGCTCGGCGCAAAGCCACATCAGGTTGGACTTGTCGTCATCGCCTCCCGATCCGCGCGTCACGATATGGTGCCTCTGGCCATCCATCCGTCCGCACACCTCGCAGGGATGCATCTCCCTGATATCGCTGAATTTCATTCTTCCCTCAAAACGATGCCGAGTTCGGCGGCCAGGATGTGTGTCTCCTCAATGCACCAGCCGCATTGGATAGTGTCCATGTCAGCCTCGCTTATCGGCACCGGCTGGCCGTCGGTTATCGAGTAGACGATCTCCCCATCAGGCTTCGTCTTCAAAGGCAATCCACGCGCGATCGCCATGCGCTTGCCGTAGAGCTTGACTGTCTCGAAGTCCTGCCCGGTCTGGTTGGCGATCTGTTGGCAATGGCCATTCAGGTGATGCGACTGCGACCATGGGCCGGTGGATCGCCTCTTCCTTAGATTTGCGACAATGAGGTCGAAGCGATCCACCGGCTGTGCCTTCCGGACAAGTTCCCGATACTCGAAGCGCAGGGACTTCGGCACGGCGAAGCTCACGGACTCGTCCGTGCCGGTCTTGATGCGCTGCGCGTTCGAAAGTTCCAGTTTCATGGCTGGCCCTAAAAGGGGATATCGTCGGTGAAGCCGTCGTCGCTCTTGGCAGGAGCGGGCGGATGGTTCTGTGCGGGAGGGGCCGGTGCGCGGGCGACCTGAGCCGATCCGACTGCTGGGGCCACGATCAGATATTGGATCTCCCAATAGCTTTTCCCGTTGTCCTTCGTCTTGCCCTTCGCTATGTGGGCCTCCCCCACCCTTCCCACCCATCGCGGATACTCGAAGTTGCCGCGCGGTATCTTGAAGCAGTCGAAGAACTTCGTGGCATTTGCGTTGAAATGCTCGTTCTTGACAAGGTTGAACCTGAAATCGAAGATCGCGCCCTGCGCCGTCAACGTGGCCACGATCATTGGATTGCCCGAACTCTGCGCGACCTTGGTCTCGATGCTCTTTATCCGCACCTTGTAGTCACCTTCAGCGAAATTGGCAGCGTTGTAGTCCTCCGCCTGGTAGCTGTTCGCAAAATCGTCCATGTCTTCCCCCTTTTGGTTACTGAAGTTTCTCGAAGTCGATGTCGTTCTCGTTCATCCATTTTCCCAAGGCCACGATCTGTTCCATCGTTCCCCGGACACGCATTGTCCTTTCGAGGATCTCCGGGGAAGCTTGCCCTTCGCTCCTTTGGGCCACCGCTTGCGCAGGCTGTGCGATCGGAGCCTTGGGCGTGCCCACGGAGGGTAACGGCGCTTTGGACGCAATGGTGGCCTTCCTCGAGCTTTCCATGTCCTCAATGCGTTTCCGGTTCGCCTTGATCCGATCCGCTTCGGCGAGTGCGCTCTCAAGGTCGAGCGTGGACAAATAGTGCGCTTTGGCTTCTGGCTCCCCGATCCGGTCGAGCACCACCAGGTCGGCGGCGGTCTTCTCGGCCTTCGCCAGGATCTCCATCTGGATGTCCTTGACCTTGGACGTCCTGTTCAGCCATGCGGGATTCCATATCTGGGCAATGTCGAACAGCTCGATGCCCTGCGCGTCGAACCATTCCACGATCAATGCCCGCTTCTCCTCCTTCTCCCTGTCCTCGACCTCCCGCACGACGGAATCAATGAGGGAAGACGCCTTCTTGATCTCGGCGCAGGTCTCGCTGATCGTGTCCTTGAACTCGCCAAACGGCTTCATGAAGTCCCGCTCAAGCTCCAGGCGACGAGCGTTGAGCTTCTTCTCTGCCGCGTTGAGTTCGGCCTTGTCGCGCTTCGCCTCCGCGATGTTCGCCTCGCTGTAGTTCTCAGCCTTGTATCCGGCGAGTTGCGCCTTGACCGCTGCAAGGATCGCCTTTGCGTTGGTCGTGAGGTCTCCCGCGTTGTTTGTGTAGACGACAAGGTCGAGCGAAGGCGCTTTATCCTCGTCCACCACGGCTGGCCAGGTGGACGGCAGCACCTGCATCCCGACATAGGCGTCCATGACCTCACCCATGAGCGATTCTGATAAAACCGGGATCTCCATGCGCTTGTAGTTGCCCGACTTCGGCGTCCAGAGGACGAAAAGCCGCTTCCGGTCGGGGAACATGCGGCGGTACAGGTTGAGCTGGATCGTCCAGAAAAGCACGTCAGCCTCGCCTTGCGTCTTGATGTCCCCGATTTCATCGTCTCCCAAAAGGTCACAGGTGCCCGCGAAGGGCTCCCCCGCGATCTCCCCGGCACCCTGCACCTCCGCAGAGTATTCCGCGTCCCCGAGTTGTGCCTTGATCCACGCTCCCTCGACCGTCTCAAACGCCTTGCCCTCCACGTCGGCGTGGATCGCCGTCCCCCGTGCCGTGGCCTTCGCCAGGACTGCGGGAGGGATGTTCGATACGCTCTTGCCCGTCACGGCCGACGCGATCTGCGTCACTGACGGGATAGCCTTGCCCTTGATCGTGTAAGTGTGCGTGGCCTGGTCAAACGAGAGATTTTTCACGCTTCACTCCCTTGGGCGCTTCCGAGGTCAGGCCGTAGTAGTCCCGGATCGCCGCGTCAACGGCCGCGAGGTCGTTGTCAATGTAAACTTCCCCGAACATGCCAATGGGAGTCTTCACGGTGTCGGTGCCATCATTCTGGGTTGAAAAGGAGAAGTGCCCGTCCTGGACGTGTGTCCGCAGGACGATGGTGAACATTCCTTCCACGGTGATCTTCTCATCCAGCATCTTGCCGATGGTCTTGAACTTGGTGTTCCCGAAGGAATCGACCTCGACATGCCCGAGGAAATAGACGACCTTCTCGGGAGGCATCGCTACGACCTGCTGGACGAGGTTCCAGAAGTCCAGTCCGATGTCGCTGAATTTCTGGAATCCCGCCTCCCTTGCCCGCCTCATGTAGGCGTTGGCCATTAGGTATTGCGCGTCGTCTATCACGATGATGTCCGATGATGCGCGGGCAAGCGTGGCGCTGATCGTCGGATAGTCGTCCGAGTTCAGCGCCTTCTTGGCCGAGCGGAACGGCAACGGCTTTTTGGCTACATTCACGAGACCGAACCTGTCAGGCGCGAGGTTGCGCATGGAAGCCGATTTCCCGGTTCCCGAAGCGCCCAAAATCATTACTGGGGTTCCCATAGCTTTCCTCCTTCTCTCACTTGCTCTTTGTTTTCGAAACCTTCATCCGCCAATCGACATAGCAGGAATCGCAGAGCTTCGCTTTCCATCCCTTGATTCGCCATTCCTGCGCCACGATCTCCCCACCGCAGTGCTCGCATGTCCCGGCCACATCACGGGCCGGAATGGCGACAAGCATCCCGTTCACCCTGGTCAGGCACGCTATGGGCGAGTTCACGCCTCCTCCCTGGCGATCTCGTCCTCGATCTCCTCGCTCTCATCCTCGACCTCGATCAGTCCGCGCGGGCAGTCGGCTGCCTCCTCCGCGAAGCACAATCCGTCGTCTCCCTCGAATGAGCAGGCGTGGCAGCTCATGCGGCCCTCCGTGCCCTTCGGATCATGTCCATGGGCCGTGCCCGAAGCGCCCTGCTCACCATGTCCGCCACGTCGTCATGGTAGGTCGAAGCCAGCTCCGGGCAGATATCGGCGATGGTCATCCGGTATCCCGCGTCCTTGCCCACATTGGCGAGGCGGCTTTTCAGCAGGGCCATGTCCCGTGGGCTGGATTCGAGGTGGTGGATGATCCTGTCCCGCGCGGAAATAGTCTGGTTGGATACTGGCATTTCAACCTCCTCAAGTGCACTATGACTACTTGTATAGTAATTGCACTTGACTATTATGTCAATGGTACATTACATTATTTTCAAGAGGATAATCAGCATGTATAGTGCTTGTGTGGCAAAGCGTAAAAATTTCACATTCCGGCTCGATCCGGATATCATCGCGGAAGTGGCCAAGGCGGCGGAAAAAGAGCACCGTTCTCTCAACAACCTTGTGGAATTGACCCTTATTGACCTTATCCGCGCCCGAAGTATCGAGCTTCCGAAACCTACCCCACCCGCCGAGTAGCCTCACGCCTTCCCCTTCATCATCCGGTGGATCACATCCTCCGCCGCCAGAGCGTGCTTGACCGAAATCTGATATTCCAGCACCAATTCCCGCACAATCGTCGCCGACACATGCCGATGCTCGGCGTCTAGGGCAAAGACCAGTGTCATGGCCTGTGCGATGATCTCCTCACTCCTGGTCATGCCAGCTTCCGCGCTTCGTAGGTTGCCCGCGCCCTCTTGCCAGCCTCAACCCGCATGGCATGCCTTTCCTCCGGCGTCTGGTTGCTCCGGTTCCTTATCCCCCGCTCGATCCTTAGCCGCTCCGAACGCTCGATCCTCATCCTTGTGTTCATGTCCCAGTTCCGCGCCGCGATCCGCCGCTTCTCGACGAGCGCAGCTTCCTTGGCAAATTTCACCTCGGCTCGGTGCTCGTCCCGAAGCCGCACGCGCTCCTTCCTTTCGGCCCGCGTCTCTTCCGTCCGGTAATCGACATGGCAATGGCTCGGGCGGAATCGCGGCGATGTAAGGCACATCCAGTCCGGGGCGTTGTGCGGATAGTTTGGTGGCGTCACGGGTTGCGGAGACGCCTCCGGCAGGCCCCATCTCTCGAAGCCGGTCATTTCTGCTTCCCTATGATCCGCGCGGCATATCCCCGCGTCGAATCCGGCACGTTGACCACCTTCCCGCAGTTGTATGCCCACAGCGCCCTTTCCCATGTCCCGTGCTTCTTGTGCAGCGCCGCGAGGTAGGACAGAGCGACGACACTGTTGTCGATTGGATTGAAGACGTCGAAGTATTTCGCCTTGTGCGGGTAGTAATCCTTGACCAGTCCGTCCAGCCCTCGCGGATTCAACTGGTACAAACCGAGGCACCGAACGCCATCCGATCCAACCGGCCCGACCGCCAGAGCATCGCCCCACGCGCCCGTCTTCCTGTCCCCCGATTCCTCGATCTGCAAGGCGTCAACAACCTGCTTCGGGATCCCAAGGATCGCGCCGATCTCAAGCACAATGGTATGAGTCGCGGCACTGATCGGTTCGGAGGATAGGGGAACGGAGGCGAACAGCAGCGCGAACGGTGCGAGACTAAAAAATATCCTCTTCAATCGCAGCCTCCTCAGTGACATTGACGTTCCGGTTCCCGCCGAATATCCACGCCTCGCCGATCTCGGCGGACAGGCATTTGACCAGGTAATGCCCCGCGTCCCTGGCGATTCCCTCGGTCGGTGCCAGCAGCCTGCCGTTGCAGATGTGATCCCGCACCAGACGCCGCGCCGAAGCCTCGCCACCCAGTTCGGCATTGACGTAGATCGTTGACCTGACCTCGACTTCGTAGACCATAGTCGGGCCGTCGGGAGTCGAACCCGAAGTGGGCATGAGGGAGGCGAACGCCCACGGCCAATGCACCCCGAAGATGCGGCCGGATTTTGTCCCGGCCGCGCTGTTCACTTCGCCTTGAACGCCCTCGCCACGTCGCCCTTGAGCCAATCGCTGATCTTGTGGCCGGTGCCATCGGTGAGGAGCCTCTTGGGCGCGATGCCCTTGAGCTTCCGTCGCGCGGTGCTGTCAGATACCGCATAGACTTCGCAGATTTCCAGAATCGTCATCCTTTGACCTCCATGAAATTGATGTCGGGGTAATTGTACAGAAGCATCTTTTTCTTGATTTTGTACTCGGCAGTGGGGTGGCCCTTCTGGTCCTCGACGATGATCCGGTTACTCTCGATGTCGAGGTATCGGAAATCGGCGCGATAGGTGATGGGCCGCACCGACGCGCCCCGGAACCGGAATCCCGGTTGCAGGACATATTCCGGTTGCGTCTCCAAATCCTTGATCAGCCCCGCCCGCTCCATCATGTGCAACTCGGCATACCGATTCATCTCAGCCCTTGAATCAAAGGTGATCCCGTCCAGCGTCCTGTCGGCCTTTGCTGCGACCTGGTAACGCCCGCTCACGCCAATCCTCCGTTGCTCCGCTTCTCGATCCACCTGTCGATCTTGGCCGCGTCGAACTTCCATCGCCCGCCGATCCAGATCGCGGGGATTCGCTTCGCCCTCGCCAGATCGCGCAGGGTCTTCGGCGACATGTCGATGAGCTTGGAGAGCGCCGAGACGCCGATCAATGCGCTCAAAGCCTGCCCCGATCGCGGCGTTGCCTGCGCAGATAGTCCCGCGTGGTCACCACGACATAGATGAGGGCGATGGTTGACCAGGAACCAAGGATGATGCCCCACGCGATGTCGCTCACGCTCCCCTCCTCTTCCGCCGCAAGAGTTCGTCCGCCTGCCCCCGCACCTCCGCGTTCGTCGGCACCCGCCCGGACTTGATCCACTCGTCCAGCTCGCTTCGATAAAAGCGCAAGGTTCCGCGAGGCTTGTTGCAGGGGATGTCCTTGGATGATGTCAACTTGTAGAGGTATCCGACCGAATAGCCGAGATACGCGGCGGCTTCGGTTATGCCCATGGGAGCGTCGGAAGTCATGCGGGCACCTTCTGCAGTTGGTTGGCGATGCCCTTGCAGACCTTGATGATGTTGTGGCAAGCCTCGATCCGGCGGCTGTCGTCCTCAAGACCATCGAGGTAGTCCATGATCGCGTCAACGAATGGGTCGTCCTTGCCCTCATGGGAGACGCGGATCTTCTCCTTGAAGGACTGGCGCTTCTGGAGGGTCTCCGCCTGAGCCATGAGCAAGCCCTTGGCCTCATCGACGAGTGATGCAATGCTCGGCTGTGGTCCGCTTTGGCTTATCCACTCGGCATTCTCATGGCGCAAGTCCGCCTGCATCTTCTTGATGCGCTCGCCTCTATCCTTCTCTTCCTGCGCGAGCTTGTCGTCCGTGCCCCTGCGCCAACCCGCCGCCTTGTTCCCGGTGCGGTTGTACTCATCCACCCGGAGACGGCATCTGTGTTCCTCGGATTGCTTGGCGAGGGCTTCGATGCTCTCGATCTGTTTGTAGGCAGATTGCAAATCCGGCAATTGACGAATTTGCTCTTCGTGCCTAGCTAGGGCCGAATAACGCTCGGCGGTACTGTCCGAAAACCGGCAATTGAGCTTGATCCACGGGAGATATTCACCGTGTTTCAGCCTTTCCTTTACTTGGATAAGTATCTCCCCGGCCCGAATAGCATCCGATACCGAAGCCTTGAGCTTTGTCATGATCTCGCCGTGTAGGCGATTCAACTCGGCGGAGGCATTGGCGAGGGATACGACAGGATAGCCGCTCATCGGTAATACTCCACGAGTTTTGGGAGCACCCATGAAAGGCCCTCTCCAGTGAAGAGCGGAACCTTCTTCATTCCCACCGGGGTCGGTTTGAGGACTATCCTGAAATGATACAGATATGGCTGGTATGGCTCGTTGTCCTGCATGAAGACACCCATGTTACGGAGGGCTTCTGCCAGACGATTGCGTCCAAGGCCCACTCCGGTCTCGGCCTCGAGCTTCGGGCTGAGCATCTTCGCGGTCTCGCCCAGGTCGTAGCACGAGCCATCATCCATGACCGACCGGCCAAACTCTGCGGGAGCCCGCATCCGCTCGATTGCGGAGGCGAGCTTGACATTCAACTCCATCGCATTGCGGAGAAGGTCTACGATGCTCCCATCAGAGTCTTCGCTCATTTCTCCCCCCGCAGGATCTCAGCCATCTCCCGCGCCTGTATCGAGCCGTCACCACGCCCTTCCGCTTCATCCATCGCCCGGATCGCCAGCGTGCGCACCCATGGGCCGGCCTTGCGGCCAGTGGCGAGGAGGAAGGCCCGGAAACGCGCGGCCTCGATCGAATCAAAAGGTATTTTAAGGGACCAATCAGCCCGCACGGCCGATTCGCAATTGCTAACCATGAGGCCATTATTAGGAGCATTTGCTAATATGTCAATAGTAAAAAGTAGCAGTTGTTACGATTTATAGACCGATAATTAACGTATGTATTTTTGGGACCGCCTTGAATTGGAGGTTGACTCGAAAATAGAGCGGAAAAGGCTCTTGGCTGATATAGGAGTGGCCCCTAATTCGCTAACCACATGGCATAAACGAAGGACATACCCTGCCTCTGATGTGCTTGTCAAAATTGCCAAGGCCCTTGGCGTAACGGTGGAATATCTTGTAACGGGACACGATCCTTCAGGATACCCCGCGCGGATCTCCGCCATAGCCCACGATCTGTGCCAACTCTCGGACTACGACCTTGGCGACATTGAAGGTCTGGTTTCCTCCAAACTATCCCGTGGAAGGGCTTCTCAAAAAGACTCGGGCTGAGGATACTGGGAAAGGAGGTCACATGAAAAAACTTGTTTCACTGGCTTTTTGCTTCCTGCTCACGTCATCCATCTTCGGCCAGACATTCAATCCTCTTGGCAAGATGGTTCACCATGATTACCCATCGTTGAACAATCCGTTCGCAACTGATGAAATGGTTTTTTTCAAGAATGAATCCGATGAGACAAAGTTGGTCAAAGCCACTCCCAAGGGGAAACCATCCTTTTATTGGCTTGAACACATCTACACGGGAAGTGATTGGCGATTCATGAAAGGCCCGTATTTAATCAAGGCAGGCGAGGAACTATTCGAAATAAAAATAGATTCTCCGAGTCACGATGTCATCAGCGGCGGTGTCATGGAATCCCTTATGGGCAATATCACCATTGACATGATAAAGGCGATGGCAAGCTCGGATGAAGTTCAAATACAATGGCAATATTCCCCTGCCACAATTGATCCTGATGGCCTTGTCGCCTTGAAAAAGTTCTACGCTTTTGTGACCAAATAGCCCTATGGCTTCCCAATAATCCTGATCTCCGGCAGGGATTCCACCGCCGCCCGTTTCATCCCCTCGGTGGCTTTCGCGTAGGCCATGGTCGTCTCTATGTTCGCGTGCCCCAACAGCTTGGAAACCGTGTAGATGTCCACGCCCTCCTCAAGCAACCTGACCGCGAAGGTGTGGCGCGACATGTGCCAACCAATAACCTTGGCCACTCCCGCCCGCTTCGCCCATGACAAGAGGTATTCCCGGTGACCCGATTTCGACCGGCTCAGCATCGGGAATACAAGATCATCGGCCTTTCCCGTCCCAGCGATCGCCATGGCCGAGTCAGTGACAGGGATCGAAACAACGTCACCTGTCTTGACCTGTCGCCGGATGATGTGCGGCTTCGGTTTCGGGATGATGTCGCCATGCCTCAGCGCCCGGATGTCCGAGACCCGCAACCCGACAAGGCAGGCGAACAGGAAACCACGGTAAATCTCATAGCCGAGTTCGCCCTTGGATGGGTGCAGCGCCAGGGATGCGACCTCGTCGGCGGTAAGGAACTGCTTGACCGGCTCGGGTTTGGGTATGCCCCGGACACCCTCGGAGGGGTTTCGCGCGATGATCTTGGCCCGGACTGCCCGGTGCAGGACATGGACGACGGCGGCGTAATAATGCGAGGCGGTGATCTGAGCGAGGGACGGCTGGGCCAGAAGGTGCGCCTTCAGGCCCTCCAACCAGTCCGCGTCGATGGCGCGGATCCGCAAGTCGCCCGCGTAGGCGCGAAGATAGGGCAAGACCTTGTGCAGGTGAGCCTGAGTCGCCTTGGTGGCCTGGACTTCCTCGGCATAGGCGACAAGGGACACACCGGCCCGGACTTGATCCACGATGCCCCATGCGCCTGCGGCCACTTCCCGCTCACGCTGCGCGCGCATGGTCTCAGCCAGGCGCATCGTTTCCCGTGCCTGGCGCGGATCCACGGGAAGGGTGAGTCCGGTTGACTCCCACCTTCGGTTTCCTTTGACGTAGATGTCCAGGAATATCTTGCCCTTCTGCACCCTGATATTGACTGACATGGGAGTCAGTCTATCCTACGCCCGCCCTACAGGACAGGGGTCGAACAATGTTAAAAGATCAATGAAACAAGTCGAGGGATATCCAGACAATATTGTAGGTGATCCTATGGATAAAGGGCAAAAGGCCAATAAAAAAGCCCCTGTGAAGGGGCAAATCACATGCTTTAGCGAGAGAGGGGGTTGAAGAGTCGGGAACCCGATCCACCCAATGCTCGCAAGGCTTTCCCGTTCCTCTACCTGCCAAACCAACGTCACGCCTACAATGTCAGCCTCCCCGGATAGCGGGAGATGGTCGCAGTTCCCCTATCATACCATGAGATCCGAGCGAGAGCCGGTAAACTCAAAGTTAACTCAAGGTAAACTCGAAGTTAATGAAAAGGGCCGGGGAAGGAGGCACCCCGGCCAGTCCCATTTCCCGTGGGTCGGGGGCCTCTTCGTGTTTTAGGTGGCAAGAAATGCGTCCTGCCTGCGCGTCCCACGGCAGCGAACTATGGGCTTGTTTCAGGAATGGTCATCTCAGCAGCGTGGATCACCATGTCAAGCGCCTCGCGGACAAGGTTCCACCGCTGCGCCGAGTCGCACCTCTTTTCCTTGGCCTCGATCTCGCGCGCGACGTCGAGCGCTTCCGGCAGGCTCATCGAGCGCCCCCGAGGATCGGCAAATGCTCGACAACGAACCACGCCGCCCCAGCGAGCGCGCCCACACCCGCACCGATGGCCGCTCCCCGTGCCGTGCCTGCGTCCGCGAGGCATCCCCCGAGTCCAGCTATGCCCGACAGCGCAGCGCCCCGCCACAGAGCGTTTTCAAGGCTTCTCAGGCGCGCTTGCTTGGCCGCCGTCTGTATATTGGCTTCGCAGCTCTTGATTGAGTCTATCGATTTCGAGACCGAATCCGCGGACAAGAACAGCGAGGCGTCTGAGGCCGCCAGCGATATCCCCGCCGCCTGAAACAACCCCTTCAGCTCGCTTGACATCTGATCCAGCCTGTCCGCATAGCTCAATAGCTCGTCCGATACTTGCCCTGGCGTCTCCGAGCTGTCGCTCTGCGTCAATGGCTGCGGATTGGGCTGCGGCGAGGGACTGGCCGATGCTTCCGGCGGGGATCCTGTCGGCGAGTATTGCCCCGCCTGCGCCGAGAGCGAGGCACACAGCGCAAAGGAAAGCAACAACGCGGCCACGCATCTCACTGCGCCGCCCCGTCGCCCTTGGTTCCGCCCTTGAGCGCCCGAGCTGCCATGGCAACCTCTCCCCATGTCGTGAAAAACAGCAGGAACAGCACGGCGATGACGCACAGTGCCGCTGGAGCGAAGACGAACCAGCCCGACGCGGCATACGGCAGCGCCAGCACCGCCAGGGCTACGAAGGCCAGGGCGAAGAAGGCGGCGAGCACCCGCCGCATGGAGACGGGCGAGCCGGGGCCGCCCTCGAGGAACATGGTCAGCATATCAAACCTCCTATGCTGGATACTGGTAATGCGGCCGGTCCGGGAAATCCGCCCAGCGGCCGCCCCACTCGAAGCCCTCGGCCTCGAAGCTCGCTGCGATGTCGTACCAGCGCGGATCCTTGGAATCTGGCCACTCCGGGCCGTGCTCCCCGAGCGGCACCACGTCGAGGGCCCGGCCGAGCTGGTGCGGGCTTCGGCCGGTTCCGCCCAGGGCGACGCTCGTCCCGTTGGCGTTGGTCACCGTGTAATGGTTCTCCGCCTCCGGGAGCGCCGGGAGCCCCGCGGCCGCGCGCAGGGCGTTGACCGTGGCCAGGCCTTCGCGCCCCTGCGCGTAGAGCGCTCGCTGTTCGGCCAGCGTCCGCAGGGTCGAGGTGACGGCGTAGGAGATCTCCCGCACGTCGAGGTCGGCGAAGGCCCGGCGGGCCGCGTCGCGCGGGGCGGGGTTCAGGTCGTCCAGGCTCGTGCTCATTTGGCCCCCAGGAGATGCTTCAGCAAAGTGAAAAGCCCGTACCCGGCGACCGGGACAGCTCCTGCCCCGACGAGCTGCAGCGTCTTCTTCGCCTTCTCGCCCGGGGCGTCGGTCATCTTGTGGACGGCGTCGTGGACCGCCTTGAGCTTCCGCGTGATCTCCGCGTTGATCTCGCTCTGGGCCTTGATGTGGGCCCCGTGGCTCGTTACCTCGATCCGCATCTCGCTCAGGTCGGACCGCATGGAATCGATGGCCGAGTCCTGTATCGTCGTGTAGCTCGACAGCTTGGCCTCGAGGCTGGCGAAGAGGTTCCGAGAGTTTTCGCGCTCGTCGCCCATGGCCGTCTTCACGGCACCGAACACCGAATTGATGATCGACTGCTCGCGCGCCTGCCCCAGCCGGTGGTTCGCCTCCTTCCACTCCTCCACGGAGGCGCAATAGGACTTGATCGTCGC
>Ga0114951_10004717_pt1 | contig 13025 bp, 4 predicted proteins | sample AM7aDNAmetaG_FD_88677 | JGI IMG/M metagenome (GOLD analysis project Ga0114951, IMG submission 88677) | Freshwater microbial communities from Finland to study Microbial Dark Matter (Phase II) - AM7a DNA metaG | ecosystem: Environmental > Aquatic > Freshwater > Lake | place: Finland: Lake Alinen...
TCCCAGATCACCATGGCCGACCCAGATAGATCCGTCGGTATCCTCAGTATAAAACCTTGTGCTTTCGCTAAATCCAGAGAGGGTATGGTCGAACGTCCATTTTCCTTTTTCCTTACTGTAAACGGAAATACCGGTATAGGTTCCTTCCACAATAATGTCGTCCGGGGATTTCCATTTCTGATAATCCCAACCGCCGGCGATATCTGAAATCTGGTCTGATGAATTCCCATTAATGATATAAGTTCCCAAATTGTGACCGCAGAACAGAATATTATCAACTACACGAAGCGACCAAACTTGTCCCTGTGTTCCACGTACCAGGCTAAATTTATCGTCGGTACTGAGCGGATCTTCATATTCGGTCCACTTTTTCATGAAAAGACCCTGATTGGTTCCGGCATAGATATTTCCGTTGGCGATGATGGAGCAATAGCCGGTTCCGGGTAAGGATTTCCCGTAACTGTAGTAAGTTATTGGTGAGTTGACCTCAATAAAAGTTATTCCCTGATCGAGTCCGAGCCAGAGGTTATTATCCCGATCTGCAAAAATGCTTAGGACGGTGTTGTTCTGAAGTCCCTTGTCCTGATTGATGTGCTGTATAGGCCGGCCATTTTTATCGATGATCAGCACACCGTTCAGGATTGTTCCGAAGGCAAAATATTTTTTATTGATCTGTGTGCCGCAAAAGATAAAGTTCTCAGATAGGAACGCTGAAGCTTCACTGGCCCAGGGAACTGCTGTTTTTCCATCGTACAGGTAAAGTCCATTTTTTGCTGTGCCGATAATCATGCGGCTTTCGTCGAATGGAACAATGGTTTCAATATTCTTCCCGATAAAAATCTCCCCGCCCGGTGCCCGTACTGCAGAAAGGCCATTGATTGCGATTAGTCCGATATGCCGTTCAGAGGTGTATAGCCGCTTGTTTACCTTATGCAGAAAATTAAATTCCTTATCAGGCAGAATAACATCAAGATTATTATTGTGATAGAGGAATATTTTATTCTTGGACTGGAAATAAATTCCATCAGCAGTCTCAAAGATTCTCCAGATATCGTTAAAACTCACGGCCAATTGAGGGAAATTCCTGGAGATGGATTGATAGGTCAGAATGCCCTTTTCGTTCGGCTTCAAATAACCGAAATCGTTGGACAGACCAACATAGATCGTACCATCGAGTGCTACAAAAACTGCGCGATACATAAAACGATCTGGTAGGGCATGCAGTCGCCAGCGTTTTCCATCAAATTCGAGTACGCCATCATTATTTCCAAAATACATGATGCCTCTGTTATCCTGCGTTATGCACCAGTTTTGAGTAGCAGCTTTATAGTCTTTTTTGGGATAATTTATGATATGTGGGGTCCCCATGTTTTTGACCTGACCAAAAGCAGCAGTCGAAATCAAAGCCAGGACAATCCCAGCCAGCACCCTGACAGGGATTGTTGTAAGGAATAGCCTGTAAAATGCTTTCGGACTCATAAAGTCAAATAGTGAGACCAAGGTAGGAAAAAGGTTGAGATTCAAGTTCTATTTCCATTTCAGGACTTTCCTGATAATATCCTTTTGTGTATTAATATCTGCATTGATGCAAAGCAATATTCCTTCGGGCCGGACCTCGTTCATAAACTCTTCAAGTTCATAAATCTGAAGGTCAATCACCAATGATTTACCCGCAGCCTGCACTTTCTTGATCAGAGGGACCCACTGCATGATAGGGGCATCGAGACCCATGCCCTGAACCCACTGAATGGCATTGACTTCAGGCAGTTCCAGGATTTTATCGAGATGCCGGGCAACGCCTTTCCCATCAACATGAAAAACATTGTGGGTCATGGGTGCGATCTCTTTCCTGATTGATGGCATCACAAACCTGTCGAAAAATTCCGGTGACAGCATCGAGGCAAAATCGCAACCCGGGATATGCATCTTACCAAAAGAAGGAATACCCATCCAGGTGACCGAAGGCTGATGGTGCAACTTGAGGAGCGTATCGAAACGATTATAAACTGGATGAAAGTCACGCGATGATATTTCAATCAATCTTTCTGCCATTTCAGGTTCCAGCAGTAGATCAAGACAAAACTGCTGTGGATCCCTGAATGCTGCTGCACAATCAATTCCGGCATGAATATCGGTGTACCCAACGAGGTATTTTCCTTTGCATCTGTTTAGCGCTTCGCGGGTCATCTCCTCAAGCTTCCGGAAATACGGATTATTAAAATCAAGCCTGATAGTATCGAGCTGGCTCCAATCGCTGATCGATGGTATTGCATAAGAAGTAACTTCCTTGTATTCGAGCTCAACACCGTAGAATGCCGTAAAAACTTCGGGTCCAAGATTGGGCCAGAAAACGGGAAAAGTTTCTGCATTAAATGTTGAATGCTTAAGCTGGTATTCGAATAGTTCAATCTGATATTCGGTATTCCACCACCGTTCCTTCAATGTTTTCCATGAGTATCCTGGTAAATCGAAACTATCACTGTACTCCGAATTGTGAGCTGAAAAGCGAATGGGTGCCCGGTCAAGAATTTCCTGATGATACCATGCATAAATCCTGTCCATGCAGCTATCAAAATCAGGTTTATTTTCCAGTTCCACCGACCAACCTATATTATTTTTCATGGACGGGATTTCGATTCGTATTTACTTTCTGGATTTTACCATTCGAATAGGTTCCCTGTATGATTGTGTTTCCTGGACCATTCAGCTTAAAATGCACATCCCAGTCTTTGGGCCAGGCAGGAACCATCTGAACTTTATCATTTTCATATTGAATCAACATCCGTTGTAATGCTATCATAGCCACATTCCCGTGATCCTGATCCGGTGTCCAGTCGTAGTTGGGTCCCCAGAAGGCTGGAAAACGAAAATTTCGATCCCAGGTGGAGAAACTTTCCACCACCATACGCCGAACTTCATTTGTCAATCCAAGGCAGGCAGCCTGGATGGAATTTTGCTGCCAGCCGCCATTCTCTTTTTGCACCCTGGCTGCAAAAGTCCTTTTTGCCAATTCGAGGTCCGGTTTGCCGATACCATAAGTACGGTAGGGGAAAATTGCATAAAGTTCAGGGTTCTCCACATTGGCTTTTTCGTAAAACTCCTTGGCCGGAGCAATAACAGTCTCATTGTTAACCAACCTGAGAGGTACCTCCGGCAGATCCCGGATCAATTGAGCCCATTGTTTACGCTGTGCTTCACTCGTCAGCCGTTCCGGTAATGCAAGCATCTTTTCTGCCACTTTCCGGATTCCGACAATCTCAGGCAAAGGGTTTACCGCCCGGTGAAAAGTTTCGAGTGACATGGCCGGAGAAAAAAGAATTTTACCGTCATCGCCACGTTTCCAATGCTGGTTGTAAAATGTAAGTATCTCCGAAACAAAAGGAACCAGGGTTTTACCTGCAAAATTCTGATTAAGGGTAAAGGAGTAATAATCAAGCATCATGAGCGACATTTCCAGGCCACCCTGCCAATAATACCTGATGTAGGGATTATTTGTATATCCGGCAGGCTTTCCATTCCGGTCGCAGCCATAATCTCCATTGGCATGAGTACCCCAGAAATTCATGGTTTCCGGATAAAAAGCCCCTTCATGACCGTAGTACTTTTTTGTTGCCAGTTTCCGGAGTGGCAGACTGCTGAAGTACATATTAAATAAGGGCTCCATCATATCGTAATCCCCTGAAATCAACATTGTCCAGTAGGGAAGCCGGGTATTTTGCCACCAGTAACAGCCACCCCACTGCCGGAAATCAGCATCAAAACCATTAAATTCACCTTCCCTGTCATAGGTATCAACCGTAAAAATAGTCCCATTAAACTTGATCGGTGAATTGCCCCGACCACCACATGCATTTACAAATCGCTGGAGAATATATCCTTGAGTAACAATCTCAGCCTCCTTCCGGCTAGTCTGATCTTTTGATGAAATGAAAATGTAATTCCTGTCCCAGAATTGTTGCCACCATTTATCATGATCCGCCTTTCTCGACTTCACCGGTATGCTGCTGATCTGAGCGGCTGTTTTCAGGAGTGAATTCTTCCATGAGTCAGATGATCCTATGCTGGTGAGGGAACAGATGCTAATCAGGATTTGCTTTGATGGTTTAGTAGTTACGAGGACGGTATCTGATTTGCTGACCATTCCTCTTGCTTGAATAAGTGCTCCGAAATTCCGGTTCAGCAAGGGATCCTGTTCTGTTTTCGCAAGATCTCCAAGGGATTCCAGTTCGAGGTTTTCTTTCCAAATGGAATAGGAGTTATGATGGAACCAGATGACCTTATCAGGATTGCCGGCAACCAGGGTATCGGGTTCCTGGTATATTGGACCAGCGCAGCTCGGGTCGTAAGCCGATTCTCCGATTCCCCATACAACCCGTGATTCCTTCCCCGTGATGGGGCGATGTTTTATTCGCCACGGTTCGATGGAAACCCGGGCATCAACCGCCGTTTTACCGGCAATTTCCACCTGAACTACAGGATGGTTGGCGTCGACCCATAACCTGATTGCGGTTTTGCCATAGTTTACCAGGATCTCCCCTTGCTGCAATTTTAGTGTCTGTAGAAATGATTTGTCAACCAGTGGTTTGGGAGTGAGCGTTATCCTGATTTTTCCCAATTTTAATAATTGCCCATTCTCGCTCCAGGCATCAGTTTTTGACAGATAAAACAATAGGTCACCATTCCTTTCCACCCAAACGTTTATCCCGATATCCCCATTGCCGAGTGGTATTGAACCTTGTGAATTCAGGCCCGGGGTGGCCCAGATAACATTATAGTCGTTCAATTTTGTTTTTTGGGCAGCAGCATTAAAGCTGATTGAAGCAGCGATCAGCATTAAACAGAGATGCATATATGCGTTTCTACGATGCGTACCCTGACCAATTTTTCTGGCTGATTTCATTTTCATTTATTAAAAATTTTCAGGCTTACCGGTCCAAGCAGTCCCGAGGGTAGCAAGCTCTCGTCCTTGCCCCATGCCCTGAAAGTGGTATGGGTCAACCTGCGTGGATCATTAGCCGGATATTGTTCATCTCCGATTAACCTGTTGGGCCATAAATTGGTGACGGCTATCTGAATAGTATTGTTGCCACTTTTTATTGCAGAGGTTACATCGATTTTAAAAGGCGGTTTCCAGAAGGTCCCAATGTCTTTTCCATTGATTCTGACTTCCGCTATTACTTCAACCTGTCCTAAATCAAGCCAGTACCGATTGCCTTTTCCGGTGAATTTCTCCGGGATAGAGATCTCAGCCCGATATTCAGCAGTGCCCGAAAAATACTTAATGCCATCATCCGGATGTTCGGTATAGGAGATCAGTTTGGGAAATTCAATTTTCTCAGGAGCTCCCCAGCCCTTCGGAAAGGTCAGCTGCCAGGGTCCGGTAACTTGAAGCACAGTTACTTCTGTCGCAAGAGGTTTGGCTGAAAGTTCGGCAGGAATCTTTCCGGTTGATTTATGAAATACCACAAAAACGGAGCCCGCCTGATCAAGCCAGACAGGTATTTCCAGGTATCCGCCAATGGTTTTATATTCTGTGCAGGGCTCAATGGTTCCGTCATAAGGTTGGTAAAATTCCGGCACCATACCGCCAATCCTGAACCGGCAGTTGGCCCATCCGGCATTTTGGGTTCCATTTGCGACAAAATATATTTCATCGGTTTCTGTATATCGATGGATGAAATTGATCAGCAGACCAGCGCTTGAAGTATAGCTGAAATCGGGAATAAGCTTGTCGTTGCTAAGAATATTTGCGAAATCCTTGCCCCAGATTATTCTTCCTTTACCGATTGGTCTCTCTCCCTGGTTCTCTGGTGAATCGCCCCATAATTGTTTAAACAGGTCAGCTCTCAAGGTGCCGCCATTCTTAATTTCATCTGACAATCCGGGTGAGTCGCCGGCTGGCGCACCGATAATTGTTGCTCCTGTTTTTGTAAGATCCAGTACTTTCTTGAGAAGGGCAGTTGTCATCCTTCCACTGGCAGGCAGAACCAGATATTTGTAGCTTTTACCGCCGGGCAGAATCAGCTGATTATTGATGACCTGAAGTTTTACAAGAACATCCTCGCTGCATGCATCAAAATCATAACCGACCGGTGTTTGCGGATCCAGCCACTTAATATCTGCAGGAGCATCGCTCCCCTGGAAATACAACACATCGGCAAGATGTTCACCCTGTTGCAGAAGTGATTGACAACGGGTAATATATTCAACGTATTCTTTAGCGCCATGTTTCCACCAGGTATTATTCCGATCGAAATGGAGTCCATTCCCGAAACAAGTGACACCGGGGGCAGTATGCTCGCCGATTAATGGCTGATGTGCAGATACATGAAAGGTAAAACGGTTAACTCCCGAACAAAAAACGTAATCACCGGTAGCCTTGATCATATAGGGATGCTCATTCCATCGGATGGAGGGAGACTCTGAAGTAAATGCCTCTGACCCGATAATCCTTTTATTGTTGGTATGGCCTGTGTTAACTGCAGGCAGCACCAGTTTCCGTTCTTTTGGCTGAGTGGCCGGAAACCAGAATTCATCCATGGGATAATCGGCTGCAGCACCGGCTTTCAAAAAATCGAACGGACCGCCATACGGTTCATTTGAGAAAGTCAGACCGTCTTTGTGGCTTTCCTTTGCGGCACTGCCGAAATGATTCTCGGCAAACAGGTCACCGATGGTATGGCGAAAATCCCACAAAAATTTCTCTGTGATTGATTCGCTGCCGATAATTCTGCCGGTTAATGCCGGTAGATATTTCCGGATATCATACCCGCAACGGGCATTGAATTCACTGGCAAAATCCTGCGTCCAGTTCTGTCCGCTGGCTTCATAACTATCGATATGCTGCGATCTGATAACTTTACTTAGCTCGGGGCCCATCTTTTCCAGAATGGGTTTGATGGCATTATTATAGTTGAAAACAGTCCCTTCCTTGCTCAGTTTATCGCATTCCAGTCCATCGCCGCCGAGAGGTGGCGGGTAGATATGAATTCCATTCGTAGTATAGCCGATGCGCAAAACAGTCCAATCACCTTCAGGTGCCTTCCAGTTGAGTTTTCCGTCGGCATCCAATTTGTCGGTCAGGTCGATCAAGCGATCCAATGGAATAATATCTTTTCCAGATGCCTGATGCCCATTTTTCAGAACAATGTTTGCCGATTGTGAGAGATTTCGTGTTCCCCAGCCGGCTTTCTCAATCCAGTCGGTCAGGCGGTAACCTCCGCTCAGGTCGATTTCTTCCAAGGTGCAGGGTTTGATTTCCACCCTGAATCGGTTTGAATGGGTAGCGGAAAAAGAGGCTACTCCGATTTGGGAAGTAAACGGACCCGAATTGTTCGCTTTGATATCGGCCAGCGCAATGAATTTTCCTTCGTTCTGGCTCCACGCCAGTATGTTGGCTGTAAAGTAGTTGTATGATAATGCCCGCAGTAAAACAGAACTTACTTCAATGTCGGTATTGAATACGATATCAAAGGTTCCGGGTATCGCTGTGGTGGTTTTAAAATCCTGATCGAACAGATTTGCACTATTGGGTATGGGTTTTCCGGTGGTGTCCTGTATCGCCGGCTTCAGGTCTTTAAGGATCCAGTTGTCGCCGGCTGGTGATGGAAAGGCAAAAACGGCGATGTCACGGTAATAATCCAGGTTACGATACGGTTTTTGCAGTACCAGGGACCCTTCGTTTTTGCCGTTAACCCTGGCTTCCGACCAGGTCAGCTCCTTCATCGACATCTCAGGGGTTACCCAGGGGCCGCCGCTGGATGACCAGCCCGGACTGGCAAAATTTACCCGGAGGCCCCATTTTTTTGCTTCGGTGAGTGCAATTCTCACCAAATCATACCATTCCTCACTTCGATTAACAAGTTTTCCCGATTTTCGATTTCCGATATCCATCAGAAAAACACCACCAATGCCTACCTCATGAAACCCTTTCATGTCCTCAATGATCCCTTCTTTCGTAACATTGCTGTACATCCAGTACCAATAAACCCAGGGCTTTGCATCAAACTGTGGGGAAAGAAAAGCATTTCGGACCGGCTCCGGCTTCGATTCGGTCTTGCTTTGAGTGAACCCGGAAATTCCGGCACTTAAAAGCAATACAATGGTCAATAATTTCAATTTACACATAGTCAGCTCTTGATAATATCAGTCATTTTTCGGTGCCAGGATACGTCTTCCCATAATCCCCTGAATTGAGGATGGGTGAAATTTGAGGTGCAGATAAATTTATACTCATTGTGTTTTTTGGCTAGGTCGACGCAGATCTCTGCCGATTCCTTAACCCAATCCCATGGCAAATCAGGGTGATCAAACCAGCCGATCGGTCCCCAACCCTCGGTGTTGCCGCACGCAATATTGCAGCTCGCAGCTTTTTTTGCAATCGAGCTAATCATGGTATCGATCCACCCCACAAGTAGGGTTTTATTCTCTTTCCAGCAAGCCATCAGGTTAGCGTAATCTATCCGCACATCCCTGTCGATGGCTGTGTTTGCCGCAGCGCCAATCTTGCCGCCGATGATTCCGTTATGGTGAAACCAGACATGGAAGTCCAGTGCGGAATAATTTTTCAGTTCCAGGGTATCCAAGCCACTCCAGGTATGAAAAGAGGTGTGATAATCTAGTCCTGGGAATTTTTGAGTGAGTGAAGCAATCAGGTTATTGGAGAAACTGTTGGTAAACCTCAGGCAAGATGAACTGTCGATATCCGACTGTCTTTTCATCTCCTTTTTCATCCACTCGTAACCGTTGCAATCGGGATATTCGTTCAGCAAGTCGACATAGAGAATATTATCGTCCAGCAGGTCATGCTTTTTAAGAAAATCAAGTGTTTCGGTCCATGCCCTTTCCAGACCGCCAACTTCATTGATTATTTCGATGTTGGTACCATGTGGCAGAAACCAAGAGGCTAATCCAACCCTGATCCCATACTTTTTGCATTTCGGCAGGAATTCGAGCAGCGCCTCCCGGGGGCGAAAATCCATAGCATAATCATTTCCCCAGAGTGCCGGAACCCAGTCTTTCTTTGGTGAACGGAACTGTTCAATAATTTTTCCGTCTATCGTTGAGGCAACGAACTGGGGCATGGCGTCCATCCGGATGGCATTGTACCCACGTTCTGCGAGGCCTTCAAGAACCCGGTCCCATTCCTGAAAATCACCATATTTATGATGTCTCAGTATCCAGCTGAAATCCCACATGGCAATGGCAACCGGCTTCTTTAATTTAGATACTGGCACCAGTTGCGCTTTTCCAGGTTTGGTCAATAATTCAAGATTTGTCAATGGTACAGGGCTGCCGCCTGAGGTGAATTTTTCAGCTTCGAGTATCGACGGCAACATCGCCGCTGTACCGGCCATTGCTGCATTCTTTAAAAATCCTCTTCTTTTCATTTTATTTCATATTGAAGAAACAAATAGCTCGCTGGGTCCTTTATTTCAAAATTTACCTGTCCATCTGAAGATGCGGTTGACGTCCAGCTTTTTCCTGTTTCTATGTTGGTGAAGGTAAGGGTCTTGCCAGCGATAAATTTAAGTTCGACAGTCTTAGCAGGCTGATTATTATGAAGTTCCCTGAAAAGTAACAGATAATTTGCTTTTAGATTTTTTTCATTGATCATTTGAAACCCAGACCAGCTTTGGTTGTCGGGCTTATCGCCAACTGGAAAGGTGAAGCAGTTAAATATCGCCTCACGATGTTCCTTATATTTCTCGATAAATTTTCCGAGTTCCACCTGGCCCTGTTCGTCAAGATATTGAGCGCTCTGGAAGAAGCATGGAATAAACGGCACCCCCATGGCGAAACAGTAAGAATGGCTGTGCTGCGGTGCATCACTGCGGTCGGGGTTTGTCCGCTTGGGATTTTGCAGCATGACCTGCAATTTATTGCTGTTAAAATACTTGGCCATCAACCAATGTTGTCTTAATACCTGATAAGGAACCATTGTTAAATGTGCCGGAAGGCTTTCCTGTATATTCTGAAAATAGATGCTTCCATATTCTTTGCAGAAATACCATCCGTATCGGGGATCGTCGTATTCCGGGCAGAGAGTGAATTGTGTTTTCATCCAGGCGTGCTTCATCACTAGGCGATATTTGGCAATGCGTTCTTCATAATCAGCTCGGTTGGCCAGCTGGTCGTAATCCACTTTCCAGGAAATAAATCCGAGTTCATCGATATTCTTTTTCAGTTCTTCTGCAGTAGAATATTTTGCAGTCACCCATAAACCAAACTTCAATCCATACTTGTCTGCTTCCGATTTAAGGTCCTTCCAGCCATTTTTATATTTCGGCATAAAGCTTTGGGCATCGGGTCCACCTCCGCTTTTTTGCCAGCCGTCATCGATCTGCATCACATCGATCCCTAATTTACTAAGAGCCGGAATTTCCTTCATCAGGTACTTTTCATCGGTAAACTGTGCACCACCAGGATTCGCCGGGCCCCAGGTATTACTCAGGATGAACAGGTCCCTTTCCGGATAGGCTGGATATCTGGCCCGATCGAATTGTTTCAGTGCAAGCTGCATGCCATCATTGCCCTGCGACCAGATAATTGTCCAGGTGGCCCAACAGTTGCGATATCGGTCGGGAATAATCTCATCCGGAGTCAAACCCCAGCCGGTGACTGCCAATCCTTCAGGTCCGGAATAATAGCTTCCCGTATAATGAGCCTGCTGGTTTACACATTTTGGTGATTCCTTGACAACCGCAACTCCGTCGTTACCGTTGTTATATTCCACACTCAAGCCGCTTGCCCAGTTGTTATCTTCGGTCAGAAAAAGCGGATAGCCGGTTATCACGGTTTCCTCCAGCATTTCCCGTGCAGGATCGTGCCGGCTTCCGGGATTATTATAATAGCCCCAGTAGCGGCGGGAGTTTTGATGGGTAAAATTCAGCGGAAGGAATTCAGTTCTGGCACTGGGTACAGCAATCCAGTGGCCGCAATCCATTCGTTTGCCTTCATCATCAGTCAGGCCTTTAGGTGAAAAATTATCCAGGGCCTTAACTCTTAGTTGTGTGCGGATTCCGGGAGCATCAGGAAAAGCCCAGATTACATATTGAACCACCAATTTTGCGTCCGGGTATTTTATCGTGGCCACCACCTGTAAATGCTTATTGGTAAATCCCTCATCATCATTTTCCCCAATAGCTATATCCACAAGCATTCCCCGGCAGCTGTCAGTGATAGCGCCCGGCAGGTCCCAGTCGCACTTGTATTTCCCTTTAATTTGACCGTATTCGGCGCCGGTTTGCTGATTTTTCAGGCTTATTGTCTGTAAACCCATGCCGGTCCATACCCAGGTTCGTTCAATTTTACCGGTTGATACCGTCAGTTTATTTCCCTTATAGATGACTTTTGCATCTTGAAAATTTGCTGACTTATTATCCGACGTTTTTTGTGTTCCCGCAGCAGTTTTTTCCCGAATAAAAAAGGCTGCGCAATGCTCAGCCCGCATATCAAGATTGATAGGAAAACCTTCTGATATAAGCTTGCTACCTGCGAATTCACCGCAGGTTACCTGCGAAAATGTGCCATCCGGTAATTGGGTAATTTCTTCTATGGTATATGTTTTCTTTTCGTCGAGCCAGCGAAGCTTTGCGTTGAAAGCATTGGAAGCTGCGAGATTCAGATGGTTGATTGCAAAAAGCAGGGCATTGGATTTGGTTCTATCAACGTACATCCACGACCAAGGTCCCTCGTTCTTCATCCAGTCGGTACCATTATAGACCGGGCGCATGATTTCATTGAGGATCGATTTTATCTCCGGAGTTTTCCGCCAATCATTGAATGCACGCAGATGGGCGATCGATTCTGTGGACCAGTCACCGGGCCAGGAATAGATACTGGTATGCCGGGCCAGTAGAAACTGATAGTACCAAAGGGGTGAATCTTTCCAGGCAGCCCTGATGTTTCCATCCTCGCCCCAGGTGGACAGCATGCCCTCAAGCGGGAACATGCCAACATCAGCGAATAAATCACGAACATCATCACCAAATTCAGTACGGCGATACATGCCCGCTATTCCATCATCGGCCAGATGTATCAGTCCGACGTTTTGGTTTCCACGCGAATCACCGGCTCCCGGCCCTGCAGGGTTATCCACCTCGCAGGTGGTTTGCATGATAAAATCGGGATATTTATGAGTGATCGTGTTCATATATTTGCGCATACCGAGGATCTTCCGATAGACTGAACTTTCGGGATTTGAGTAGGTGTTGGTTTCAATAGTTTTCCATAGTAATCCTGCATCCACCTGATCCCAGCCCGTATGATATTGACCTATGAGAGTATCCTCCAATTGTTTCAGCTTGAAGCCAATATTTGCAGGATCGGCACAATCACGACCATTACCCCAGCCATTGACGAAAATCTTGCCTTGCAGACTGAACCAGTGGCCGGGAATCATTCCATTGGCTGTTATCAGATTGCATAATTCGGGCATGTTTGTCCAGTTTTTCTTCGGGGCGACACCATCCTCAGGTTCATACCAGAAATCATCGATGTGGATACGGTCGAATCCAGCAGCCTTAGCCCTGGGTATTAGAATATTCCGGTATACTGAGTCGGTGCGTTTACCTCCAACACCTCCCCATTGCCAGTCGTTGGTGGAGAGTATCCGCGAGGGATCATGGTACCTGTAACGCAGCCGGAGGTGCTCGGCCACGGCCATCCTCCCATCCATGATATCGCCTTTAAATACCCCGATATTCACTGAGAAATATTCGAGCTCCTCACCCGGGAAAAGAGTGAGTTGAATAGCCTTTGGATTGGTCGCAACACGTACTGTTTTGTCACTGTTCCAAATGAATATTCCAAGAAGTTTTTCGCTGCTGTGCGCTTTGGAGGCGCCGGGTTCCAGGCTCGTAGCCCAATTATTTTCAGGAAGGATATACCAGCCATCTCCGGTGGAATATTGAACGATAGCGTTACGGCCCCCATTGGTTAAGCCCCCAACAGTAGATTTCCAGTTCAGGACGCCATCAATATAATATAGGGTATGAGGCTGGTTGGGTAGGTTCAGGTTAACA
>Ga0114951_10004719_pt1 | contig 13017 bp, 9 predicted proteins | sample AM7aDNAmetaG_FD_88677 | JGI IMG/M metagenome (GOLD analysis project Ga0114951, IMG submission 88677) | Freshwater microbial communities from Finland to study Microbial Dark Matter (Phase II) - AM7a DNA metaG | ecosystem: Environmental > Aquatic > Freshwater > Lake | place: Finland: Lake Alinen...
AACCAGCTTCACATCCTTATTCAGGGCCGCGACAACCTCGCCCAGAAAGAATGGCCGTGGCTGTATCTGAATCTCGCTATCCAGCGTATTGCCCCATATCGGCGTGTATCCCGCATCGCCCGGCGTGGGGATCGAGTTCCACGAAAGTATCGCTCGCACTTTGGGCAGCACGGGAAAGAAGCACCAGTTCGACTTGGGCGCGAGCACAACCGAAGCCGCATAGCTCAGTGGCTTTTCCGAATCCTTGTGGCAGTCCGCTGCGTCCGCAATGTCGTGGACATTGATGGCCGCCAGGCCGGCGTCTTCCCACCCTGAGCCGTAGTCCACAAAGAACCGTACGTATTCGTACGAACCGATCTGGCAGAGCGAGCCGTTGTAGCCTGACGGCTGCTTGACCTGCACCACTGCTTCAAGCACGTTCGTTGAAGGATTGAAGCCCACACACGTCACTTGCTCGTAGTTTGTGTTGCCGATGATTGGGAAAACCGGTTTGTATACGCTGCTCTTCAGGTTACCGAAATAGTTCGGGTTCGCTGCAAGCAGTTCGAAAAACTTGAGCCTGCTTGTCTGGAAGGCTTCCAATTGCGCATGTTCAGGGTTCGTTGTCTTTGCCATGTTGATCCTCCTCGGGGGCGGTTGGGCCCTTCACGGAGCGTGTAAGGGCAAGTGAATTCGGGCGCAGGTCTCAGGTCAGTTACCGGTTAGGTTCTGTGGCTCTGTGAACGCGAGAATCGTGAAAGCTGGTCGGCCGAGATCACTCAGCGGCCCAGTCTTGCAATGTCGAATCGTCACGCTGCATCAGCGTACGCAGACTAGTAGTGCCGCCATGCCCCGTTGCGTTTCATGCGAATTGGAAAGTTTTTCCTGGCGCGCGCGAATTGCGGCCCCATCGAGAAAGGGAGAGTTGTGGAAGATGAAGGAGTTGAGCGCTCAGGCCACGCCATCCGTGACCAGGTTGCACAGACCTGGTTTGTCTAAACCACGAAGGTGACGTCTGCTTTAGATTCACGCAAAGGCTGCATCCAAAGCCGAAAGCGGCCTCAGACAAATTCGCCCGTCTACTAAGTTATTGATTTTATTTGATTTGGTGGACCTGATCGGGATCGAACCGATGACCTCTTCCATGCCATAGAACCAACACTAGGCTTTTCAACAACTTACAAGACCCCGGTGGCTCCCTAAGTCCTTGTAAGAACGTAAAACCCCGAGAACCAGCGTATCGCAAAACGTATCACATTTTCTCGCACCAAACCATTTGACCATTCCGTCGAGCCCAGTCACCCGACCGGCATCAACGGACCATTCAAGGTCAAAGCCCATCAATCATGTCCGGCATCGTGAACCGGTCATCAACAACCTTGTTTTGCATTGGGACGGTCTGCATGTCGTTCCCGCGGCATCATGCGACCGTCCCCCCGATGTCCGGCCTGTTGACGCTTGTGCCACTTTTGTACCGCCGCTGCTAACAGGTCGCCGTCGCCTGCGGCTTTCTTCGCACGTTCGATGAATGTCAACACCGGTGGTGTCGGGGTTCCAGGGGCCGACTTCGTAAGACTATGAACTATGGCATTGCGTTCAATCCGCCATTCATCGACCGTGGCACCGAGATCTGATCCGTCTTGTTGTTGTAGTGCCCCTTTAGCGAGCAAGCGCCACTCCTTGATTAGGTCGGCGAAGCTGGTTTTGAGACTAGCCTTACTCTTTGCGTTGGTGCCCAATATGTAAGAAAGAAGCCGATCAGAGATGATGCTTTCGCAAAGCGTGACTACTTCGAAGTAGAAGCCTCCTTCTGTAGCAGCTTTAATTCGGCGCCATGCTTCACGGTAGCTCAGGTACTTTGCAAGGTTCTTCGCCATAAAGGTCTCCGTTTCTGTGTGGCGGAGATGCATTGAGGTGTCGTCGCGTTCCCATCGCTGTGCCTCAAACCGCGTGCCAGAACGATGCGGGATTGGGCGGACTCCCTTGGGCGCACCCAGCGCAAGAGGGAAGTGATCCCAATGCCTGGCAGGATCGTACAGTACGATATCTGTCCATCCGCGCTGCCGCACATCCGCTTCAAAGATGCTGCTGATGCGGTTGGCTGTCCTGCGTCAGTTACTCGGCCCAACTTCTGATGCCAGGTTACGACATACCCCAACCCGAATTCAAAGTCGGCTCGGAAGCGAGATAACACCTGTGCAGTCTTCCCCGAACTTTGCCAGAGGGGTCGGACTGCTTTTGGGATGACCCGGCGCCCAATCATTCTGTACGTTGCCGCCGCGAGAATCCCAGTGAACATATCCGTTTTCAATTGCCACAACTTTTCGATGCTGGTTATTGCCGGCGGAATAGATACCCCCTACGCGGACATCAGACTGCGGAATAGACATTGCCGGCTCCTGATAGTACAAGGTTTGCTGTTAATGTTCTGCAGCTCCGCTGACTATTATTTTGTGAGCTACACTAACTTCTCTGCTGCAAATTCCTATGACTATTTCTCCTGAAAGACTCCCTTTGTCGCTCCCACGCGAACAGTATAGCTCTACCCTACTGCCTTGAATTCTAAGGATACATCTCAGGTCTCATTGGATACACCATTTGCTTGCCATGCATTGGTGTTCCTTCCTTTCCATCGATAGCGATTTTTCCTTTGTCATCTATTATTGCTAGTGCTGCATACCCACCTATCTTCTCATTTGTGACCGCTAGGGAATCATAGAGATTTTGGCTAAAAATGGTTACATCTTTACTCCCGCGCCTTTCGAGAACACTCGTCGCACATCCACCACTGCCACAATAATCACTGCCAGTAGCCATAACAATAATATCCTTAGTTCCGTCACCTTTCAGGTCTTCGTGGGCGATTTCAAAATCCTCTCCCCAGTCCTTGAACATCGCCATTTCCTGCGCAGTAGGTTTCACGAATTGAATTTGATGATTCGGAGTAAAATGTGTTTGAGCAATCTTAGTAAGTTCTAATGCTTCTTGCTGGTCCTGTGTGAGGTGCGATGCGTCTTGTTGGACTTGGACTACTGATGGGTAACTCCCCGATGAGGAAGCGCTCGCAATTGCCGCCACGTTTTGTACAGTCTTCCCTAGAGTGGCCTCTAATGGATGTTTCAGTTCAAACCAACCGATGTTTACCGCTTGCGACGAGGTATCGTATCCTGGATACGTTAAAGTGAGTGTGTGCTGGCCGCGGTGGATATGCGACAAGATTAAAGTACCGCCCGAATCAGAAGTGCTCCCAGCAGGCTTCCCGTCAATGGAAATGTCAGCCCCACCGGGATGAGTGGTCAGATCGACTTCAGCGCCCCAGAAATGCCATGCTGCAGCAAAGAGAATTATTGCTATCAGGGCAATTGCTGAGCCGATTACCTTAATCTGGGAGAGCTTCGAAGCCAGTCTACTAGGCTGAGGAGAATCAGGAACTTCAGAATATCTCGGTTCAGGTCTACCGATTTCCTGAAGTGTTGGCGAGTTTTGCTCTATTGGAGGCAGACTTCCCGGGCTTTGAAAAACTGACTTTGCCGGTTGACCAGGCTTGGAGTACGCCTCCAGATGTTCACGTTCACCGGGTTCCTGACTGGCATTCGGCGCTGCCTCTTCTATTTCGGTTACTCGACGCACCTCGGCAGCACCATTCCGTACCTTGTCAAGTATCCGGACAAGTTCTGCGGCATCTCTTGGCCGTTGTTCTCTATCCTTCGCCAGCAACCGCAACACCAAGGCATCCAGCCCTGTCCAATTGACCAGCTCTGGCCGCAACCGGCTCGGCGCTTGCGGCTCGGCCTGCAAGTGCTGATACATCCAGCCTTCCGTATTGTGCGAATGGAAGCCGGTTTGCCCGGTCAGCATCTCGTGGAGCACGCCTCCCAGCGCGTAGAGGTCCAAGCGCCCGTCCTGTTCCTCGGCCGCCATCCCCTTCCATTGCTCGGGAGCCGCATACTCCGGGGTCAGCATTAGCCCACGCGTACGGCTGATGGCGGTTGCACTCTCCTTCATGGATGCAATGCCGAAGTCCAGCAGCTTGGGAATTTCCAGGACATCATTCCCCACGGCAAGCAGAATGTTCTCCGGCTTCACATCGCGGTGAATGATGCCCTTGCTGTGGGCCGCTCCCAGTCCAAGTGCTACCCCCCGCGCAATGGCCAGCGCCCGCTTGACAGGGAAGGCTCCGCCCGCCAGTGCGTTGCGCAGGTCCGGCCCTTCCACGTATTCCATTGCGATGTAGGGCGATCCATCCTCGGCCTGGTCCAGATCCACCACTTGCACAATGTTTGGGTGGCGCAGCCCGATGGCCGCCTGTGCCTCGTGCCGGAAGCGCTTCAAGAACTTTGGATCCTGGCTCAGTTCGCTCGAAATGAACTTCAGCGCCCGCACCCGCCCAAGCAAAATGTGCTCCGCCAGATACACCGTGCCCATGCCGCCACGCCCCAGCAGGCGCACGATCCTGTATTTGCCCCGGATGACCGTCCCCGGCTCCAGTTCACGCGATTCAATGAGCAGTGCGCCATCCTTGTCGCAATTTGAGTGATGATTCGGATAAGCGGTATCGCAAAGCAGACAGGTCTTCACGTGATCTCCTTACAATCGGTCAAACTAACGTGCGGCACAGTCATTGGCCCATGAAGAGAAGCGCAACAGAACAGACTCGGCCGCTGTTTAGACCTGCAGCATCAAGTAGATCGTGCTATTGCAGCTTCTTAATCTGGTCGCACCCCAACCTGTTGCCCAACTGGCAGCCCTCGTTCAAAAGCTGCTTGGCTTTCTCAATATCCTTGCCAACTCCATTGCCATTTTCGTACATAACACCGAGACTGCTGCAAGCTGCCGGTTCGACGCCGTGTGGACTGCAGGCCTTCGCGTAGAAGGCCGCTGCGCGCGGATAGTCTGTGGCGACGCCTTTGCCCTCTTCGTACATGGTGCCGAGGAAGTAGCAAATCTGTGGTGCACTGCCTGTATCGCAGGCCTTGGCGTAAAGGGCTGGAGCGCGCGGATTGTCCATTGCGATAGTAAAACCTTTTTGGTACATGTCGTTGAGGCCGAAGCAAAGTGGCCCTGAGCTTGCGTCGCAGGCCTTGGCGAAAAAAGCCACAGCGCGTTGATTGTCCATTGCGATTTCGTCTCCATTTTCATACATAACGCCGACATTGTGGCAAGCTTGTGCGTTGCCACCATCGCACGCCTGCGTATAGAGGGCCACCGCGCGCGAGAAATCCTTAGCTACCCCTATGCCACCCTCATACATTACGCCTAGTTTGTCACAACTCCAGGCATCGATTGCATCACAGCTCTTCGCGTAGAGCGCCACCGCGCGTGAATAGAGAGACGCTGCCCGTGAAGCATTTCTTGCGACACCAAAGCCGTCGCGGTATCGATCGCCTAGATTGCTGCAACCTAACCCTTCGCCTGCATCACAGGCTTTGGTATAGAGAGCCACCGCCCGAGATTCATCTTCTGCGACGCCTTTGCCATCAGCGTACATATTGCCTAGATTAGCGCAACCCTTGGCGTAGCCTGCATCGCAGGCCTTGGCATAGAGAGCGACCGCTCGAGAATAATCTTTTGCGACGCCATTGCCATCGACGTACATATTGCCGAGGTCCTTACATGCCTCCCAAGTGCCACTAGTGCAAGCCTGATCCAAAAGGGGGCTCGCTTCTGAATAGCGCCCCTGGCCATAAAGTGCGAGGGCCTGCTGATTGACTTGCGGCTGGACTGACGTCGCTTGCGCTCCTGGATTTGTTGACTGGCGTGGGCGATGCAAACTGAACCACAAGGCAAACACACCCGCCAGGAGCACTGCGACTGATGCAACCCAGACCCAAACCGGAACCCGCCTGGAGCGCTGTCCGCTTCCCTGATTCCAATCCTGCCCCGCTTCCTCACGCACCGTTTCCCGCCGCACCATTGGTGCAACATTTTGGACCGCGTCGATCAGCCCGACGAGTTCTTTGGCATCTTTGGGCCGTTGTTCCCTATCCTTGGCCAGCAGCCGCAGCACCAAAACATCCAACCCAATCCAATTGACCAGTTCTGGCCGCAACCGGCTCGGCGCTTCCGGCTCCGTCTGCAAGTGCTGATACATCCAGCCTTCGGTATTGTGCGAATGGAAGCTGGTTTTTCCGGTCAGCATCTCGTGGAGCACGCCGCCCAACGCGTAAAAGTCGACACGCCCGTCTTGCTCCTCGGCCGCCATCCCCTTCCATTGCTCCGGCGCCGCATAGTCTGGGGTCAGCATTAGCCCACGTGTGCGGCTGACTGCCGTTCCACTCTCCTTCATTGCAGCAATGCCGAAATCCAGCAACTTGGGTGTCTCTGGGGTGCCGTTCCCACCGGTGAGCAGAATGTTTTCCGGTTTCACGTCGCGGTGAACGATGCCCTTGGCATGCGCCGCGCCCAGTCCAAGTGCTACCCCTCGCGCAATCGCCAGCGCCCGCTCGACGGGCAAAGCTCCATTTGCCAGTATGTGGCGCAGATCCGGCCCTTCCACGTATTCCATCGCGATATAGGGCGATCCATCTTCCGCCTGGTCCAGATCGACCACTTCCACCACATTCGGGTGCTGTAGTTCTATGGCCGCCTGCGCCTCATGTCGGAAGCGCTTCAAGAACTTTGGATCCTGGCTCAGTTCGCTCGAAATGAACTTCAGCGCACGCTTCCGCCCCAACAGAATGTGCTCCGCCAGATACACCGTGCCCATGCCACCGCGCCCGAGCAGGCGCACGATCCGGTATTTGCCCCGGATGACCGTCCCCGGCTCCAGTTCACGCGACTCAATGAGCAGCGCGCCGTCCCTATCGCAATTTGAGTGGTGATTCGGATAAGCAGTATCGCACAGCGGACAGGTCTTCACATGATCTCCTTACAATCGGCCAGACTACGCGGCAGCAAAACTGAAGGGCATGCCTGTCTTTCTAGCTTCGCTTGCTATAGAACGCCAAAACACTTCAAGTGATGCAGCGAGAAGCTACGTAATATCTGCTCCTCCACCCCTCCCACAGCCCGAGCGTTGCTTTCGCTCCGCTCGGGTTGAGTGTTCCTGGACAAATCTGTTGTACTTAGTGGGAGGCATCAAGTCGTAACTACATGCAAAGTTGTCTCCTCAACCTTGCATGCTAACTCGCGTCATCGAGAAGCGCTGGAACATTGCATTGGAGCTGCTTGGGAAGCTCCTTCTCTGCAGGTGAAGACAGTCTCCGCTTTGCTACTCGGTTCACTATCCTTGGCTTGGAATTTCATTACTTGAAGACCATCCGAGCCTTTACTGTACTCAATGAAATACTTGGTCCCGTCAAAAGCACCAGCAATTGTGTCAATGAATACGGGATCAAGGCCGACGACTACCTTTCTGTCAAATCCAGGCCCGAGTACCGGTGCGCTAAGGATAAGTGTTGACAAGCCATTGCCGAAATTTGCAGCCCGTATATCATCCAGCCCCCCTCCGCCCATTTGAGCCGACTTTTTCGCGTAACCACTGACCCAGGCCTGCAAAGACTTGTTTTGCTTAATTAGCTGGGTATCTTGCGCAGTGAGCTTATGAAAGACGATCTCCGCCCGCTTGGTATTCGGCTGGGCGTGTGTCGGAATGCAACTGAAGAACATCAACAAGCACGCAAATAATAGCATCGACTTTTTCATCATTTCTTCTCCTGAAACTTGTTTTTCAGTGAGCTAGCATTCGCCAGCACTTACTGACAAGAGCAACAGAGCGTCTGTGATGGCGGTCACCTGTCAACACAAGACGCCGACAGTGGGCATCTGTTCATCCGGAGCGGCAAATTGCCTCCGGCCAGAGTAATGCACGGCACCGACATTACGCAATCTGACTCGGGCGTGTGCAACGGGACGCACCCAACCCGTTGGAAGAGGCTGTAGCGGCAGAAATCAAACAGCGATTTCCCTGTCCGGCCGCAGATGCGCTCAGCGGAAAATTACCTCAGGTTTCGGCATACAAACGCGGATGTGCGTTGCTGGCCAAGGTAGGCTGCAAGTGCCCCCCTCAAATCCCTACTCGGACGGTCATTCGGAGTAGGAGTAAAACTCATAAGCCCGAAGAAAGGCCGCAAGTGGGAGTGTGAAAACGCCATCCGGATCAGGGTGATCTCCCCAGGGATTGCGCAGACTGACGATGTGGGTGGCTTCGTCATAGTCCAGCAATGTGTAGGCGTGATTGGGGACCAACAAATCTGTGCGACTATACTCCGCACCGCGTGGGGTGGGCCACGTTGCGGCCACCATCGCTACCCCACCAGTGTGCAGCCGCCGCAGTTGATCAAAAAGCAGCCGGTTATCGGCGATCAGTTGAGACCTGCCTTTACCCATAAATGCTCCAATCACCCGATCCGGAATTCCACCCTGCCCCACGCTCTTGTAGGCCCCAAAGACCTCGCCATTCTGCTCGACAGTGAGTTCCAATGCATCGAAGAAGCCCTTTTCTTCAAGAAAGCCGCCCAGCGCCTGCGCCTCAGCAGCGGGAAGGCCCAGGGCGCTCAATTGGGTTGCCAGTGCCTGCTTGAGCGCGGCTTTGTTCATGATCCCGTCCTGGTTTACCACGGAGCGGATGGCGCGGTCATAGGCCACCAGCAGCAGGCCGGACTGATCGAGCCACGACAGAGCGACAGGTTTGGCATATACGGGAATCAGAGTTGATCGCTGAATAGCGCCCGCTAGGCTCCTCCGCACCTCACGTTGCGCGTAACCTCGCATAAGGACCAGAACCCAATCCCCATCGGAGCGGTCGAAGCTGTGCGCCCGACCATACTTCACGTCCTCGGGAAAGACGAGCTCCTCTGGCCCGTCAAAGAAGCGAACCTGGTAACCGCTGCCGGGATTCCGGTTGATCGCGTTGCGCAGCGTTTCGGGCGCGACTTTAGCCAGTGCTGCAATCGACGCATGAAAGTAGCAACTGCCCAGGATGCCCTGGCGGACAGCCTGCGGGCTCACTCCATGCGCTCCGTAGAGTGGGCCTGCGTCTTGTGCTCTGGCTGCAACCTGCCCCATCGCCAGCGCAGGCAGCAGCAGCACCGCTGCGCAGACCGAGAAGCCGGACCGGCGGAACCATTCCACGAAGTGACTGAACATCGTCATCCCAGCCTTCCATAAATACGACTCTTTAATGCTTTCCGTCCTACTAGCTCCCTGCCTCCGCTCCACCTGTGTCGGTGGAAGGCGGTTGGAGAACGATAAAGGTCCAATGCGTCGATCCGGTACGTATCCGAGCATAGTTATGAAGAGGAACAAACGCGGTCTCCACCGGCTCCCCATCCACGTCAGTTCCGCCCATGCTCACCTCGTCGCCAATCACGAAGTTCTTGCGAAATACAATATGACTGTTGATGGCTGAGAGCGTGTCGTCCTGCGGAATCGCGATGTCGCATTGTTTGGGATCGCTACCTATGCGGTTGCGGCCCTCGAGCACGGGAAAGATCTGGCCTTGATCGCTCCACGAATAGGTCACCAGCACGCCAACAATCTTGCGTGTGGCGGATGCCGGTGCCGTCTTCGCCGACCCGGAGACAATGCTCTGGGCTTCCGGTCCAGCTGCGAATGAGGGGTCGTAGATTGTCACGCGGCGCAAGGGCGCATTGCTGGGTTGGGGACTCTTTGCCAACGCATGGGGCTGTCCAGTGCCCGAGGCCGCTCCATCCGGCGGCAAAACGCCAAAGCCCTCGGCAACGGTTGGCAAGCGTGTCGGCTGCCCTGGTGCTGGTTCGACCTGCGTTTGCCTTCGTCCCGGCATCCCCGCTATTCCAAGTGTCTCCGGCTTGCTCAAAGGCGTTCTGCAAAATGTACAAATGGTTGCGGCATCGGGATTTGTTGCGTGGCATGCCTTACAAATACTCATTTCCCATTCCTCTGGAGTTGCTCTCCGTTATGCGGCCCCTGGCCGCCGAAACCTCAGGTGAAAGAATGTAACCTTGCAAGACACTGCGATTTTGCCCGACGGTTGTCTTCAAAGTCCTGCGTCCCCTTCATTCCGCCGCACGCGGAAGATCGATCGGCCCATGCGAATCTCGTCGTCTGGCTTGAGCAGCTTACGGTCATGTCCCAGGCGTACGCCGTTTACAAAGGTACCATTGGTGGATCGCGAATCCTCGATGGTCAGCACGGCATCGACCAGCCGGAGTCTGGCATGGAAGCCGGAAATGGTGGGATCGCCCGGAATTACCAAGCTGTTTCCCTCGACCGCACCAATGAGCAGGTCCCCGCTCACCGGGAAACTCTGGCCAGCAAGTGGTCCGGCGGTAGCCTCAAGCGTTGGTCCGTGGCCGTCAGACGACGTATCAAAGAAGGCTGCCACACGTGTCCTGGTTCGCAAAGGGGCATGATCCGCCGCACTTTCCTCGACCATAGTCGGCGCATACGCTGGCGCCGGAGCCACCGACCCCGTAGGCTTATCCTCTTCCACCACGGTGAAACCTGAACGTACTGGCGCCGGGGGGGCGGCGAGCGGAACGAACACCGAGCCCTGCATCGGTCGGGTATCTTCGGTGGCTTTGACCTGCTGCCGCCGGGAGACAATCAGCAGTGTTGCGCCCACCACAAAACACCCTGCCAACACCCAACCCCAGACCTTCCAAGGATTGCTGCTCACCAAAGGAGGGTAAACCTCGAAAGTCGCTGTCAGATGGTCCGGCTGCCAGCGGAGTTCCACTTTGTGTGTCTTGCCGTCTGAGGCCAGATGGCTCACTGTGAACGCCGCCACCGGCGTGGCGCGCATGGCCTCAATGCCCTGTCCGATCAGACCATCCAGATCCTCGGCCGATCGTGCCTCGGCGTAGCCGCCCCCTGTGGCCTGCGCGATGCGGGCAAGCGTCTGAAGATACTCCGGGTGAGAACGGGTTAGCCCAATCGCATCGATGGGAACGTTTTGGACTTGCGCCTGGCGGATTACATCATTGATCGAGTGCCTGGAGCCCTCGTCGTGTCCGTCGGAGATGACTGTCAGGCGCCGGTACGCTGGCGGCGCGCCATTCAGTTGTGCAAGAGCGTCTAGGAGGCCATCGTAAAGCCGAGTCAACGTACCCCAGCTCTTCACCTGCTTGAGGCGGCCGGCCAGGACCGCCTGGTCCGTGCCGAAGGGAACCTCGACGCGCGTTTCATCGGCAATCGTCAGAACCTCCACCTGATCCTGGGGGCGCGCCTGGTTTACAAACTTGGCGATGGACGAGTGAATAGCGGCAAGCGGCGCACCGTTCATGCTGCCGCTTGCATCCAGTGCCAGAATCGTCTTGACGCCATAGCCGGCCTCTCCAAAACTGCGCACCGACTCGCCGCTGCCCAATTCGGTATCGCCCTCAACCAGCTTCAGATCCCCGACCTGGAACTGCCGCGGCGTGCCATGGCCGTCGGTGAGGTGCATCACCACGTCGATCCTGGGAAACTGCGGTCCGTTCTGTCCGTCCTTGCTGGTGTAAGCTGGGCCGGCACTGAGTGACGAGATTCCCCCGAGCGCCTGCGCCCTCGCCGTTCCATCCCAGCCCGATCCCATCAGGCCGGTCCCGGCCAGTGCGATGGCAATCCATACGGCTTGCTTGATCATCTTGCTACTCCTGGGATGCTTAACAATGCAACCAAACAATGATAAGGGCTGGCAGGTACAGGCTGACCGCAAATACAAGTCTGTCAAGTCTGCTTTCTTTGAAAGGGATGTCAGATTTTCCGCCAAAGAGCCCGGGCTGTTCCGCACCAGAGCACGCGACACATTGAGTACCTCTCCGTCGGTCGCGCAAATGCATTGCTGGCCCTGATAGCCCATGTCGCAAACAGGACGGGTCTTTACCCTCAGTTGCTTGCCAAAGCAGAGAATCTGCTTGGCGAAGGAATACCATGCCTTTGGTTGCCCTAGAACGGTCGCAGTTGCTATCATCCAGCAAATTCCCCTTGCCACAGTGAAGCATTCTGGAAGGCTCTTCTTTTATGTCCCAAGATGAATTGAGTCCGCAGGCTTCATGGTTGATCGGGAAAGCCACTGAATCCGACCTCAGGGTGCCGGAACCCACCGTTTCCAACCGACATTGCAGGCTGACGCGCTACGCGGGTGGATTTACAGTCGAAGACCTAGGCTCAACCAACGGCACCTTTGTGAATGGGATAAAGATCGCACCCGGCGAGCCGGTTTGGGTTCCGCATGGAGCACATGTGACCCTAGGCAGCGAGGTTCTGATGCCTTGGCCAATGTCCGGCACCAGTTCGTCTTCCCGCCCGGCCTCCGTTCCCTCTGTCCCTACACATCCTCTACACGTTGGCACAAAGACGATCACCATCGGCCGGGACCCGAAATCCGATGTCCAAATCGACCTGCCCATCGTCAGTTGGAACCATGCCATCATCACCCAAGAGAACGGCGCGTACATCATCGAGGATCGGAACTCGCGCAATGGAACAGCGATCGGGCAAGTCAGCAATCGTATCCAGCGCGCCATCCTTGACCCCGCCTGCGAGGTCTATCTCGGCTCCTACAAGATAGCCGCTGCCCAACTACTGTCTTCGACCAAGAAGGTCGAGATCGGCGAGGGCGCCTTCCATAAGGTCAAATTGACCGGCAACACCATGGAGATCGGACGAGACCCAAACTGCCAGGTTCCGCTCCCGTTCCCCATGGTTTCCTGGCACCACGCCCGGCTCACACGCGCGCCTGCAGGAATTCTGGTCGAGGATCTGGGCTCCCGCAATGGTACTTACGTCGATGGAGTTCGCATCAGTGGTAAAGTCCTGGTCAAACCGGGCCAAGAGATTGGCCTCGGTAGCTTTCGTTTTCAACTACTCGAAGGCGGCGAGCTAGCGCAACGCGAATACTACGGTAATGTCACAATAGAGGCCAGTGACATCGTGGTTCACGCGCCCAACGGCAAACGTCTGCTGGACCCGGTGTCGCTTACCGTCTTTCCCTCGGAACTGGTCGCGCTGATGGGTCCGGCCGGTGCCGGCAAGACCACATTGCTGAAGGCCCTTAACGGTTACACAAGGCCGGTTGAAGGCAAGGTGCTGTTCAACGGCTATAGCCTCTACGACTACTACGACCGCTTCCGC
>Ga0114951_10004720_pt1 | contig 13010 bp, 15 predicted proteins | sample AM7aDNAmetaG_FD_88677 | JGI IMG/M metagenome (GOLD analysis project Ga0114951, IMG submission 88677) | Freshwater microbial communities from Finland to study Microbial Dark Matter (Phase II) - AM7a DNA metaG | ecosystem: Environmental > Aquatic > Freshwater > Lake | place: Finland: Lake Alinen...
AAAATACTATATTACCACTTCTCGCCCCGTAGTTAACTTTTCCCTTCAGAAAAGTTATGGTACTGGGGTCCCAGTGTGATTCTTGTGCTGACATAGTTGTCTAGACTACATCATTTATTGATAAAATGAAAGAAATTCTGTAAATATAAATAAATATATGCTAATATTTGGGCATGTCACAAAAAGAAGTCATCATCGTAGTTCCGGGAGCAAAATATATACAATCAAAAATATTATTTTTTCAAAAGTTTGTATTATTTTTCTATAGATTGGTCAATATAAAAAATCCTGTTTATAAAAATTATATTAAAGATTGGGAACCATATTTAAAAAAAGATGATAGAAAAATTGTATTGCTTGATTGGGATCAAGGACTAGCACCATGGTCACTATGGCTTGCTAAAGTAATGTTGAAAATGCAAATTTTTAAACACTTGGAAGAAGGTTACACTGTCAATCTGATGGGTTTTAGTTTGGGCGGAGAAATTGTCATAAATACGATTAATGAATATAAGGACAAGGAAATAAATAAAGTTGTCTTGATTTGTTCAGTAAATACAGATAACACTATGGATAAAACTGTAACAAAATTCCTAAATATTTATTCGCCGCATGATTTGTTGGCAACTATAGCAATAAAAGTATTTGCACCTGTTCATGGTGGAAGTGTAATGCAAGGAGACTCTGTAAAAAATATTTCAGTTGATAAATTTGGTCATGATAATTTTTGCATCAACGATGTCATTGAAAACGGCGCATATAAAGGTAAAAGAATTACTGATTTAATTAATGAGTTTTTAGACAAATAATTTTTCATAAATATTATGTCTGAATACTATTCAAAAAAAATTATTTGGAAAATAATGTATCACATTTGGCCACCAGTAGTCCGATTTCTTGAATTAGTAAAAATACATAATTCTCGCCAAGATTTTCTTTTGGGGCATCTTTCTCCGAAATATAATAAAGATGATTTGACGAAATTTCTGTCAGAAAAGGGCTTTGAATTTAATGTGCTTGCGTATAGAGACCCTGGAGAAATTTTGGCAATGAGAAAACTTGATATTTTAAAATACCAATATCACATAAGACTTTTTAATGATAAAGAAATAAGAGGACATTATGAATATGCACCAGAAGCAAAACCAATCTCACATTCTTTTTCTACATTGATGGAGCCCAAAAAAGAGTATTTTGAAAATCTACTAAATGGTTATTTGATTATTAAATAATAAAAGAGCCGGTGGGTTTACCGGCTCTCAGTACTAATTTTGGCTGAACGAGTTTAAAATAAAAGAGACCCCGCTAGTCACCATGTTTCCTTCCTCTAACATACAGGCGCAGCAATTCTTCTTTATTACTTCCCATCCATCAATGATTCTTATTGTATCGCATTGATTTTTGGACAGGCAATTAATACCGAATTCTTCGTTTATGGATTCAATCAGAAGAATATCGGTAATCGCCTCTTTTGTGTAAAGGTCCGCCGCCGATTTTGCTATTTCTTTTAGTTTCTTTATGAACTTTCCCGGGTTATCTGCTTTTGCAATCAGCAATGCTTTTTGTTTCAAGTTTTCCAATCTTTGCTTCAGTTCGCGAGAGTAATTATACAGCTTTTTTGTGCCTTCATTTTTTACCCTCCCAATAGAAACATCGAATTCCTTTTTGTGGCGGTGAAAAACTTTTCTTTCTTGAGTTGAAGTTTCCGCTACTTCTTTTAAAATAGCTGCCAATATTTCAGTTTTCATAAACCCTCCTTGGATTTAGATTTTATTTGTACTTTCGTCTAGAGAATAACACACAATAATATTTTGTCAAATGTTTTTCATTTTATATTAGTTTCCCCAAATAGTGCTTCAAAGTATAAATCCAATCTTCATCACTCGCTTCATTTTTCATTTTTTCATTTAAAAGCCACTCTAAATATTTTTTATCTGTTTTCATTACATCAGAAATTCTTTCATCTTTATGTTTGCCAAAAGAGAATTTATTAAATATTGTTGGAGTTTTTGAAATTTCAATCATTTTTTCAATCCCCGCCTTTTCGTCTTTTGTTTCCTCTTTTATTTTATCTAATAATCTTAAAAAAAGTGCTCGTAGGACTTTTACATCATCTTCCGCATCGTGTGCATGAGTATGCGCTGGCATATCAAGGTCTAGAAAATATCTAAGAAATTGTAAATTGTATTCCGGTATTTTATTCTCTTTGTCTAAATATCGTGCAACACGCAAAGTACAAATAAATTTGGAAACTTTTATTCCTTCCGCTTCAAGCATTGCAATATCAAATTTCGCATTATGAGCAACAAAAACATTATCTTTAAGAAGTTTTTTTAATTCTTTCTGCATTTCACTGCCTTCAAAACTTGGCTTATCAGCAAGCATTTTGTTTGTAATGTGAGTAATACTTGTAGACTTCACCGACACCGGTAGTGGTGGTTTAAAATATTCTGTTTTAATATCAGAACCATACTGATAACAAATTTGACAAAGTCTATCTTTGCCTATCTCATTCCCTGTTGTTTCTGTATCTAAAAAAATTAGGTTTTCCATCCCGTTTGCGATAGGAACGCTCTTCTTCTTTTGGAATTCGCGACCTACCAAATTAATTTGTTAAATTTGCTTCACAGTTGGCTATATGAGAAGCGTTCCGTTTATTTAATTACTGATTAAAGATTTTATTAATCCTATTTATAGATACCGCTAAGTTAATTTAAATAACTTTGTTATCTCTAACGGGATCCATTATATTTTATGCATGACCTATTTCACTTTCTTTCGGATTTGAACCATACTTATTTTCCCCAGAAGTACTATTAAGTGTCATTAAAATAATAATGCAGAGTGGACCTATGACTGGAATGATTCCCAAAAACCACCACCACCCACTTTTCCCACTATCATGAAGCCTTCTAACCATTACTGAAAGCGACGGAAGAAATGTCACCAATAAATATAGTGATAAAATAGCTGACTGAATCACTGGAGCTGCATGAATACTAGAATTTGTAAGAGAAATTTTTACGGAATTATCCATGATGATTGATTTTGATTGTATATTCCAAATATAAAGTGGAATAAGGATTATCGCGTTAAACAAAACAAAAGACCAGTATTCTGCCCTTCTCGCGCGTCCCTTAAAAACTGCATATTTTTTAAAAACATTTATTACGTATTTCATATAATATTAATTATTTTAATAAAATTTTTATTCTAAGATTATCTATTCATCCAAGTTACAGTGAGTTGTAAAATCGTGGCAAAAGAACCCCAAAGTAGATACGGAATATTTATATATGCGACCCAAGGTGCAGATGGGAAAATTGCAAACATCGCTAATTTTAGTGTAATTAAAACCAAAAGAATGTCTACCGCTGCCAAATAATTATTTTTCAAACCAAATTGAATTGGAGTAAATGCGAAGTTAAAAATAAGATTGAGAATAAAAGGAAGAACGACCACAAAAGAAATTGCGTGTGTAAAATATAAATAGCCAACATATCCATAAGAAATTGCTATTAAAATATAGAGGAAAGTCCATACTGGACCAAAAAGCCATGATGGTGGCGCAAATTTCGGTTTCTTTAATTGTGAGTACCAAGAGTATGCTTTTGACATGATATTGATTAACTAATAATTATTATTAAATCTTGTCAATTATATCAGTTTTTTAGATAAATGATATTAGATAAAAAAGCAAAAATGTTTTAAAAACTAAGCGTACCAATATGAGTTAAAGCATACAGAAAATAAGAAAAAATCGTCAAATATGGTAGTAAAATATACATTAATACAAAAAGTGTTTTTTTGTATTTAATCTTTAATTTTCTTATTATAAATCCAGAAAGAATAATTATAATGGGAATAAAAATTAGGAAATAAATAAAGAATGCATTAATACCAGTGTGAACTATTCCTATGTACCTTACTATTTTTTCAATTATATCTACTAGAGAAAAAATACCCAAAAATGGCAAAATCCAAAATACACCCAAATATATTATTGTTACTAACCAAAATTTTTTGTTATCACTAATTTTATTAATCATAGGAATTATTTTACCATATATACATCAAAATATAATTAATAATTACTACCAGAGTTGAATACGAATTTTACTTAAACCATTTAAAAAAATTAATAACATTGGTATATAAGTGATAATTACAAACATAAAAATAAATATTATAGTCTTATATTTTACTCTTAATTTACGAATATATAAATAGCACAATATAATAATAACTGGAATAATAATTAAAAAATATAAAATTATTGCTTCAATATTAACATGAATTATTTGTAACAAATAATTATAAAAACCAAATATTCTATCAATTAAAAAAGGTTGCAAAGGCAAAATCCAAAATACACCTAAATATATTATTGTCACTAACCAAAATTTTTTGTTATCACTAATTTTATTAATCATAGGAATTATATTACCATTTTAAATATTTTTTTACAAAAGAAAAAATACTACTAATAAAAGTTGAAAATATTTTATATATTTTATTTACATAAAGATCAGAGTTCGGCTCAAAAACCGCTGCAAAATTACTAGCTACCGTTATTTTCGGTTTTTGAATTTGTTTTTTATTTGTTTTAATTTTTTCTGACAAAATTGATGTTTGTTTTTCGTTTGTTTCAATTTTTTCTGTATTTTGTATATTGTTTTCTGTTTCTACTTCTTCTGCTTTAGGAGCTTGATTTGCAGAAATATTTTCTTCACCAGTATTTAAAACATTATTTGTAGAACTTGAAAAAAATAATGTTTTGTTAGTGATTATATTATTTGGTTCACCCGCTTCAATATTAGATAAAAGATGTTTCCTGCCCTTGATCGGGATATCAAAAGTTTTAATACCTTCAATATTTCCAGCATTGTCAACTGAATAAAATTGAATGATACCTTTTGATACATTAATTGGACTCATATACGTACTCCATGTATTTCCGTCAAAAGAATATTCTGTTTTTAGTACACCAGAATCCGTGTCTGTGGCTTCAAAATCAATTTGCCCTGATGAAATCATGTTGATACTTGTCACCGGTGGAGTTATGTCCTGCAAAGAGTCACCACTCACAGTTGCCGATGGAATAATTGTTTCATTTGTTTTATTATCACCATTTTCATCAAGAGAAATAATTGGTGTTGTAGATGAAATATTTACTTCAGCTTTTGTGCTTGTACTCTTAAGTGGAATATCACTAAAATACGTTGTGGAAACAACATTTCCGTCAATATACTTTTTTATATGAGAACTAAAACTTCCGACATCTGTAGCATTAAGTTTAATTTGGTAATTCTGACCATCAGGTAAAAATATAAATTTATTATTTTCAATAATATCGTAATTAACTCCTGGAATTGAATACTCAATGTCCCCATTTTCATTTGGACCAGTATGGTTGCCATTTTCATCATAAATATTTACGTCAACCGGACTATGAAAGCTAAGAAAATTACCATTGGGAATTTTACAATTATCGGAACTTGTAGAAATATCAGAAGAACTTGCAAAATCAAAAGTAGATTGTGTATCGGATAACAAAGAAGAAATTAAAATTTTTACACTACTTGTGCTTGGTAATGTGGAATGTTCGGCACCGACTGTCTCATAATATTTGGAAAGAGATGCCATTGCTTCTGCACTCCTTAGAGGTACAGTTCCATCTCCTGTAATATATTCAATGTCAAATTGTGGGTCTTTATTTTTTTCGTTTCCAAGTGTAAAAATTTTCCCAATCGTTGGTGTTTTACAACCAATTATATTGTAGGTTTTTACACCATAATCTTCCGGATTCATATCATCTATTTCGTTGTGAATATTTACTGAGTTATCGAGCACATAACCATTCGCACCAGCATTTTTTAAAAATTCATTTGATTGTTCATAATCTAGCCTTCCAACTATTCCATTTTGATCATAATCATCCAAATCATCAATATAATTTTGATAATCTGGTAAATCTGCTGAAAAATATGCCGAACTTGGTAAAAGCTGATAAATGGATGGCATGTTTTGAGATATTTTTTTGACTTCTTTTGGATTTAATCCAAAAATACCGTATTTAATATCCAAATCGTCACCATATAATAATATTTTTGCGGAATTTGGGGCACCCAAATGTGGTGTGGCTATGTCAATAAATTTATCAATCTCACCTTTATCAAAATTTTTAATATAGTATTTTGCCAATAGCCCACCCATACTATGAGCAATTATATCTATTTTGTTCGCACCAGTTTGCGCTAATATTTGGACTATTTTACTTTTTAAGGAATCCATATCATCACGAATATCAAGCCGCCAGTCATAAGGAAAAACAAAAAGATTTTGATTCTCAATATAACCATCATCTTTTAATTTATTTATTAATCCATCAAAAAAATCTTCCTTAAAAGACAGAACCAGCGGAATATTTATTTCTATTTTTCTAAAAATATCTGATGGAACAATATTGGTGCCTGATGCGTCTATTTGACCGTTGTTATTAAGAATTAACTGATCCAAATAGTTGTCACTCGAGGAAATAACTACATTTTGTAGGTTAATCCACACCTCCTGATTATCACTTTCCCTATTTAAATAACTTGAAAGAATACCCGGAATAATTATCACTGGATTTTTTATTTTATTGGGGTCTTGCAATAGCCACGGTTGGTATGCAACATTTGATGAAACCTGGTTCGCAGTTCCGGATGCATTTGTATCAGTATTAAATGGACCGCTTTTATCTCCCCACCAATTATTTTTAGCGATAATTTCTGGGGCACCACTCTCAGCAGGGTTATTTGATATTCCAAAATTTTTATTTGCAGAAATTATGCTGTTTTCGATTTCTATATTCGCTCCCCAACTCATAATTCCATTATCATTATTCGAAATATTACTGCTCAATATATTTATATTAGAATTTGAATATGTTTGTATCCCATCACTTGCAAAATTCTGAATGATTGATTTAGAAATATTTGCCACAAATTTATCTCCAAAAATTTCAAGCCCAATACCAGAACCATCAGAAATAGTTGAACTTGAAATATCCAAAGTTGTGGTCGCATAATTACCCCAGCTTGTTCCATAAGCCTCGATTGCGTCACCAGAAATATTTTTTATTGTTGAGTTTGATAAAGTTAATGAGCTTCCACTATAATAATTAATAAACGGTTCACCCGTCACATTTTTTATGCTAGAATTTGATATGTTTAAAATACTATTTATATAATAAAAAACTCCATCTCCAGCATTATTAATACTTGAATTGTTAATGATTGCCAAACTTCCACTATACATATATAAAATTTGTCCATTAACATTATTCATATCAAGATTTTCTAAATCAAGTGAACTATTATTAAAAACACCGGACAAATCGCCTTTTACATCAGCAATTTTTGCAGAATTAATTGTTGTTGTGCTATTTTTATATTCAAACAAAAAATCACCCGAAATATTATCAACATTACTATTTGAAATACTAAGATTACTATTGTTTATTACGTTAAATCCATCGCCATTTATGTTATCTATGTCTAAGTTATTTATATTAACTTCACTTCCATAAATATCCATACCACTTTCACAATTTGCGATTTGCGTGTTTTTAAAAAAACCAGATGAAGAATCAAAAGTTGCGCTTGTTTCCGCATAAGAAATAACTGCATTATTTAATTCAATATCTCCTCCAGCATCAATCTGAAAACCGCCCCAATCATCACTATGTGGTTCTACCAATCCATTATCGCTACCAATATCTCCTCCAACAGAATCATCATTGATTGAAGTAAAATATACTTTATTATTTTCCTGCCCTTCAACAATAAGTTTCCCAAGTATATTCATTGTTTGACCGTAATCAAATTTTATAACAGTTCCTGGCTCTATGGTTAAAGTTGCATTAATATCGGTTGAACCATAAATAACATAAGGACTTCCCTCTACAGTCCAAGTAGTATCTTCTGAAATCGCATCACCGTTAATATCAGTCTCAGCATGAGCAAAATTAAAACAAAAGTTAAATAATAATAGAAATAATATGCATAGAAAATATCCACTAAATTTTTTCATTAAAAAAATAATTTATTTGCAAATAAATGACAGTTCGAAAAATATAATACCACAAACATTTAAAATAAATAAATTGTTGATAACTTTTTCCCCGAGGTGGAACCTCGGGAAAAAGAAAAACCCCCGCAAAATCGCGGGGGCACTAATAACTATTCATAATATTTCTTTATTTCCTCTTGCGTTGGCAAATATGTACTTTCTGCCAACAATGCATTAATGAATCTTTTAAAGAAATCTGGTAAAAAAACAAGTTTCATCTTCCCGGTTTCAGTATCAATTTTGCAACAAGTTAGGTAATAATCATTCAATATTTCTTTTGGAAGCCGAATCTCTGCCCAATCTAGAGCACATCTGAAAAGATCTTTTGTGGTTGTATCAAATTTCTGTAAAACCAACTCAAAAGGTTCTTTCTTGATGGGTTCCATAGTGGCCTCCTTTTAAGATTATGAGTATGAATATTAGTAATGACAACAAAGGACTATTTGTCTAATAATGGACTATATTATAATTATTGTAAAGCGGTTTTTATAAAGAAAAAAGGCCCGCTTCGTTTGATACGAAGCGGGCCGCACTTATGCTTTTCTTTTTATTCTTCTGTTCACCGGACTTGCAGTGAACTTTTTTATTATTGCACTCTTTACTGAGGTGACAGTAACATATAACACTGCCGCCACAATAAAAGAGCTAGCTGCAAATATAATACCAGGCAACAGCCCAGCAAAACACCCAACAGCGCTAAATACTCCAACAATTAAACCAAATCCCCCAGCGATTCCTTTTTCAAAATAATACCCGATATCATCTTCTATAAATATTCCGGATATTATCGTTACAAAACTAATGACATATAAGAAAGGAAATAGCCCAATCGCTACCCCAAAATATATGCCGATTGATATTCCAAGCAAAAGGCCCATAAAGATAGGCTTGGTCAGTTCCCCAAATGCTTCGATTAAAAGCATTACTAGCCCTAAAGCAATGGGAAAAATAACTAATTCTGCCCACCTGCTTATCTCTAGGCACAAATTCCACCACAACTGATGATGATTATAATCTGTGTCCAACAACACCCTGCCCACCGTTGGCATTCCGTAATTTGTACAAACGAAGTGAACTAAATATAATACTTGAATGGTCAATATTACTAATGACCATTCAATCCAACAAGCCAAACCGTGCTTATTTCTTAGCATATTACCCCCTTTTAATTTCAGAATTTTTTTATTTTTTTGATTTGGTTTAAGAATATATTTTTCTTGAAAGGTCCTCCTAGATGTTTTATATCATTTTCTTAGAGTCTTGTCAAATAAACATGGGCAAAGAAAAAACACTTCGCGCGAAGTGTTTTTTCTTTATAAAATACATAACGTAGATCGACTTGGGAACCCCGCAAGCTTGCGGGGTGAATAAAAACCCAATGAGTGGACAGTCCCTGTAAGGGAGACTCTTATAACGTAAAAAAAACCTGGTACTAAAAAGCCGTCACTTGCATAGACAAGTGATGGCTTTTTGGTTTTTCTTATAAATTTTTTCTCTTTCTATTGGCGATTCTTGCATTTTTAATTACAAGTCGCTTTTTTGTTTTTTTAGAACGAGAAGCTTTATTCTTAGTATTTACTGCCATTCGTTTTGCCATAATATTTACATCATATACTAAATTCATAAAAATAACAACAAACATTGGTGCAAAAATTATCAAAAAATGATAAAGTTAACCCGTTAAAGTTTTTGCTGACGTGTTGAAAATGAAGAATTAATAGATGAATCTTTTTGAAAGATAACTCTAAGTAAAACTTATCAGTCATTTAACCCCAACACATTTTTATTAGCAAAAATTTTCTCGGGTAAAGAATGCGAAATAATATTGTATATGAAGGTGCAGACCAGCTTACGTACGAAATACGCGAGATTGTTAATGTTGCCGAAAAAATTGCCAAAACTGGTGTAGAAATTTCTTGGGAAAATATCGGGGACCCCGTTGCAAAAGGTGAAAAAGTTCCGCAGTGGATTAAAGATATTGTCTCCGATATTACAAAAAATGATGATAGTTCATACAGTTATTCCCCCACTCGCGGACTTTTGGCCACTCGCGAATATATTGCAAAAGAAAGAAATCTTGAAGGTGGAATTCAAATAAAGCCAGACGACATCTTATTTTTCAACGGTCTCGGAGATGCAATTTCAAAAGTTTATACATATCTAAACTCAAAAGCTAGAGTAATCGGACCAAACCCTGCATATTCAACACACTCTTCCGCCGAAGCTGGACATGCGGACTCGCCACACATTACTTATAAACTCGACCCAAACAATCATTGGTACCCGGATTTAGAAGATTTGCGTGCAAAAATAAAATCAAATAAAGATATCAGCGGAGTTTTGATTGTGAACCCAGACAATCCAACCGGAATGGTTTATCCAAAAGAAATTTTGAAACAAATAGTTGAAATAGCAAAAGAATTTAAACTTTTTATAGTTTCCGATGAAATTTATTCAAACCTTTCTTATGGCGCCGAACATTTTAAACTTGCATCTGTTATTGGTGATGTTCCTGGACTTGCACTTCGTGGTATTTCAAAAGAATTCCCATGGCCAGGAGCAAGATGTGGCTGGGCAGAATTTTATAATTGTGATAAAGATACAGATTTTGCACGATATGCAAAAACACTTTTGGATGCGAAAATGCTTGAGGTTTGTTCGACAACTTTGCCACAAAAAGTTTTGCCTCGCGTTATGAGCGATTCAAGATATTTTCCATATTTGGCGGAAAGAGGAAAAAATTATCAGAAAAAAGCTGATATTGCTTATGAAATATTTTCAAAAATTCCAGAGCTCATACTTCACAAACCAAACGGAGCTTTTTATATAACTATAGTTTTCAAAAACGGAGTCTTAAATAAAAAGCAAAAACTTTTACCAGCCAATCCCGAAGCTTGGAAAATAATAGAAAAAATTGGAGAAACGGAAAAACTAGATAAAAGATTTGTTTATCAACTTCTCGCCTCTCGTGGTATTTGTGTCGTTCCTCTTTCTTCCGGATTTAATTCGGATTTATATGGTTTTCGCATAACTTTACTTGAACAAAACGAAGAAAAATTTAAGAAAATTATTGAAACAATAGCAGAAGCAGTAAAAGAGTATATTAATAGTTAATAAAATTATAAATATGAAAATTGCAATTTGTGGAAGCATGGCTTTCTCTAAGGAAATGTTAAAAGTTGCCGAACAACTTACTGAACTTGGTCATTATGTAAATATTCCCGAAGGTGCTGAAGAATACGCAAATGGACATATATTAGTTGAGGATAAGTGGAAAAAAATTAATAAAAATTTAATACGAAACTGGTTTAAAGTTATTGAATCATCTGATGCAATAGTTGTACTGAATTATACAAAAAATAATATAGACAATTATGTTGGTGGTAATTCTCTTATTGAAATGGCCTTTGCGCATGTTTTGTATAAAAAAATATTTTTATTGAATAATATTCCAAAGATTAATTATTCAGATGAAATTGAATCATTCAAACCTGTGATAATACATGGCGATTTAAATAAAATTAAGTAGTCTATGCCCAAACTTACTTTAGGTGGAAAAATTACAAACAGCCATTCATCTCTTACAGAAACCGCTGAAAAATTGGTTGCAAAAGCAGTGAAATTAGAACTTGTCTCAAAAATAGGTATCGCAAATATTACACATGTTGGTGGTGGAAGGAAAGGCTTAAAATTTCTCCCAATTACCGGTGGCATAAAAGCTGTTGTTCGTGGTAGCGGTTCTGTTCAAGATATTTATATTTACACGACAAATCCAGAAGAGACAAAAATTGAATTAGAAAAAATATTTCGTGCAATTTAGTTTTTATGATTTGCAAACTATGTTAAACTAAAAGGAAGATACCATGACTAAAATATTAAAAAGCCCATTTAAGAATTTTTTCAGAATCGGTCTTTGCGAGTGAAAAGAAGCAATCCAGATTAAATAAAAAAACATTATGATAAAATTTAAAAAAAGTGAAAATTCACATCTGACAAGTAAAAAAAGTTGGCTTGTGATTTGTTTCTTATTTTTCCTAATTTTAATACTTTTTATTTTTGTTTTTGAAAAAACAATTTCTTATAAGGTTGATGCCGACGTAAACACCGTCAAAAAAATTCCACCCCTAGATACGCAAGATTATGATAGAAGATTAAATTTACTCGCGCATATCGCAACAACTACAGCGACAAGCACCGCAACATCGACAGCCATTGCCACTTCTACCGCCACAACCTCAAAAACAAGCTTATGGCCTGTAAAAACGGTCTATCCAAACGCCGGTGCCTTATTACCTTTCAATCGCATAGTGGCATATTATGGAAATCTTTCATCTAAAGGTATGGGAGTTTTGGGGCAATATCCGGAAGATGAGATGCTAGCAAGACTAAACGCTGAAGTACAAAAATGGACTCTTGCTGATCCAGAAACTCCTGTGATTCCAGCTTTACAATATATTGCTGTTACAGCACAAAAAAGAGCTGGCGAAGATGGTAAATACAGACTTCGTATGCCCGACACTGAAATAGATAAAGTTATAGAAATGGCTAAAAAAATAAATGGGTTAGTTTTTCTTGATATACAGGTAGGACAAAGTACAATTCAACAAGAGCTTCCCCTTCTTGAAAAATATTTGAAAATGCCAAACGTTCACGTGGCTATTGACCCAGAATTTTCTATGAAAAATGGAAGACTGCCAGGAGTGTATGTTGGTGTTTATGACGCTGTAGATATTAATTTTGTTACAGATTATTTGGCTAAATTAGTACGAGAAAATAATCTTACACCAAAGATTTTTGTAATCCATCGCTATATCAAAGAAATGGTTACAAACTATAAACTTATAAAAACTGTTCCTGAAGTGCAAATAGTTATGGATATGGATGGTTGGGGTCAA
>Ga0114951_10004721_pt1 | contig 13009 bp, 10 predicted proteins | sample AM7aDNAmetaG_FD_88677 | JGI IMG/M metagenome (GOLD analysis project Ga0114951, IMG submission 88677) | Freshwater microbial communities from Finland to study Microbial Dark Matter (Phase II) - AM7a DNA metaG | ecosystem: Environmental > Aquatic > Freshwater > Lake | place: Finland: Lake Alinen...
AGATTAAAAGACAATAAGCGGATTCTTAAGCTTGTTATGTCCTATAATCCCGAGCTGTCCCTTTCCTCAATTTACAAGAAGGATAAACGGCTGGATAATCAAATTCTTCTGGGTAACAAGGGATATTTCCTCAAAGTCCTTGTCTCGCTTGGTTTCCGGGTTCCTCCCGGGTTTATTTTCACGACCGAAGTATTTCGAGGTTTTGACGCGGTTTATGGCGATAAGTATATCTTTAATGATCTGGCCGTCAGAGTCAACAAAGAAATAGCCACGCTCGAGAGAACGACAGGCCGTAAATTCGGTGACCAATATAATCCGTTGCTTTTATCCGTTCGAAGTGGTGCGGCTGTCTCTCTTCCCGGTATGATGCAGTCATTTTTAAATGTCGGCATCAATACATCAATTGCGGAAGGCCTGAGCAAAAAAGAAGAATTTAAGTGGGCGGCATGGGATTGCTATCGCCGGTTTCTGCAGACATGGGGAATGTTCCATGGCCTTAATCGTAATTTTTTCGACGTCATCATGCAGAGTTTCAAATACAAATATAGTGTGGCTAAAAAGATACGCTTTCTTCCTGATCAGATGCAAAAACTTGCCTTGGCCTATAGGCAGGGTATGGTGGAAAATAATGTTACGATTGCCGACGTGCCTATCGAACAATTAAAGCACGCGGTACAGCAGGTTTTTGCATCGTGGAATTCTGATCAGGCGAAAATTTATCGCCGTCAGATGCATCTTTCTGATGAATGGGGTACTGCAGTTGTCGTTCAGGCGATGGTTTTTGGAAACTTAAATGAGCACTCCGGTTCCGGCGTTATTTTTACCCGCGACCCCAAAGGTTCCTCTTTTGATGTGACCCTGTATGGAGATTTTATCTTTGGCGTTCAGGGGCATGATATAGTTTCCGGCCTTGTGGAAACATATCCTATTTCAGAAAAGCAGCGAATCTCCGAAAACCGGAACGAGGAAATATCGCTGGAGGCAAAATTCCCGGAAATCTATACTGAACTTGTCAGGCTCGCGGAAATTCTTATTTATGAGAAGGGCTTTAATCATCAGGAAATCGAATTTACTTTTGAAGGGCCGGGTAAAGATAAACTGTATATACTGCAAACAAGGGAAATGTTTCAAATAAAATCAAAAAGATTAAACCGCTTTAAAAGCAGCGATAGCCTGCAATCCTCCATGCTGGGAATGGGAATAGGTGTGAGCGGTGGAGCTCTTTGCGGCAGGGCAGTTTATGCAGAAGGGGATATTTCATATTTCCGCGGCGCGGAACCGAAAACCCCCCTTATTCTGTTGCGTCCGGATACTGTTCCTGACGATGTCGGAGTGCTTCTGCAAGTGGAGGGATTGCTAACCGCAAAAGGAGGAGGAACTTCGCATGCCGCAGTAACTATCCCGCAACTAGGCAAGGTCGGTGTTGTTGGTTTCAGCAAACTGAAAGTATTTGAGTCTGAAGGCTACGCAAAAATTGACGAGCATACAATCAAGGCGGGAGATTTTATCTGTATAGACGGATGGAGTGGCACAGTCTATTCCGGTAAGCACGAAAGTGAGACTGACAAAACTCCGCAGATAACTGTGTAATGCCATATCAAAATAACACAGCGAAGCCCTGAGGCTTCGAGGAAAATAAGCCATGCCCGGAATATGTAAAAATACCATCGGTATCATGCCCGCAGGAGCACTAGGCGTCGCCTTCTACCATCATCTAACCGGCGGCAATTCAGATCAAGGCGATGTAATTTTCCTGGATCGTCCGGCGGGGGGAGAAAGTAACATTCTGCGGCTATCCGACAGCCTGCACATCGAATATGGCGGCAAGAGCTTCACGATTCCGACACAAGGCAGATTCCTTGGGGGAATCATCGAGTGCTATGATAAGGGAAAGTTACCGGAGCTGATCATGGTTGCCACCAATCCAGATCAGATAGATTCTGTGCTGCAAGGTATCTTGCGCCTTTTGGAATGGATGCGCGATGAAGGTACGCTTGAGTTGGAGCCACTGGAATTTCCATACTTTCTGTTTGTCGCCAATGGGATATATTTCAATCGCACACGTTATCGGTATGTGGAATTGTTGGAACGCGCCTTCATGGAGGGCATGCTACCAGATCTTTGGCCTGATATTGTTCCGCAACTGGTATGCCGACTACTGCGTGCCCCAACTATGGTACTTGGCCATCGCATTGGACACGGCTCCGGTGCGGTCTATCATCCCGGATACAAAGGACCTACACTGATTAGTGGTGGCAACGCTGCCAGTCGTAAGCGTGTGCGGACACTTCTTGCCAACCGTGGCTTGCCAGTCGAGATTTCGGATCAGTCTCCTGTGAGTATTGAACTGCGAAAAGCCGTGATGAATCTTATCGGCAATATGTTTGGTGTAATCTACTCGATTGATGATGGGGGATTGTTTCGACCTCGTGCCCTTGATGAAATAGTTGTGCCGAAACATTACCCTGAATTCATCGAGCTAGGCGAGCATGTTTACTCCATTGCCCGCGCCATCCGTGCCGTGCCCAACGATACATGTTTCATCGATGTATGGCCAACAATACTTGATCAAATACATAGTCTTGAATCGCACTACACTTCCACTGTTCAGAGCGTAGCCCAGTCAGTTGCCGATGGCATTGTTCTCCCTGAGATGACTCCCAACGAGGCATGGCTGTTCAATCCGTTGAAGGAACTTGCAGCAGACCTCCAACTGCAAGAAGCTTACACCTATTTGCTTCGTCTGGAAGAACGCTACCGGGGAGCACTTCTTTCGATAAGATGCATCAACCCCTCGACCAGAGCAGAATTTTGAAGATTGGCTGGCACACTATGCTATTACTTTTTAACGAATCGTGGTATTATGCCGCGTAAATTACTCTTAATGTTTGATAGCCACTTGATATAAAATTAATTTAAAGGAAGGATAATTATGAACATCATTGTTTCAGGATCACTTGCCTATGACAGGATTATGGATTTCCCGGGGAAATTTTCTGACCATATCTTGCCGGAGAAAATTCATGTTTTGAATGTCTGTTTTCAGGTTAGTGGAATGAGGGAAAAATTCGGAGGAACGGCGGGCAATATTGCCTACGCGCTTACCTTGATGGGTGAAAAGCCAGTTATATCAGCCACCATTGGCCACGATTATGAAAAGTATTTTAAGTGGCTGGCAAAAAATGGAATCAGCACGGAATGTATCAAGATTATCGAAGAAGAATTTACCGCTGGTGCTTACATAACAACCGATCAGGCGGATAACCAGATCACCGGATTCAATCCCGGCGCGATGAAATTTCCGTCTTTTCTGGATTTTGGCAAACTCGATCCTAAACAGACTTTGGTTATTGTATCACCTGGTAATTTTGAAGATATGGTTAACTACCCACGCCTCTGCAAGGAAAAAGGCATCGACTATATCTTTGATCCCGGTCAATCACTGCCCATGTGGGATGCAAAAGATTTGATTGCATCCATTGATGGCTGCCGGATTCTGATTGTTAATGATTATGAGTTGGATCTGATCATGAACAAAACCGGACTTGCTAAAAAAGATTTGTTGAAAATGTCCGGCACGATTATCACCACTTTGGGTGAGCATGGTTCGCAGATATCAACGGCGAAAGATGAAATAAAAATTCCGGTTGTTAAGCCAAATCGGGTTGAAGACCCGACCGGCGCCGGTGATTCTTATCGTGGCGGCCTGATCAGTGGTCTGGTGTGCGGTAAAGATATTTTGCAAAGTTCCAGAATGGGTAGTGTATGCGCTTCATTTGCGGTAGAATGTTATGGTACTCAGGAGTATTGCTTTACCAGTGAGGACTTCAACAAAAGACTCAAAACAATTTAAAACTGTTGGTGAAAATGAATATTTCCAGCGCCATGATTGATACGATCAGTGTTACACTCGATTTGATATTTAAAGCATCGGGTACAGACATCCGTTTGCATGGAAATAAAGATGTGCCGGATCAGCCAGTGCTCTATGTTATCAATCACTTTACCCGTCTGGAAACTATCATGATGCCATATGTCATCAACAAACATATTAAAAAATATCCGATTTCCCTTGCTGACAGCTCCTTATTTATAGGAAAGTTAGGTGAAATAATGAACAGGGGCGGCGCGGTTTCCACGGCTGACCCCAACAGAGATTCAATTCTGATCAATGCTCTTCTTACCGATAGCAACCCGGTTATAATATTCCCGGAAGGTCAGATGATCAAAGATAAGAAGATAATCGAGAAAGGCAAATATGTAGTTTATAATGTTTCCGGCAGACGTCCGCCTCACACGGGAGCAGGACGAATAGCTCTGCGCTCTCAGTTTATCCGGGAAAAGCTGCGAGTTTTTTCCGAGCGCAAAGATTACGCGTCCATCGCCCAGATGGCGGCTCACTTTGGTTTTAATGCAGCGGATGTGGAACGTGTTATCGGGAAGGAAACATACATCGTTCCGGTCAACATCACTTATTATCCGGTAAGAGCCAAGGATAATGCCATAAGCAAGCTTGTCAACAAATATGTCCAGAATGTATCGCTGCGGATGAAAGAGGAAATAGAAGTTGAGGGTTCCATGGTTATGGACGGCGTTGATATTGACATTAATTTCGGCAAACCTATGTCCATAAAAAACTATCTCACCAATACTTCGGGGCTTGCTGAGTTGATAACAGATGAAAACCTTTATCTCGATCCCGAAGAATTAAAAGAAATTGCCCCCTTCAAAAAGCTGTATGTGGACATGATGTACGATTACATGCGCGCCATATATGCTATGACGACTGTCAATCATGATCACCTGGCTTCTTACATAATGACAAAATACCGGAAAAGCAGCTTTCCTGAAAGCGATTTCAAAAACCGTATTTTTTTGGCAATTGATCATCTACTTCAAACAGGCTTGACCAATTACCATACATCACTTAACCTGAAGCAGTACTATCTTCTTACTGATGATTATCATAATAAATATGACAATTTTATCAAGATGGCCGTATCCGACAACCTCATTACTTTAAAAGACGGCATCATCACAAAAAACGATGAGCGGTTCAGCAAAACTTATGAGTTTCATTCAATTCGCAAGGATAACATCATCGAGGTAATGAGAAATGAGATTGAACCTCTTAGGAGCCTTACCACCGGTATGGATTACCTGATGGTTTATCCCGGCGGCTATATCAGGCAAAAAATCAGGAATCAATTTCTGGAGGTGGATCAGCGTCTCTTCGAAGATGAGTATAATCAGCACTATATTCCGGGCGAAAGCAAACCAAAAGAAATCGGCGCGCCTTTTTTCCAGCGGCGTATTCTGCGTATTGAGGGAGTGTTTCTGGTACACGGATATATGGCCGCACCTGAGGAGATCCGGCCTCTGGCAGATCATCTTTACAAGAATGGTTATACTGTTTACGGTGCCAGATTGCGAGGCCATGGAACGTCTCCTGAAGATCTGGCAGGCCAACCCTGGGGAAAATGGTATCAATCTGTGGGCAGGGCTTATATCATTATGAAAAATTCGACAAAGTCCTTCGCCATTTGCGGCTTTTCCACCGGCGCGGGAATAGCCCTGTTGCAGGCGGCAAATAAGCCGGGCAAATTTGCGGGAATTATATCGATCAACGGCCCCGTCAAACTGCAGGATTCATCATCTAAATTTTCGCCAATTATTGTTGTCTGGAATAAATTTCTTTCAAAAATAAACGCAGGCAAAGGCAAAATGGAATTCGTCAGCAATGATCCGGAAAATCCAACCATAAATTACTTACGCAATCCCGTACTTGGCGTCTACGAACTCGAAAAGCTGATGAAAGTTGTCAAAAGCCGGCTTGCGGATGTAAAAGAACCGGTACTTGTTATCCAGGGCTCGGATGATCCTGTTGTTAATCCGGTAAGCGGCTTGGAAATATTTTCCAACTTAGGATCGGAGCACAAGCAGCTTGTTCAGATAAATGCCGATCATCATGGCATATTGCGGGGGAAAGAATCCGATCAGGTAACAACGAAAGTCCTGGAGTTTGTAAAAGAGGTATTTTCAAAGTAGAATATTGATAGTTATTCCCAGCCTATCGGATCATACCCCTTATCTTTCAGACAGCGGTTGACAAAGGTCTTATAAACAGGGCTTGGTTGGGATGCCTTGTAAATGCCTCGCACCAGCCCGCCTGTGGCACCGGCAACACCGCCTACTAACGCGCCGCGGCCGATGCTGCCTGTCACCGCTCCTACTGCCCCGCCGACGAGAGCTCCACCGGCACCGCCAACAATTGCGCCGCCAACAACTTTTGCCCCCGGATTTGCCTTGGCATAGGAATCAGCCAGTTGGGAACATTCTTCAATATCGCTCTGTGCCTGAGGTTCTCCGACATTTCTCAGGTAATCGTTAGGATAAAGCACAGGGCTCTGTCTTCCGGCGCACCCGGTAAGTGCAAGTAACATAATTAAAATAATAATTATTTTTTCCATGACGTTTTCCTGTCAATTAAAAGCTGTTTTAAGAATCCGACAATCTCTGAACGAAGCAATGGTGTCGTATCCGGAGAAAGGATATCTCCTGCCATGATGTGGTCTTTACATTGGCTGAGATTGAGCAACTTCTTATCTTTGCTTCCAAATAAATCAAATTTTTTGACAATCTCACTGGTATCAACGACTTTATCTTGCTGAGTATAAAGAAATAGAGCAGGAACGTTAATTTTTTTATACGGAATGTTTTGGATATATTCGACCAGAACAATCATGGGAGTAATCGCTTCCCAGCGATACCTGTGATTCCAATACTTGCCTTCCTGTGCGTTTCTAGGTTCCCAGGATCTTTCCTTCCCATAGATTATTTTGGCAAACCCGACACCGGCAGGATAAAGAAATAGTTTGGTCATCTTACTTGCCGGATAGAAATTTGGAGAAATAAAAATGAGGGAGGCTACATCTTTTTGGTACTGTTCCTGATTTACAAGCCATAATATGAGCGCACTGCCTGTAGATGTCCCCATGAGAATAACTTTCTTGCCAATTTTTTTCCCGATTTCGAGAGCTTCTACGGAATCGTTTAACCAGTCATTGGCGCTAGAATTTGCAAATGCCTCCGGGTTTCTGGCATGACCTGTCAGCCTTGTATAAAACAGATTGGCTTTTAAATCTTTCGCGACTAAATCGGCAAGCGGAGCGGTTTCCTGACGGGAAGCACTATAGCCATGGATATAAACAATTGCATATTCTGTCTGTTCCTGTTTGGCAAAAGCCCAAACAATTTTTTTCTCTGCTCCGGGAACTACATCTTTAAAATTAGATTCAGATTGCGCAAGGTAAGAATCCAAATCTGCAACAGAAGCCGGCAGGTTTAAAGGATTAATTTTTTCTACCAGACGATAACGGGTAATGGGTAACGAAATGAGAAAAATCACGATAAGAAAAGCGATTGTAAGTAATATCTTTTTTTTCATGGCGATATGAACTCCCTATATTTTTTAAGATATTTACGTTTTACTAACACCATACCCGACGAGATTTTGTCAACACCTTTTTAACCAATATTTTTCACAGAAAAATGAATTGCCTGCGCTTTATATTTGTTATACTGTTCTAAGGTGTTAGGATTTGTTGATCCGCATGAGGCAAAAAGCTTGCTGATAAAGAGCGGCAGTTGGCGGATAAGCCTTTTGTGGGCAAATATTATGCTTATTAATCCGTACTAAGCCAATTAGGGCGATAATTAAGGAGAGAGTTTCATAAGGCTGTGAAAAAACAAACCCTTATCAAAAACAATACAGAGTTGATCCAGGCGCGCAACAAGGTAGCCGAAATGCAAGCCTTGGAGGCGTCTATTCTGGAGGCTATACCACACGCAGTTATCGGCCTTCAGGATCGACGGATTATATTTGTCAACAATGGCGTGACGGCTGTATTTGGCTGGACGTCCGATGAAATCATCGGCCGTACCACACGTCTTTTATATCGGACGGAAAAGGACTATGTAAGAATAGCGGGCCAGCTTTATTCCATTTTGGAGAAACAGTCCATCGCCAGCATGGAGTTCCCGTGCCTGCGCAAGGACGGTACGGAAATAGAGTGCATGATCAGCGCCGCCCGAATAGGCAAGCAATTGAAAGAGAGGCGGGTGGTGATCACCTACGAAAATATCACAGACAGGAAGCTGGCGGCACGCGACCTGGAACTATCCCGGCATCAGCTACGTCAATTATCAGCTCACCTTCAATCAATCCGCGAAAAGGAAAGAACCCGCATCGCCCGAGAGCTTCACGATGAGTTGGGGCAGCTCTTAACGGCGCTCAATACTGATATCGTTCTGCTGAAAAACAAGATCCCCGAGGGACAGAAGGCACTTTCGGAAAGGGCAGAAAGCATGTCTTCCCTTGTCGAACTGACCATGCAGACCGTTAAACGGATTTACATGGGGTTGCGTCCCGGTATGCTTGATCATCTTGGCCTGACGGCCGCCATCTCCTGGCAAGCCGAAGAGTTTTCCCGGCGGACAGGCATCGCTTGTAACGTATCCTTCAATCCGGAAGATATGGTTATCGAGTCTGAGCTGACCACGACCATATTTCGCATTTTCCAGGAAACACTGACAAACGTACAGCGTCATGCTAAAGCCACAAAAGTGACCGTTCGCCTGAAGGCAACGGATAAGCACCTTGAGTTTATTGTCAAGGATAACGGAAAGGGCATCGCCGATGAGCAGTTGAGAAAACCGGATTCGTTCGGTCTGCTGGGCATTAAGGAACGTGTCTACCATTGGGGCGGCAGAGAAGCCATCGTCGGAAAACTTGGTAAGGGTACTACCATAACCATAAGCATTCCTCTGACAAAGACAGGAGAAATATCATGACGGAAAAAAAGATCAGAATTTTAATTGCCGATGACCATCCCATTGTCCGCGCCGGCTTCAAACAGGTTCTTTCGGAAACACCGGATATGATTGTCGCGGATGAAGCGGGAAACGGCCAAGAGGTTCTCGAACACCTAAAAAAGAAAAAATATGATGTCGTGCTCCTGGATATTTCCATGCCCGGGAAAAACGGTCTGGAAATTCTCGGGGATTTGAAGACGGACTATCCCAAACTTCCCGTGCTTATTCTCAGCATTTACCCTGAAGAGCAATATGCCATCAGAGCACTGAGGGCCGGGGCATCAGGCTATCTGACAAAAGCAAGCGCTCCTCATGAACTCATTTCAGCCATTCGGAAAATTTCTCAAGGTGGGCGCTATATCAGCGCGTCGCTGGCCGAAAAACTGGCATCCTATCTGGACGCGGACATGACAAAATCACCACATGAAACCCTGTCCGATCGCGAACATCAGGTCATGCGGATGATTGCTTCAGGCAAGACCGTTTCGGAAATAGCCGGAAACCTGAACCTGAGCGTGAAAACCATCAGCACCTACCGCTCCCACATTTTGGAAAAAATGAAGATGAAAAACAACGCGGAAATCACCCTTTACGCTGTACAGAACAAACTCGTGGAGTGAACAGCAACTCAGCGACCGATAATTTGACGATTCGGGTCGATTTCATCCCGCAGGATTCTCAGTTCCAGCGCCGTCGGCGGCTTGGTGGTAAAGATCCTGGGGGCCTTGAGCAGTTCAAATTCACAGTTGCTCTGAATGTCGTCAAACGTATAGCCCGGGTTAATCGAAATCACCCGCATCCATTTGCTTTCCGGCTCAAAATCCATAACGGCCATATTGGTAATAACCCGATAAGGTCCAGTGTCCAGTGGTAATCCCGATTGCGCCCGTGATTCTCCCCCTTCCAGCCATCCCGGCGCGGTGATAAAATCCAGTTTGCTGACCAACCGCTTTTTTTCCTGTACGGACATGATGATCGTCCGCCAGCACAGGGAAGCAAAATCGTTGGCGCCGCCACTGCCCGGCAAACGAACGTCAGGATTGAGGTAATCTTTCCCCAGCATAGTGGAGTTGATATTCCCATACATATCGATCTGAGCACCACCCAGAATCGCATAATCAACCATTCCCCGACTGCATGTCTGCATGATCTCAAACATGGTGCCGGCCATGACGGCCCGGTGGAAGGTGCGGGAATCGCCGACGGAAACAGGTATTTCCGGCAGTATCGGGTCGACACCACCTGATTCGAACAGAATTACCAAATGAGGGGCAAGGGTTTTCTGTGCAAGCAGAGCGGCGGCGCAGGGCGCTCCCGTGCCGATTCCGGCTGTGCGGCCGTTACCAAGTTCGCGTGCCGCGACACATATCATCAACTCCATTATATTATAATTTTGCATTGGTCTCCTCCTTATGGAGCAGTAATTCCTTGGCTCTCAACTCCTGAATCCTGTCAATGCCACCGGCAAGTTCAATGTAGGCTGCATGATCGGGACAATCATAAATGTTGCGCTTCAGAAATGACTTGAAAGCGGGTGGATCTTTCTGTACCTTAAGCCAATCCTTCAAATGTACCTCGTCTGAATAATATTCATAAGGCATCCCTGTGGGATAGGCCCCGTAAGGCACTTCGCACACCGCGTCCACCAGATAATAGGGAATCACCGTTCTGGCCGGATCGCTCCGAATCTCGTCATTGTGGATAAGACGTTCCGTAGTGATAATCAGCTTCTTACTTGCCCGGGCCAGATCATCATCTGAAATCACAATTCCCCGGATCCGGCAATTTCCGGTAATGTCCGCCTCATGAACGTGAATGACCGACACATCGGGATATAGCGCCGGTTGCAACGCCAGCGTCTTATCCGTAAAAGGACATACCATAGTTATGCCCGCCGAATATTTAAATGTATCAGTGCCCAACATGTTGCGTGTCGGCAGAAAAGGTATCCCCATGGCCGCCGCCTTGAGACGCGCCGCCAGACTGAAGTTAGACCATTCACAAATTTTAACTCGCCCGCTTTCCATGTAAGCCCTGGCGCATGGGCTCATGCCGCGTGCCTCCAGACCAATGATATAGGCGATATCCACACGGTTAAAGACCTCTCCGGCTGCCAGGATCTGGAAATCGTGGGTTGAGGTATGTCCTGCAAATCCCATATTTTTCCTTCCCTGCCGTACGATTTCCTGACAGGCGGCAATCGGCGTGCGATTGGTGCCAAATCCACCGATTGCCAGATAGTCTCCGTCTTTTACGAAGCGCTCGACGGCATCTTTCAGGCTCATGAGCTTGCCTTCCTTCGTCCGTGACTTCGAATGGAAGTATTTGCGCGCCTCATCCGGGTCAGGATTGGTAAACAGAGGTCCCACGCTTTGCACTGCTTTATCCGCAATCATTTTTCAATCTCCTTATGAAAGATGTTGTTTTTTTCTGCCCGCTATTTCATCCCGGATTCCCATCGGTCCCTCAAGGAAAATCCTCGAATCCATGAGACGCAGATCGGGAGCCATACGGGGCTTAAAACCCATCTGGTCAAGGATGTCTTTTTGCAGATCAAGCCCCGGTGCCGTCTCGATGAGGGTCATGCCTTCCTTGCGGAGTTCAAATACGGCACGTTCCGTAATGTACAATACCCGCTGGCCCCTTTCACGGGCGTAGTCTCCGCTGAAGGTGATTTGCTCCACTGATTCGATAAGCTTTTTATCGCGGCCTTCGCTCACAATGGTCATTTGTCCATTCTTCACGACTACCTCCGCGCCAACGGTTAATGTGCCGATGAAAATCACCGTCTTAGCATTCTGGGTAATATTGATAAATCCACCACATCCGGCCAGTCGAGTGCCGAAGCGGCTGACATTCAGATTGCCTTTTTGGTCGGCCTGAGCCATGCCTAAAAAGGCCATATCCAGACCGCCTCCGTCATAGAAATCAAACATGTATGGTTCGTCAATAATGGCCTGCGGATTCGATGCTGCACCGAAGCTGAGCCCCATAGCCGGTATACCACCTATGGGCCCGGATTCCACGGTAAGAGTAAAGAGATCATTCATTTTCTCCTCAGATGCCACGGCGGCAATACCGTCAGCCATGCCGATGCCCAGATTGACGATGGCCTGAGGGATAAGCTCCATGGCTGCCCGGCGGCTGATAATTTTCCGCGTGGTGAAGGCCATGGGTTCTATTTGCGATGCAGGAACGTACACTTCGCCACAGTAGGCCGGATTGTACGCTTCAAGAAATGTCTGCCAGTGATTTTCAGGCTTGGCAATGACAACAGCGTCAATAAAAATCCCCGGAATCCGTACATCCATCGGACGAAACCGGCCATTTTCGGAAATTCTTTCCACCTGAGCGATAACAATGCCGCCGGAATTTTTGGCGGCTTGCGCCATAGAAAGCATCTCCAGCGACGCGCTCTCTTTTTCCATACGGATATTTCCCTGCAAATCAGCCGTTGTGCCGCGCACCAGGGCAACATTAATTGGAAAGGCCTTGTAAAAAAGCCTTTCCTTGCCGTCTATTTGTATGAGTTCCACCAGATCTTCCGTTGTTCGCGCATTCACCTTTCCGCCGTCTAAACGGGGATCGGCAAACGTTTTGAGACCTGTGTGAGTAATGAAACCGGGGCGACCACCCGCGATTTCCCGAAACAGACACGAAATGGCACCCTGGGGAAAGTTGTAAGCCTCAATTTTGTTTTCCAGAGCCATTCGGCCAAGTTTGGGAGCCAGATTCCAGTATCCCTCGATAACCCGCTTGATCAGGCCTTCATGGGCCAGATGGTTGAGTCCTTTCTCCTTGCCATCCCCCTGCCCTGCTGCCCCTACAATGGTGAGATTTCTGGGACGGCCGGTATTGAGAAATATTTTTTCCAGTTCCGATGTCAGTTCTTCAGGATGGGCATTGCCTACAAACCCGCCAACTGCTACCGTATCGCCATCCCTGATCAACCCTAATGCGTCCTGGACGCTCATAATCTTGCCAGACATACTTATTTACCTCCATAGATGAGTTTGATCAGTTCGAAGAGCTTCTCATCACGCCATTGCACACAATCCCGGAAGCTACGTCCTTTCATTTCCTCCGCGATGCCGTCAATGAGTTTTTCCTTCATGGGTTCCGTGATGTAGTTCCA
>Ga0114951_10004722_pt1 | contig 13008 bp, 9 predicted proteins | sample AM7aDNAmetaG_FD_88677 | JGI IMG/M metagenome (GOLD analysis project Ga0114951, IMG submission 88677) | Freshwater microbial communities from Finland to study Microbial Dark Matter (Phase II) - AM7a DNA metaG | ecosystem: Environmental > Aquatic > Freshwater > Lake | place: Finland: Lake Alinen...
ACATACCGGACGTTGGGCAAGGCGCCGACCGCGAATGCGATGGCGCGACCGTGCCTGGCCAGCGCGTCGGCCGCTTCGGAGGGGGTGAGTACCACGGGGCCGCTCATCCCGCCCAGCATCGTGCGCAGCACCGCCAGGTCCTTGAGGGTGACTCGGCCGAACCCGCCGCCCAGATGCAGGATGTCGGCGAGGCTCCGGGCCTTCCCGGTGTCGATGGCCATGAGCGCTTCGGGCGGGACGTTGAACCAGACATGCATCCGGATGGGCGTTTCAGCCTCGACGATGGCCCACAGCCGGTGCTGGCCGTCCAGGAGCGTGCCGTCGGGGCCGAACGCGATGCCCTCGTGCGTCAGTATCCAGCGCCCCTCCTTCATGTCGCGCGCCAGGCGGTGCACATAGGCGTCGATCACCGGGCGATTGTTGGTGTTGACCTTCTCCAGCCAGCTCAGCGCCATATCCGGCGTGATGATCAAACAGGAGACGCTGGGCGCCACGACGGTGTTCTTCTGCGGCTTGTTCATCGACCGACTCCTTCAAAATGGGGATAACTCCGCCTTCGGGCGGAAGGATTACGTCTGGTCCGACTCATCGCGTTCGCAATCGCCGACGCAGTTCGGGTCGCCGCAGAGGGTGCATAACTGCGCTCCCGGCCCGTCCAGGTAGGTGGTGAGTTCCGTGGCCAGGGCGCGCGCGAACTCCCGCCCCATGGCGTTGACCACGGCACGCGCCGCCCAGCGCGCGTCGTGCGGCAGCTCCAGGGCGGTCTTCGGCATGCGCCTGCCGTGCTGGATGATGGGGGGCGGGGTGCTGGGTGGCGTGCCGGGCGGAATGTTTGCGGGCTTCGGACTGTGGGGCGGACGCTGGAATCGGCCGATCTTCGCCGTGTTCATCACGGCCTTCGTGCCATGCTTAGTGGTATAGGCGCGACGCTGAGGGCGCTTCTCACTGTCGTTTGGCGACAGTGAGCCCCTGACTTTTCCCACGTAGTCGTGGTGTACGCCGCACCTCCTAGCAATGGCGCGGTCTGACCATGGGGTGCCGTCGTCCTCTTTCGCCACCAGGTCATTGGTGAGCATTGTGGTGACGGCTTTGCGCTTGTCCGCATTCGTGCGGCGCAAGCCGTGCTCGGTGTTCGCGCCGACGGAGTACAGAATCGCTTCGCGGAGCGTTCCCTCACGAATGTCGACTTCAATCTTGTCCAGGCCGGCGCGGCGGTGGGCGTGGTAGCGATGAAACCCGTCAGCCAGCCAGTACTTCGCGCTGTCGCGGAAGGCGACGACGGGGGGAAACTTCACCCCTTCGCGCAGTGCCTCGGCGTACTCCGTGACGGTGTCATCATTGATGGCCACGCGCGGCTGCGTGCCGCCATCGGTGTGCAACTGCGACAGCTCAAGCTGCATGGTCCGGTGTTCTCCTTTCCTCTCGCTCATGATTTCCTTCCTTTCCTAATCCAAGGCTTTGCGTACTTGCGGTCATAGGTTTTGTCATGCACATAGCCGCCGACGTCGTATCCGCAGCCCCGCTCGATCTGGCGGTCGAACTCGATCTCCCGGCGGTTGTGGTAGTCCAGGGAAGCCGCCCGGCATTCGCGGGAGCAGAAGTCGCCATACCTGGCCGTGGCTGGGGCGTTGCCGCAGACCGGGCACCAGACCAGGACCTCCTGGCAGGGGGCTTGGGCGGTAGTGGGGGGCGTCCATCCCGTGGTCACGATTCCTCTCCTTCGGAAAGCTCGGGGTGGACGTCTGAAACGATCTCGAAACCGCCCGGAGGCGCCTCCAGGTCCACGGTGATCGATTGCAGGCAGAGCCTGGAGTACTCGCAGAAGGAGCAGGTGTTGCGGCCGACGTTTCGGAACCATCGTCCCCAGCGGCGGCAGTCCGACAGCATCTGCGCCTGCTGCCAGCACTCCAGGCGGAAGGCTTGGAGGTCGTCCTCGAGGCGCGGCACCTCGCGGCGCTGGAAGTAGTAGTCCGGGCGTTCCTCGATATCGGCCAGCAGCCGCGCGCCAAATTCGTCCGGCGTCTCCGGGCGCGTCGCCAGCTTCATCCCCGCCCCGGCGCTCTGGCGCGGCTTGCCGTCTTTGTTGAACATCCGCTCGCCGGTTTGCTCATCCACGACGACCTTCAGGCCGGTCTCATCGAGGAGCGGGATCTGCCGCGGGCGGATGGTGGGTTTGCGGAGCACGTCATAGAGCACACCTGATACGTCATGCCCATCGTGGAGGGCCGAAAGGGTGTAAAGGGAAATCTGCTGGTCGCAGCGCAGGCGCAGCCAGTAATCGGAATCCGGCCCGATGTCATCGCCGGTGGTCTTGCGCTCGAGGACAGATAACCGGCCATCCCCGGCGCGCACGAGGCCGTCGCGTTTGCCCGCCAGCTGGTACGTGCGGCTCTCCCGCCCCGATGCGGGGTTGATCAGCGGCATTTCCCATGACTTTTCGACCTCGACGTACTCCAACGTGTCCGTGCCGTAGCGCCAGAAGTAACCCGCCAGCAGGTTGGCGACGATTTCCCGCTCGATTTGCCAGTCGTAAAGGTCGGCCCAGGCGGGACAGACCGCGTAACCTTCCGTAGCCGCCAGGATCGCGGCCTCGGGGGTGGCCCCTTTGCTCCAGAGCTCCAGACCTTTATGGACCGCGGCGCCCAGCCGCAGCGCCGCGGCGTCGCGCCGGCTGCGCAGGGCGAGCTCGTACCGGTAGAAGTACTGCCGCAGGCAGCGCCGGGCGCAGGACATCGCGCTGTGCGTCAGAAGGCGCAGGGGTGAATGCTTCGTCACAGCGGTGGTGCCTTCAGAAACCAGGTTTTGCGATCCGTGCGCCACGTTATTTGCCTTTCAGACCAGTGACATGGGGCCTATTAGTTTCATACCGGAGAAATCCGCGACCTGTGACATCAGCGCAGATAATTCCGCAGACCCGCCTCGCCGAAATGCCGCCGAATCTGTTTCACCCAGCGCTGGACCTGCCTTCTGGACATGCCTATCCGCCGGGCGATTTCGGAGATGGAGTGCGTCTTGAGATCCTCGGCAAGCTCCCGGAGTTGGGGGGGCAGTGTTTCGATTACGGATTGGATATCCAGCTGTAGCGGGCGCAGTTCCTCCGGCGAACGCCCCCTGCGGTTCGCTTCGGCGTCGATATCCGTGACGCGTTCGACCGGGTTCCCCCTGTCCTCCGGGACCTCTATGTCCAGGGACGGCCCCTCCCTGCGTACGTCCCGTGTGCGACCGTGGCGCGCTTCGATGATCGCGGCGATGTGGTGATCCACGACGCAGCTTATGAACGTGCTGCGCTTGGCCCGGTCGGGGTTGAAGTGGGGCGCCCGGCGCAGGAAATCGAGCGCCAGTTCCTGTTCCAGGTCCTCCCGGTCCGACTCCGTGAAGCCCGCCCGGCCCACCAACTTTCTCACCTTGAACCGAATCACCTCTGCCGCGTACGCGTCGAACGGTTCCCGAGTGCGATCGGCGTCCATGTGCGCCTCCTTGTGGGGGAGGCACGTGAACGCCAACCGATGGCGGGAAACAAAAAGAGGCAGTGCGAGCTCGCCATTTCGGCGGCGCTCACAACTGCCTCCACTTTGTGGTCAGTCAGATGTCTAGCGTCCGGTGCGACGGTACGATGCGTCAGCCCAACTACGGCGGGGTTACGTCATTTCATCTCCTCCTCAAAGACCATTCGCGCCGGCAATCCGTAGCGCACCTCAATCAGCAGGATCATGCCTTCCCCGATGCGCTCCATTTCCGCGAACAACTGCTGCACCTCCGACCGCAGGACAAAGTCCTCGCTATTGAGCATCGGGTGCGGCCCGCGCTCCCCCCCGAGCCGTATTTCCCGGACGATGCGCGGGGGGGGATCGAACACCGGCTGCCCACACCGCACGGGGAGTCCTTCGACGCGCCCGAAGTAGATGCGCTGCATCCACTCCACCAGGCGCTTCAGACCCGCGGTGAGCTGCGCTTTGGCCACTGACTGCGGCATCCTTTTCCCGTTTCCGTAGAGGTCCCTGGTGTGCGTCCTTCCCGTATCGCCGTGGGTATCTTGGCACAGAAAAACGGGGAAACCTACAACGGACGTGTAACGGACATGTCCGTTGCACAGGTCAACCGGTTATGCGGTTATAAGCCCAGATTTCCTGAATGAGAATGGATTTCGAGCATAATGAGCCATCGTTGGAGCGCATGGATAAAGGCTTTTCTCTCTGTCAGAGACAGGAAATCCGCAGATGGCAATGAGTGAAGGGCGATAAGGGGCTGTGCGGGTGAGTTTTGACAGCGGCCTCAAGCTCGAATTCCACGGCTCGAAGGTGACCAGCGACGCGGGGCTAGCCGTTCCTCGGAAGTTGTTCCGGGCGATCCTTGAACGGATTCGACGACTCAGAGAGCCGACATTGGTACCGGGATGACGGCGGCGGACACGCAATGACCTGGAACACAAGAACGGCGGATGAACTCTGCCCTGGTCATGGGAAGACGCACCTCTGCGCCTCGAAATCGCCAAAATTGTCGCTCCGGAAGGCCGCGTCACCCGCTGAGACGAGGATTCAGCTTGTCCTTGCGTTCGTGTAACGATAAGATATCGGCGAGAAGATCCACGGGGGTCGTGGGCTGCCGGTTATCTGGGAAATTCCGGGTAAGGCATCTCTCATGATTACGGTGTTTGTTATCACATTACTTGAACTTGGGGTTTGAAATGTCAAAGTGGATCGCCATTCTCGTTTGTACACTATCTGGATGCGCAGCAACTCCGATATACATGCGCGGGTACTCGGGAAGTCCGCTACCTGCAGCCGAGGTGGCTACAATAAAGCCGGTAGCCTATATAATAATTCACCGAATTGACGCCATGGATGGGTTAGAGATCAATCCAAGTGGGCCGGGGCTATTCACAACAGAATATGAAATTACGCTGCCTGCGGGGGACCACAATCTTGAGATTTCATACAAATCCGGCGGGCAATATTCAGTCTGCAGACAGCAACTTAACGTCACGCTCCAAGCAACTCGACGCTACATCATTAAACCGCTTGTGAAAGGATGGCAGTGGCACCCTGTGCTCATAGACGTCACAGACAAACCGCAATACTGGACTCTTTCCGTGGGCACTCTGCTAGGTCCAAAAGGTTGTGACTAGACATTCGCCGCACTATCGAAAAAAGTCGCAATGGGCTGGACTGCTTCGGGAACATCATGGCTGAACATTAGGAGGCCTGGCTGTGGGCAAGTCGCTAATCCCCCTTGCTTTGCTGTTGGTCGCGCTCGTTCTCGTGGTTCCGCAGGCGGCGCAAGCGGCGGGCCAGCTTCTGTGGGCCAAACACGCGGGGGGCGGCTCCTTTGACCGGGCTGAGGCCGTCTCTGCGTACTCCAACGGCAGCTCCGTGATGGCCGGCGCTTTTGGCGGTTCGGCAACATTCGGCGAAGGGGAACAGCAGGTCGTTCTGGTCGCTGTGGGCACCATTGATGCATTCGTGGCCAAGTACGACACAAATGGTGCGCTCTTGTGGGCCAAGCAGGCCGGCGATGAAGGAATCGCCGACGCCAGCGGCGTCGCGGCGTACGCGGGCGGCGGCGCGGTCGTCACAGGGAACTTTGACAGCACAATCACGTTCGACCGGGGCCTGGCGACACAGACTACGCTGACGACGGCTGGCCAACGGGACATGTTCGTGGCGAAGCTCAACGCCGACGGTACGGTCGCCTGGGCCAAAGTGGGCGGCGGCACGCAGTATGACTACGGCCTTGCCGTCGCCTCCCTCGCGGACGGCGGCGCGGTCGTCACGGGCTATTTCCAAGGCTCGGCGATATTCGGCGAAGGGGACAATCAGGTCACACTTACCAGCGCCGGGGCTGAAGACATCTTCGTCGCGAAATACGCCGCCGATGGTTCGCTTTCCTGGACACGCAGCGCCGGGGGGACGGGTGGCGACCAGGGGTTCGGCGTCGGCGCATACGCGGACGGAAGCGTCGTAATCTCCGGCTACTTCAGCGGCACGGCAACGTTCGACCTGGCGGAAGAGCCGGTCACAATCACCTCCGTCGGCGCGAACGATATCTTCGTGGCGAAGTACGACTCCGCCGGCTCGCTGGTGTGGGCGAAGAGGGCGGGCGGAACAGGAACTGACTTGGCATACGGGGCGGCTTCGTTTACGGGCGGGGGTGCGGTCATATCGGGGACCTTCACCGGGACGGCGCGGTTCGGCGCTGGTGAGACAAACCAGACCGATCTCATTTCTGCCGGCGACATGGACGCCTTCGTGGCACAGTACAACTCGAATGGCACGCTCGCCTGGGCCAAACGCGGAGGCGCGACTGTGGCAGATGAGGGCCTCGCCTGCGCCGCGTTCTCGGACGGGGGAGCTGTCACGACGGGTTACTATACCGGATGCGCGACGTTTGGAGAGGGAGACCAGCAAGTGACCCTTACCTCCCCAGGCGGCTACAATCTCTTCGTGGCGGTATACGATACCACCGGCGCACTGCTGTGGGCCAAGCAGGCCGTTGGCAACGGTTCCACCAGCAGATATGGGCTTGGCGCCGGCGCGTTCTCGGACGGCACCGTGGTGGTGACCGGCATTCTCGCGGGATCGACGACGTTCGGTGAGGGGGCGCGGCAGGTGGTTCTTCCCACCGGAGACTTCCTTGCGAAGTACGGATCAGTGGCCACGCACACTCTGACCGTGATGTCCAACCCGGTCAGCGACGTGGCCATCGCAGGCGTCCCCGATGCGGCTTCAGGGTCGACGAGCTACACCGCCGAGATTGAAGAGGGGACGGAGGTCACGCTGACAGCCCCCAGTTCAGTGCCCGGGTCGCCCACCGATTGGCACTCCGCCAACTGGATGGTCGGAACGCAGGTTCACTCCAACCCCGCCACATTTACGATGACGGCTGATACAACGGCGACGATCTACTACGCGCTCGACGGCCTGAAGCTTACCTATCCAAGCGCCGCAGGAGTCAGCCTCGAACCCGGGCAGAGCGGCGTGATTCAATGGGCCTCAAGCGGCCTCGCCAAGAATGCGAAGGTGAAGATCGAACTGGTGCAGGGAGGCGCGACCACGTGGACGCTCAGCGCCGGCGCTGCGAACACCGGGTCGTTCAAGTGGACCGTCGGCAAGTGGAGTTCCAAGACCCAAGCGGTCTACGCGGACGGAGATAATTATCGGATACGAATCGGCACGCTCGACGGGGTGGTGACGGACACGAGCGAAAACGACTTCGCCATCGGCAGGGTGGCCAGCCTCGAAATTACCGGGCCGACGGAGCCGGTCGGCGGCTCCGCGCCGCAGCAATACACCTGCACTGCGCATTGCGATTTCGGACCGGACAAGGACGTGACGGCGCTGGTGAAGTGGAAATGTCTGCCGGCAAACTACGCGAAAATGGGCAAGACCGGTCTGCTGACGACCAAGGTGGTCGCTGAAAATGAGCAGTGCACCCTTACGGCAACCTACGGCAAGGGGTCTTCTGCGGTCAGCGCCCAGTGGTTCGTTACCGTGCAGGTGGACGAGTAAGAGCGCATGCACGAGGCGCGGCGGAGAAAAGGTGTAAGACACCTTTTCTCTGCTCTTCCCATCCGCTCTTACTTCCCACTACCTGCCGCACATTGGGGAGGTGTTTAGGAAATACCAGTTAAGATGTCAACGCCCCGACTATTTATCGTCCTCCACCCGTCATACCCGCCAGCCACGGCGGTGAGCACATCGAACTGGTCGAGCGACTTGAAGAAATAGCGACGGGCAAAGTCGCGGTTGCAGAAGCGCGTGATTCACGATGAGATGTGTGTTTGGGCCGATGGAGACAATTTCGAGAGTTTGACAATGCGGGATATGTTAGGTATATTTTAGGTGTGCTTGACGAGGCCATGAGTTCTTATGAAGAAGGAGGAGCAGGGGGGAGCTGCCGCGAAAACGATTCCTAAAGGATAGAGATACCTTTACCGCCGGCGTGGCGAATTAGGGTCCACTTCCGAGCCTTCGGGCTGCATGGGAGTTGGGCCTTTTTCTTTTGGCCGATGACACACCCAAGGGAGGAACACCCATGCATGTCGCAGAATTGTCAAAGTATGGCATCTCGCCGGTTCTGATCGATCTCTGGCGCGCTTTGGGTCACGATCCGCTGCTGCCCATCCAGCAGATCGCCGTCCAGCGCTACAACCTTTTCGGCGGGGACAGCCTCCTGGTGAGCGCACCCACGTCGTCCGGGAAGACCTTCATTGGCGAGATGGCCACGGCCAACGTCGTCAGCCAGAAGGGCAAGGCCGTGTATCTGGTGCCACTCAAAGCCCTGGCCACGGAGAAGTTCGAGACCTTCCGCGACCGCTACGGGCCCGGCGGGGCCCGGGTGGTGATTTCCACGCGCGACTACCGCGAGTACGACCGGGCCATCGAGGAGCAGAAGTTCGAGATCGCTGTGGTGGTCTACGAGAAGATGCAGCAGATCCTCAACCGCAAGCCGAGCGCCTTCCAGGGCATCAAACTCGTGGTCGCCGACGAGATTCAGATGCTCGCCGACCGGGAACGCGGGGCTGATCTGGAGATCCTCCTGACGCGCCTGCGCCTGTCGAGGCTGCCGATGCAGTTCATCGGCCTGTCGGCGGTCCTGCGCAACAATGACCTGCTCTCGCGCTGGCTGGGCGCGCGGTTCCTCGAGCATTACGAGCGACCCGTGGAGTTGCGCCGGGGGATTTTGTATCAGGGGCGGTTCGACTACCAGACCTATAATACCCACAATCCCGGGACCGAACCGCTCCCCGGCGACACGGAAGGTCCTGCCGGGCGCATCATGATGTCCTGCGCCCTGGGCCTGGCCGCGCAGGGGGAACAGTCCCTGATCTTCCTTTCCGACAAGAACAGCACCCGCGCCATGGCCTGCGGCGCCGCCGAAGAGCACGGCGGGAAGCCGGCGGTCGAGGCCATCGAGGAACTTCGTTCCCTCGAGGAAACCCGGTCACGCGACATGCTCATGGAGTGCCTTCAGAGCGGCATCGCCTTCCACAACGCCGACCTGTGCGTCGAGGAACGCTCGGTGGTCGAGCGCCATTTCCGCCTGGGGGGCATCCGGATCATCTGCGCCACCCCGACCCTCGCCGTCGGCGTGAACCTCCCGGTCAAGAACGTCTTCCTGGAGCCGGAGCTCTGGGATGACCCGGATGGCAAAGGGCACCCGTACAAGCGGAACATGACCAAGGCTGAGTATGACAACATGGGGGGGCGCGCAGGCCGGCTCTCGCTGGAGGCCGACTTCGGGCGCTCCATCCTTGTGGCCACGGCGCCGCTGCATCAGATGCAGTTCACGCACTGCTACTTCGACGCCGAACTCGAACCCATCGAGCCGAAACTGTCGGGCGGCGATTTGGCGACCACGGTCATGAATCTCGTCGCGTCAAACACCGCCTGGAACCGGAATGAAGTGGCGCGGTTCCTCTCCCAAACCTACACCGGCGTCACGCACGAGCGCGTGCTGTCCGAACGGTCGGAGGCATTCGGACAGAAGATTGACGACGCCGTCCAGCGCTGCGTGAAGTACGGCGTGATCACCGACGGCCCGGAAGGTCTGGCCGTCACGAAGCTGGGCCAACGCTGCGCCGCCAAGGGCATCATGGCCCAGTCCGGGTACGAGCTTCACCGGTGGCTGGAATCGATGGGGGGAGCTTCCCTGGAGGAGGTGGCGGTCATTTACGCCCTCTGCCGGACCACGGAGGCGCGCCGCCTGCACCTGAACATGTCCACGGCGGAATACAACGGCGCCGAGTATCCCGCGAAGCTCGTCTCGAAGCTCCAGCGCAAGGCGGTGGAATCCTTCGGCCAGACGATTCTTGACCGAAACCTCCAGCTCTACGAACAGGTCAAGCCGATGAAAGTGGCCCTGATGCTTTCGGACTGGGTGGAAGGGCACGCCGCGAAGGATATCGAGGAAGAGTACCGCAGCCTTGCCGGCACGATCCGCGGCGCTGGCGAGGTGCTCAGCTGGCTCTGTGACGCGGCCGCCTCCATCGCGAACCTGCTGGGGTTCACCAAGGAGCAGGTGGAGTTTCTCCAGGACCTCGCCCAGCGCTTGGAAAGAGGCGTGCCATCCGCCGGTGTGCCGCTCTGTCGTATCCGCGTGCGGGGGTTTGGCCGGACGCACGTCCTGAAGCTCGTGGGCGCTGATATTGCCGATCTCAAGGCCGTCCAGTGCGCCACGCAGGAGTCGCTCAATCAGGTGCTCGGCAAGGTGATGGGGCGCAGCGTGCGGGAATTCGTTTCTTCTCTCGCGGCGCCGGAAACCCCGGCACCCGACTCCGGTGCGAGTCAGGATGCTCCGCAACTCCAAGCCGAGCAGGCCGGCCCGAAGCGGTTGTTCATCTGCAATGACCGGTTCCATTTCGACGCGGGGGTAAATAAGCGCAACACCGTGATCGTGGTCAACGGCGTGGCGCACGACATCACGAACAAGACGTTCGCATTACTGCTCCGTCTGGCGATCCAGTTGACCGATGACGGCGCCGGCTGGATTCGGGGCGAAGAGTTCGGGGAATATCCGCGCCAGGCCATCTCGAACGCCAGGAAGGAGGTGCAGCGCCTCTTGTCGGACTCGAAGGCCGATCTCTTCGAGAATGACGGGTACGGTTCGTATCGCCTCTCCGTGCCGCCGAAGAACGTCAGCTTCGACTGGGAGAAGATCCGTGCACACTGGGATGGTCAGATCGCGCCGTTGGCAAAACGGGCGACGGCAACGACGGATTCTGCGGCCAGCCGGTGACGTGACGCGTGCACGCGGTAGACGGTGTCCCTGACTCCCACGGCTCACACCGGCATTCGTCCGCGGCTTCATGAATGAAGGGCGGGACGACCGATTCGCTGTCCAGCGTGCAGTCAACGCTTTTTAGACCAGATAGAATTCGATTGACGCAACGCGACCACAGGCATAAAATCGAACACTAATTCAATGCGGTGTTGTCCGTTCACGACGCAGTCCGTTTGAGAGGTAAGGGAGAATCCGCCCGTGTTCCTGCACCCCAATGTTTGGAGTTCAGCGCCATCCTCCAACAGCGCAGGCTGGAGAATGTGATGCGCCCATGAAAACGAGAAGCAGAAAAGAAGCCAAAAAGTGCTTGCTAATGTCACGGAAACAGCCTATTATTCGTGACAAGAAAGGTGCTCCTGTTATGGCGCAATGCTCAACTAAGCAGCTACTTGCGAGAATATACGGACGTGGCAGAGGCGTGGTCTTTACCCCAAAAGATTTTCTGGATCTCGCCAGCCATGATACCGTGCGCCAGGCGCTTGGCCGTTTCGTAGAACATGGCAATGTCCGCCGCATCATGCGCGGGGTCTATGACTATCCGCGTTACAGCACACTGCTCCACGCCCCGGCCAGTCCGGACCCGGACGCCATCGCGACGGCCATCGCACGGGCGCACGGGTGGACGATCCTGCCCACAGGCGACACGGCGCTGAATCTGCTCGGGTTGTCGACGCAGGTGCCCGCCCAGTGGCAGTATTTCAGCGACGGGCCATCCAAAAAGTACGAATGGATCGGTGGGACCCTCGCCTTCAAGCACCGGGCGAATAAGGAAACGACGGTTCTTTCGCCCAGGACGGCCCTGATTGTGCAGGCTCTGAAGACGCTGGGAGAAAGCAGCGTGGATGATTCGGTCATAGCCACGCTCCGTACGAAGCTAGACGCGAAAGAACTGGCGCGCGCGGTCCGTGAAGCGCGGTACGTCACCTCCTGGGTCTATGAAATCATCAAGCGGTTGGCTGCCGAGGAGAAGGCGCGCCATGCGTGATCTGGCACAGCGTCCCGAAGAGGACCGACGCGACCTGTTCAGGGCCGCTGCCCAGGCCATGCACGTGCATGAAGCCATTATCGAGAAGGACTTCTGGGTCTGCTGGGTTCTCGACTACCTGTTCCATGACAGCCCGTGGCAAGCCCGCATGGCCTTCAAGGGCGGGACAAGCCTCTCCAAGGCGTACAGGGCCATCGAGCGCTTTTCCGAGGATATCGATCTGGTCCTGGAGTGGCAATTGCTCGGCTACTCCGAGAACGAGCCGTGGAACGACCGCAGCATCACGCAGCAGGATGCTTTTAGCAAGGACGCCAACCGGCGAACGACCGAGTTTCTGGAACGGGACCTCGCGCCTGTCTTGCGGGAGCACCTGAGTGATCGAGCCGCGACGGACATTGAAGTCGTGGCCGCAAACCAGGAAGTGCTGATCCGTTATCCGAAGGCGTTCTCACTGCAAACGATTCTTCCGCAGATTCGGTTGGAGATTGGCCCCTTGGCGGCGTGGGTGCCCAACGAGGAAAAAGAGATTCGTCCCTATGCAGCCGAACAGGTCCCTGGGCCTTTCAGCCGGCCGTCCACCACGGTTCGAACGATTGTGGTTGAACGGACGTTCTGGGAAAAAGCCACTATCCTTCATCGGGAAGCGCACCGCACTGCCGATAAGCCTCTGCCGCCGCGCTACTCGCGGCACTACTACGATCTGTACCGTTTGAGTCGGCTCCCGATTCGAGACAAGGCGCTGAGCCGGCTTGATCTGCTGCATGACGTGGTGCAATTCAAGATGCAGTTTTACCGGTGTCCGTGGGCCAAGTACGAAGAGGCCAAGCCGGGGAGCCTGCGATTGTTGCCGCCGACGTATAACGAAGCGGAACTGCGCAAGGATTATCAAGCCATGGGGGGCATGCTCTTTGGAGCGATCCCGCGCTTCGAGGATATAATGACTGGCCTTGGCGCGCTGGAAAAGGCCATCAACGATCTCCGGATGGATGTACGATGAAATGGCACCTGGAGCCGTACCTGCTCCAGTGGCGCTGGCGAAACTCCTGGCACGCAGAATACACGCATGACTATATTTCTCATTTCACTGCGCCTTCAGCGAGGAGGCAAGATCCGCGTGCATTGGGATGGTCAGATCGCGCCGTTGGTGAAACGGGCGACGGCAACGGTGGATTCTGCGGTCAACCGGTGATGTGGCACGGACCACGGACACCCACACGCGGCGAGAAGGAAGAGAGCACCACCAC
>Ga0114951_10004723_pt1 | contig 13008 bp, 13 predicted proteins | sample AM7aDNAmetaG_FD_88677 | JGI IMG/M metagenome (GOLD analysis project Ga0114951, IMG submission 88677) | Freshwater microbial communities from Finland to study Microbial Dark Matter (Phase II) - AM7a DNA metaG | ecosystem: Environmental > Aquatic > Freshwater > Lake | place: Finland: Lake Alinen...
CAAGACCTTTAATCACCCCATCAAAAACAGGGGTGGCTACTTTCACCGGAACGGTGGCTACTTTGTAACGGAATAGTGGCTACTTTACAGCGGAATGGTGGCTACTTTGCTCCGGAAAACGCAATACAATGGTCTTTTCGACAATGACTTTTGAGTATTTTAATTCTCAAGGTGAAAAGCAATGGTCAATTCAGGGGCCATGGATTGCTTCCGATCTTCACAGGACAGCTATATTCTCAGCAGATGGCAGCCGTGTGGCCGTGTTGCTTTCGGAATTGCCAAAAGTGGCTGGTATGGAACTGCATCCAAGCTGGGTAATTGTCTACGATGCGGGTGGGAAGGAACTTGTGCGTTACGGGCCATATGAGCAATTACAGAGATTTTCCCTATCTAAAAATGGGGAATATGGATATATTGAAGCAGTCGATGTTCAGATTTGTCTTGATGTGAACAATAAAGCTTTACACGAGTTCTCTGATGAGCGCGGGAATCGAGTGTTGACTGGATTTCTTCAGGTTTCTGACACTGGCGGTTGCACAATAAATCAATATTCTGGATCTCTGGAGTTTGATGCGCAAGGGCGGCAAAAAACCAAAGTTGTAAGAGAATTTAGTTTTAAAGATGTTCCGCAAACACGGAAAAACGCGCCTTAGTCGAAGAATTCTTTAATACTCAAATCTAACGCTTTCGCGATCTTGGCGATATTCACTATCGAGATATTGCGGCGACCTCGTTCCACTTCACTAATATAGGTTCTATGGAGGGAAGCCTTAAACCCTAGGTCTTCCTGGGATAAGCCTTTCTTCTTCCTGAAAGCCTTAAGTTTTTCGCCGTATAATTTGCGTATGTCTTTCATTTTGGCATGTCACTTATTGACTACATTGTATGTTTTCGGCTACAATATATCTACACTCTATGAGTGACATTTACAGGGTGGGGAAAAAGTGGGGAAAACAGCCGAAAGGTAGGCTGCGCCTTACAACGGCAAAGAATTGATGCGCGCGGGAAATAATTTTCTGCGTTGTACGGCCGCCGAAGGCGGCCGGGAGCGGCCAGCAGGCCGCGCATAAGGAGGTGATGAGTATGATAAACACCTCTTTTCTGCTGGAGCAGAGCGAGCCCGGAGCCGGCCCACCAATGGGCCGGCGTGTGGGCGAGCCCTGCGAACCCCTTCTCGCGGCAAGCGTGGGAGGCCGCGCTGCGTGGCCGACCGCGCGACATCTCGCGGATAAGATCGGGCTACCTTTTCGACCCCAGGACGGGCGCTGAAGCGGTATTTATAAAGTTACCTCGGGATGTTGCGCAAAGTAGTCTCGAACGATGTCTTGAAAACAGCGCCAATTTTCTCCAAAAAAACAAGCCCCGAATAGGGGCTTAGTTTTTTTGGCGCCCACAAAGCACGACAACTGCTTGTCGTGCGGAGGGATTCGAAAGCCGGAACGACGGAGCCAGCAGGCGGAGGAGTGAGGCGGGGTCGCGGGTCCTGACGAGCGACGGCGAGGAAGGAACCTGTGACCGAACAATGGGGGCGCCACTTTATACGCCAACAGGAGCCAGTTTCTCGTCGAGAGACTGGCTTCATTCTTTTTAGGGTCGTTTTGCAGGTGTTTGCAGGGTAAAGGGGTCTTTTTGCTCAAAATGGCCACCACAAGTGGCCACTTTCACTTAAACTGTCCTTCCCCCAGGCTCCTGAGCGGGAACACCATAGACAGAGCCACCTGCCGTGCGTACTAAGGGCCGTTCCCAGGTCCTTGCGCGGCAGCCGCCGTCGGAACGGCAAGTTATGAAACCAGATATCAGAAAGACTGATTTCGCAGCCTCATTTACTTACCCTGTCGTAAAGCTCTGAAACAGTCAGGAATTCCGTGGGATACTTCTTTTTCACTTCGCTTATCACCTGCTGCATCGCATCCCAGTACGCCGCATGATTCCAATTTGAAAAATGATGGCTGATAAAAAATGGCCTTTTATCCCTCATACATCTCTCCGCCTCATCCAGATATAGCGCTATCATATCCTTTTCCGCCTTATCGGGGTCTATGCGGTGTTTCTCATCATAAAGGTAAAAATTGTAATCCATCAGGAGTATCCGCGCACCATTTTCCTTTTCATACGCAATGGGGAACTCCGCAAACTGATAATTAGTCGCGCCATATTTGAGCGTTATCAGATTGAAATTTTCATAGTCATTTTCAATATCGGACATAACTGACTTTACGCCCGCGGCGGCGAGAACCGGGAAAACCTTGTGATTCATGGCGAGAAGCGGAAACCGGACATGCTTAACTGAAGATGGCATGAATGCGCATATTCTGGAGAACTGGTCGAACTCGTTGCGCCAGGCATCCTCGGACCACCGGCTGCCGTCAAAATGCCCGTTCAGATGGGTTTGTACATCGTGCCCCGCAGCCATGGCTTTCAGCACGAAGTTCTTTCTTTTTTCGATATTCTCCCCAGTGCCGCCGAAGCCTATATCTGAACGTCCCTTTATACTCATATCCGGTGGATAAAGATATGATTTTTTATCGTCATCGGACACAAAATATACGCCGCTGATGAAGAAAGTGAATTTAACCTGTTTTTTATCCGCAAAATCCAGTATATCCTGCCATCTTTCCAGACTTTTACTGCCGTCAAAACTTGCGACTACGGTGAGTTTATCCGGAGTAAGATACGGCGCATAAGGCTTTTTTTTAACAAAATACTCATCATTTGCCTCGACGAAGGATGTCAAGGCCAAGACACCGCCAAAAAAACAGAGAAACGCAATTTTTTTCACTCTATCCTCCAGTTATATCAGCGTATTTCTTTCATGATTCGCGCGGCTATTTCGGAGTAAGCACCGCCGAAATGGTGGCCGCCGTCCAGCTTAACCACGGTAAAGCGGTTCGGATCTAATATCTCGCACAGGTTACCTTTGTCTGACTTGCCATAGAAGCAGATCACAGGAGATCCGGACCAGGCTTCGATCTCAGGCTTTATGGGCGCACCTGCCCCGCTGTCACCCAGCCAGTCAGTCAGTTTAAACTCAAACTCGGCGTTGCGCCCCGGGCCCAACAAAGCCAGGAGGCCGATTTTAGATCTTGCTTCCGGAGTAAGGCGGTTGGCTGCGAAAGGTAATACATCCGCCCCGCGCGCATATCCTACAAGCAAAACCTTTTGCTTGCTCCAGGTCTTGGAGAAATGGTCTATAACGCGGGACAGGTCTGCCGCCACTCCATCGGGGTTGCGGGGCTTCCAGAAATACTTTAGCGAATCCAGTCCCACCACCGGCACACCGTCTTTTACCAACGCTGAGGCAACTTCCCGGTCTATACCAGCCCAGCCGCCGTCACCTGAAATTACTAGCGCGAAATATGGTCTTTCGGTCTGAACCGGTATTTGTATCAGCGGAAGGTCGGCCACCTCGGCCGGGGATGCCGTGGGAAGTTCAACAACAGTAAGCCTTTTGAAAGCAGCTTCGAACTGCGGCACCCAACGGCTCTGCACACCGAAACCGTGCCCGACTTTGGGGAGGAGAACGATGTCCCCGCCGCGCACGTCTTTTACGAAACTTTCTGTGACGGCCGGGGCGCAAACCTTGTCAGCCAGGCCCTGGAAAGCCACCCATGGCGCGGAAAGCGCCGCAGGCCCATAAATATAACCTGTTTTCGGAATGAACGCTCCGTGCGTAAGTCCGGAACCTTTGCACAACGGTTTAGGGGTATTCAGGTCGGGACAGAAACCCAGGCTGACGGCGGCACGAAAGGTGTTGGGCGGCGCCTGTGCGAGCAGGGTGTAAGCCAGGGTGGCACCGGAAGAATAGCCCGCTATAATCGGCCTGATATACTCCGGTATCCCCAAGTCTTTCTGCGCGAACTGACTGAGCTCTTCAAAATCCGCGGCAGAGTACCAGCACTCATCTTTCGAAGAGCGTAAGGCTTTTAAATACTTGGTTATGTCCACACCCAGCACCAGCGTGTTCATACGATTCAGCATCCCGGCCATATCCACTACGCCCAAGTTCCAGCCACCGTCTCCGGAGATAAATATTACGACATTCTCCACTTTGTCCGGTTTATAGATTATCACAGTCCCGAAGCGGCCGAACTCAAGTGAGCTTTCACCGGCTCTAACCATATCCACGGGCAGAGCCAACAGTACAATAAGCAGAACTATCTTCATCTTGAAACAACTCCCTTAAGCCCGCCGGAAACCAATGCAGTCACATCCATTATTATCCCGGGCAGGGCCAGCCCGCCAGGTGAGGCCAGGTAACGCGGTGACCAGACCGGATTGAATTTTTCCTTATACGTGCGCAGACCCTGAAAATTGTAAAAGTTCTCTCCGTGGCGGTACAGGAAACTTCCGAGCCGGCTACCCAACGGGGCCAGTGAGTGGCTTTCTATGCCCGAAAGCGGCGCCATGCCCAGATTAAAGCTGCCATAACCTTTCCCCCTGCCCCACAGCATCAGCTTCACAAAAAGGTAATCCATCACGCCATTCGGAGAACCTGGCAGGTAGCGCATAAGATCCAATGAAATCTCACCGGCCCCGGTCCAGATATTAGCGAAAGCAAATGTTGCTCCGTTCTTCGTAATAACAGCGCAGGGGAAAAGCTTGATGTATTCCTCGCTGAAGAAACCGAGCGAGAAACCCTTTTCCCGTGTATTCTTTGCCGCAAGCCAGCCGTCTGAAATGCGGCGAAGTTCCGGCAGGATGCCGGGAATTGCCTCTCTGGGAATAACCTCGAAGACAAAGCCCTCTTTCTCAACTTTGGACACGGTCTGGCGCAGGGCTTTTCGTATCCCCCCTTCCAGGCTAAAATCGGCAAGCGGAACTTTGCCCTCTTCTCCAAGGTTAAGGAAAGACATCCCAAGATCGGCGAAGGAGGCCAGATCCGCACCCGGTATCTCATAGAACACGGGGCGGCCGCCGCGGCTATCGCAGAGCTCCGCAAAACGCCACAGCAGTTCTTTGCGCTCCGCCTCCGGGCCCACCGGCCCGCCCAAACAGACCCAGCTGCGTCCACGCACCGCATACATAAGGAAAGCATTACCCTTTTCGCTGAAAAGCAGTTCCTTATCTCCCAACAGAGCCAGCCAGGCGGAAGTATCCGGCGCGGAAGACGCTATGACGGCGGCGCGCTCAAAATCGGGCACTGTAGGCCTCACGGGGTTGGCGCGGGCCGTCCTAAAAAGTCTTAATAGCGAGAATATCAGCACCACCAGGGCGGCCCCGACACTGGCACGCAGGAAACGGGGTGCATTGTGAGAGATCTCGAACTGCCACCAGAGCGAACTGGAATACTCAACATGCTTGAAAGAGAAAAGCCCTAACCAAACCGACGTGCCAACCACCAGCGCCACCGCGGCTATCCAGCCGGGACTGAAGCTTTCGACAAAAAGCGAAGACTTGCGGTAGAATTCCCTGCGCGAAACGAATACGGCGGCAAGTATTCCGGAAAGTACCAGGGCTTCCTCGAAATCCAATCCTTTCATAAGAGATAACACTATACCGGCACCAAGCAGAACTATGGCGGCATGATAAGCCGCATCCAGACGGCGCTGCAAGCCGCGGGCTATCACGAGCAAAGCGGCCCCGCCGAGGCTGGCCAAAAAATGAGAAGCTTCAAGCATTGGCAGAGGCAGAAAAACACCCAGCAGCAAAAGCCGCTCATGTACGCCTGGGGTCGCTCCTGAAAAAAGCAGCACCGCACCACCGATAAAAACCACTACCGACATAGCCTGCGGAACCAGCCCGGGTGCGAGGCGCAGCAAGGTTCCCGCGCGGCGGGACACTTCATTGAAGACCAGATAAGCCGAGGCGAAGAGCAGAGGCAACAGATAGTAGACGGCGCGGTAGGCCAGCAGGGCACCCATAACCTGAGCCGGGTGGGCCTGTCTGCCCGCAAAGACCATTATCACGGTCTCGAACACGCCTAACCCGCCGGGAATCTGGCTGGCCAGCCCCGCCACCTGCGCGAGCATAAATACGGCAAGCAGATCAAAATAGCCGAAACTCCCGGAAGAGGGCAGTAGTACGAACAAAACCACGGCGGCCAGCGCCCAATCCACCACGGAAACGCCCAGCTGCAGCAGGGCCAGGCGCGGCCGGGGCAGGTTTAATTCAAATCCGCGCAGAATAAAAGACTTTGCCCGCACCGACAGCGCAATATAGAGCGCCGATCCGAAGACCATGAATAACCCCAGGGCACGGACCGAAGAGAACGGCAGCGAAAAGCCGGGTGGCAGAGCTGGCGGGTGCAGCAGAAAAACAAAACCGCCCAGCGTCAGTATCCCCAGCCAGAAAGTGCCTATGCCGAAGCCGATTATCCGGGCGATGTCCAACGATGACAGACCCTGCGCCGAATAAAGCCTCAGACGTATTGACCCGCCGGAGAGTGCGGCCATGCCGATATTGTTGCTGAAGGCGTATGCTGTAAAAGAGGCCGGGGCTATTTTAGAGTAAGGCTGTGCACGGCCTATGTAGCGAAAGGCCAGCAGATCGTAGCAGGTGAGGATAAAGTAATTTAAAACAGTGAATGATAGTGCCAGCAGGACTTTCCAGTACGGTAGGGATCTGAATTCAACTGCTATCTGGTGATAGGAATAGAGCCGCAGCTCATGATGAAGCGCCAGCATAGCCGCCGTAAAAAGCGCAAAGCCGAAGAACGGAACCGCGTATGTGTATATTCTTTTCATTACTCAATCCAGCGCTTTACAGTTCTATCATGCGGGTCTTGGTCTGGGGAGGAGTATTGCCTATGGAAGCGAAAACCCGTTGTAGCAGTTCATCATGCAGATCACTGAGTGACACTGCCTTGCGAATATTCTCTATCCCCCTGCCCTTTCTCCATGCTTTCGCCAGGCTCGCCGGTTCCTTAAGGTAGGCGGTGCGCTGAATCTCCGGCATGCAATACATCATTAACAGAAGTCTCTGCCCTGGCCGGCAGAGATTTACGGAACGGCAGACCAGAACGGCTTAATAGAACGACCCCAAACAAGCGTCAGGAGGACAAAACCATATAAGGCGTACCAGACCATAGCAAAATAAAAACTACCGTTAATATCTCCGCCAAGTTTCATTTGGTGGCTAATGATAAAAACAAGTCCCGCGTAAAGCGCCAGATGGAAGCCCCGCCAGACTTTGAAATTAAACCGCCTTTTTACCGGGCCCAAAGACATAAAAACAGCAGCTAAAACAACCGCCATTCCGGCAGCTCCGGCCTGAATTCCCCTCCACCCTAGCATCTTCCGGTACTGGGCAAAAAAGGAGAGATCGTTCTGAACCGCAGAAGACATAACAATAAGAGCGAGATGCGCAAAGATAAATGCGGGGATTAAAAGACCCTCAAAATGATGTGCCTTGAGAAATCGTCCCGGGCTAAAAAGTTGTTCGACCCATTTTGCGCGCGAAACGAGCAGTAACTGAGCCATTATGCCCAAAGATGCAGATATCCCGGCCAATCGTCCAAAAGCAAGCAGACGGCCCGCCGGGTATTCGAACAAACTGCCCATCGGAGAATTAAGGGAATTAGAAAACCAAAGGCCAATGACCGCAAGCACGGCAGATGAAAAAACAAAGAACGGTACTTTTTTCATAGGAAGAAAAGCCGGCGTCATCAGAAATATTCGACGCCGGCTTAGTAAATGTTCTATTCTACTTGCGTAAACTGCTCGCGCGGCTGAGAGCAGACCGGACAGAGCTTTATGCTGAGGTCGTTCGTGGTGTAACCGCAGGTCTGACAGACAATGAACTTCATTTTCTCCTTCCAGTCTCCGAGCTTCGCCAGCGCCTGCGAGCAAAGTTTGGCATGGCTGACTTCCGTAGCCATAGCGCCTTTGAAAGACATCGCGGCTTTATTATTCTTCTCGACAAGCGCCTGCTTCACGAAAGCCGGATATATTTTCTTGCTTTCGCTGTTCTCATCCTTTAGCGCCGCTTTAAGGTTTTCTTTAGTTGATTTTACTATCAGAGCCTCTGGTTCGGCTTTGGGCATTCCGCCCATAGCCTCTATGGCTTTAGCGTGCCTTGCCGCATGTATGCCTTCGGATAAAGCAGCTGCGCGAAAAAACCCGGCTACTCCGGCATAACCTTCAGCGTCCGCCTTAACGGAAAAAGCTTCATAACGCACCTTGGCATTAGATTCTCCGTTAAAAGCCGTTTGCAGATTTTCCAGCGTTGTGGGAGTTTTTGCAGCCGGTTTATCAGCTGCAAAAGACACCACCATCATAAAGGAAACAACAAGCCCCGACAACACTAAAGTTTTAATTTTATCCATTTTTCCTCCTGATAATTTTCTAATTTTTCAGCGCTTGAAGCTGTTCTCGGACGCACTATTCCGCTTTCAGACCGGCAAGACGTTCAGCCAGTCGGGCCACATATCTGCCTTGGTATCGGGCGGCATCCAGCTCGTTCTTACTGGGCATACGCTCACCCTGCCCACCGGCAATAGTTGTCGCTCCGTAAGGGGAACCGCCGGTCATTTCGGAAATGCCCATCTGCCCCTGGAAGGTATAAGGCAATCCGGCTATGACCATGCCGTGGTGCAACAGCGTGGTATGAAAGGAGAGGATGGTGGATTCCTGACCGCCGTGCTGCGTGGCGGAACTGGCGATCACGCTGCCCACTTTGCCTACAAGTAAGCCTTTCAGCCACAGGCCGCCGGTGGAATCCAGAAACTGGCGCATCTGGCCACACATATTACCGAAGCGTGTGGGAGTACCGAATATTATAGCGTCGGCGGCAGCTAGATCATCCGGAGAACATACCTGCACGGAAGCTTGCGCCTTCTGCGCTTCCAGTGCGCCCATCTTCCCCAACACTTCAGCGCTAAGCGTTTCCGGCACGCGTTTTATAAAGACTTCCATACCCTTCACGCTTTTCGCTCCTTCAGCAGCAGCCTTGATCATTTCATATATATGACCATACATAGAATAATACGCTAAAAGTACTTTCATGTTTTCTCCTTAAATTTTCATTGCTACACATCTGCTCTACACTATATCTTATAAACCCGCTGGTCAAGCACTGCACGTTTGTCTGGAAGCCGTTCAGCGTTTTATCTCCATCAGTCATATATACTAAATCAGTGGCGTTGAGCTGGGTCGGAGAGTACCGACTTACGTGCTTTACCGCATCATCTTAGACAGATATTTTGCGAGCGTCTTATCGGAGGAGGCTATATAGTCTTCAGGGGTCAGGTTGCCGGCCGAGAAATAGTTCGCGTCGTTGCCCGGGCATGCCACCCACAAAACCTGCCCTGTCTGGGCGTCCACCAGCTTAACGCTGCCTAGTATGGGGATGGTAACGCCGATCTTGCTCCCCGCCCAGTTATAATCGGTCATCCTGGAAAAAACTATCCCTTTAACCCCGCTTATAGCTCCCAGTTGTTTCATGTCTTCACCCGAAAGCACGCCGGAAGCCGCGAGGCTGTTCTGTTTTAATATTCTTCCCAACTCGCCGCGCTCCATCACGTCAAAGCCTGCGGCAAGCAGGGCGCTCAGCCCCAGGTCGGATTTTGAATCCGGCGAAATGGCCACCTTTTGAACGCTCTTGATCAGCGCGGGGTCATTCAAGCAGGAGTAACTGTTGCCCCGGGCGTCGCCGCCATGGTAAGTTTTGGCCTTTGATACGTCGATTTGCACCCCGGCCGCAGTTAGCGCTTTTTTAAGGTCCTTATGCATTTTCCAGGTCCAGAAATGGTCAACCACACCAGGAGGCTGCTGATAAGCGAATATTACCCTGCCTTTTTCGGTATCCACCAGCCGCACTTTTGTGGTCCGCATATCCCCGGACGTATTTACGAAAGCGAGCGTGTCCACGCCGTACTGCTTGCCTATCTTAAGGGCGTCGGCGGGGTCTATAAGCCCGTTAGCTGACAGCGCCTGTTCTTTGAGGATGCTGCCAAGGTTAGTCGTGTCCACGACCGTATAGCCGAGCGAGATAAAAACCATCTCTACTAGATCACTGACAACCACGTTATGCCGGTCATAGGCTTTCCCTCCTATGGGCAATTCGTCGGCTACGGGAATTACGGCTATTCTTGTTATTTTGTTTAGGTCGGCAGAGTGCTGGTTAAAGACCACACCGGTGCCGCGGCACCCGGAGAATAAGACGCTGGCAAGCAAAAGGAATAAAAAGTTTTTTCTCATATCGTCACCTTAGTTTACTCTATCGCGCGATATCCACCATCCGCCTCAACCCGAAAGTTTCAGTTGAAACTTTCCGTGTGCATCAAGAGCGCGTTCCGCAGGCATACAAACCTATGGTAGTACCGCACCAGTAGCCATGTTCATCAGGACCGGGCGCGGAGTATTGCTTAAAACCAGATCACCTCTGCACAGGCCCGCCCCGCATCATTTTATTTTTTCAGTAAAAAGACCATCCGGATCGCACAATACTGCTCCGTAATAATGAGGTCCCGGGTCAGGAGCTGTTCCTTAAAACTCTGGATTCCCCCCGCGCTGGCTGTTTTACTCGGGCCTACCAGCCAGAAAAACACATCTATCCTTTTGGATTTCAGCGCGGCAAATCTTGCCATAGAAGTAAGAGGCACAATTTCAATATTTTTGCCGATCAATTTTGATATCTCAGCCAGCAGGGCTACGTTATAGCCGGAGGGTTTTCCGTCCGCCGCGACATAATCAAGAGGCGGGACATCGCCCGACACGCCTACATAAACGGTTTCGGGATACGCAGTCGCTTTAACTTCCGGCATTGCGGGGTCCTGTCCGACAGGCAGTTCCGTAATCCATTTTTTATACAACATGGCGAGTTTGCCGGAAGCTTTAAGTTTGGTTATGGCGTCATTAAGAGAATCCCTCAGCTTGCCGTCTGACTTCCGTAAAACCATAGCCAGCCCCTGATTATCGGAGAAAACCTTTGATTTGAGTTCAGGATTTCTTTGGATGACATAATTCGCCGAAACGTCGCTTGCCAGCATAAAATCGGCCCTGCCTGATTTCAGCATGGCGAGACTTCCAGCCATTGAGTCGTCATAAATAATCTTTTTTATCTTGCTGCCAAGATAATTATTCAGCATGACCATTAAACTTTCCTCGCTCCACTGGGAAAAAGGCCCTGTTCCAGTCTTGCCATTTAAAAACGAAAAGTCAGCCTTAGCCTTTTTATTGGCGGCTGTTACCTGCTTTGTGTTTTTCGCCGGCTGCGCTTCTACGAACGCCGACATCGTCATCATAAACATCCCGGCTGCTGCCAAACCGAACAGCTGTTTACTGATATTCATGAGAATCATCTCCTGTATAAATAACGCTCTGTATTTACCGATTATACAAATTCGTATCCGCTCAATCTGCGGGAGTGGCCATGAGACACAGCCTCTCTCCCGACTTGCAGCCTGTTTACGCCTGAGCCGTAATCTCAAAATCGGGCGGATTTGCAAGGTGCCGCTTTACCGTGCAGAGTTCGGCCGATTTTATCAGCGCCGCCTTGTACTGTTGAGGGAAATCTTTCGGGAGCGTTATGTTAATGCCGACTTTTTTTACCAGATGCGATTTCTCATCCCAGTCGAAGGAAAGATTGATTTTAAACCCCTCAGTGGGAAGGTTGCGGCTCTGCAGAAATCCCACGGCGAAGATCCCGGCGCAGGTCCCAAGTGACGCCAGAAACAGGTCGAAAGGCGAAGGAGCGGAACCACCGCCGCCAGCGCTTTCTGGCTGGTCGGTTTTAATAACAAAACCGTTATAAGACGCGTTAATCCTTTTGTTCCCGTCGAAAGTTATTTCCATAGCCCAGATCCTCCGGTGTTTTATCCGCACTCCATAAATCCACGTGAATTGCATTCTACTATTTATCGCCGTAACCTCCGCGCGCCGGAATTATCAGGCCGCGGTTTTCCGCCTCTGAAAATCTTTGGGGTTCGGGTTATGAATAAAGCGGGGAATTATTTTTAGACAGGCTTCCCGGATTTTAGAGAAACATGCGAAACCCTCATGGGATTACGCTTCAAAGACTGCAAAAGGATCCGGGATCCTGAGCCAGCCGGCCTCGGCATCGCTGAGCCCGGCGTATAAGGTGGCCGAACCGTCGCCGTTGCGGACCAATCCGCCGCTGAACACAACATCCTCAAGATCGGGCCGTTTTGCGGGGCCGGCCGGGAAATCGCTCCGCCGGGCAATTATTCTGACGGGGCTTGTCGTCCTTTTGACCGGATCAAGAACAAAAGACATAGGGTAGTAATGCCTGAATTGCGCGGCATCGAAACAGGCAATATGGCCCAGTATGCCGAGTAAGCCGTTCTTCAGAAGATGCACTTCGTTAGCGCCGCCCCATTCTTCCGGGATAAACTGTCCCTCGATCAGCGGAGCCGACTGGATCATCTCCGGCGTGATATCATCCAGAGACGCAGCAATAAAAAAACCTATTTTACCGCGGCCGCATTTAGCGCTCTGAGGCCTGGTTAATACCGCAACCCCGCCGTCAGCCGTCTCCCCGAACCGAATATCTTTCATCTTGTCAGGCCCCTGGAATAAAACCTCCAGGGAATTCACCGACGATCCGCCATAGAACTCCATGCGCCAGATCTTTTCTCCGCCCGGAAGTTCTATCGGAAATCTGACTCCTCCAAGAATAAGCCTGCCGCCGATAAAAGCGACGCATGGATCCTGCAGACCTTTAAACGTAGGAGCAGCCGGCACAGGCGACCACGTCCCCGCGCCGAGCTTGCTAAAAAAAACGGTTTCCGATAATTCCGTTGTCCGGCTCTCCACCCTTCCCGTAAGTATCTCTTCCCCGCCGGACGTAAAAGGCGCCGCTATATTGTAAACATCGCGCTCCCCGACACCCTCGAACCGGAACTTCGCCGAGAGGCTCGCGGCCTGCCTGGATTGCGCGTAGTCCGCGAGCAGATCAGCGCAGCTAACGGCTTGATGACATTCCTTCATATTTTTCCTTAAACAGCGTTGCGGGCGGAGCCTATATTTTTTCCGGATAAACTGCCGTAAAAAGCGTACCATTCGCGTCAGAGACGAAAAAGACTTTCCCTTTCAGGTACTTCTCGGTCAG
>Ga0114951_10004724_pt1 | contig 13007 bp, 6 predicted proteins | sample AM7aDNAmetaG_FD_88677 | JGI IMG/M metagenome (GOLD analysis project Ga0114951, IMG submission 88677) | Freshwater microbial communities from Finland to study Microbial Dark Matter (Phase II) - AM7a DNA metaG | ecosystem: Environmental > Aquatic > Freshwater > Lake | place: Finland: Lake Alinen...
AACTGATTTGGAAAATTCCGGAATAGATTCGGTACGGTCAAATTCAGCTGTAAACCAAAAGGTTGATCCATTTCCGTCTTCACTTTCAACCCCGATCTCTCCATTCATTAATTCCGCCAAACGCTTGGATATCGTCAATCCTAAGCCAGTTCCGCCAAATTTACGGGTTGTGGAATCGTTGACCTGGGAAAAGGATTTGAAAAGCTTTTGTTTTCCTTCTTCGCTGATTCCCAGGCCAGTATCAATTACTCTGAACATTAGCTTGACTTTTGAACTTGATTGTTCAAATAATGAAATCTTGCATGTCACGCCACCTTCGCTTGTAAATTTTAGGGCGTTGTTGATCAGGTTGATCAAAATCTGCTTAGTTCTAAGAGGGTCACCATTAATAATTGCCGGAACGTCGGATGTAAAATTGCATTTAAGATACAATCCTTTTTTCTGGGCCTGAAAATTGAGAAGTTTTATGGTTTCTTCGATTTTTTCTTCAAGATTAAAATCGATTTTCTCCAAAGTGATTTTGCCGGATTCGACTTTGGAAAAATCAAGAATGTCGTTTATGATTGATAAAAGATTATCTCCTGAAAGCTTAATAATCTGAAGAAAATCGATCTGCTCAGGGCTCAACTCAGTCTCCATTAAAATATCGGTCATGCCGATAATACCATTCATCGGTGTTCTGATTTCATGACTCATATTGGCCAAAAACATCGATTTGGCCATATTGGAAGCATCTGCACCATCTTTGGCTTTTTGCAAAGCCTCCTTGTCCATATGTCGCTCGGTAATGTCTCTGGCGATGCCTATCATTCCCGTTAGCTCACCTGATTGGTTCAGAATAGGATTAATTCGATAATCCAATAAGATTTCCTTTTTCTCCTGACTTTTTACCCAAATTTCCTTCTCAACAGTAATCAGCGATTCCTTTAGTTCAAATTCAAGTTTTTCGAGGTCTGCAGCGAGGTCTGGAGGGAAAATATCCCAGTCGGATTTTCCAGCAATCTGGTTTTCCGTTAACCCAAAGAATGTTTCAAACGATTTATTACACCCATTATATAAACCTGATTTCAATTTATGGAATACGATATCTGGTATAGATTGAAGTAACGTATACAGGAAAAAGTTGCTCTGCTCTATAGAATTCTGAATCCGGATACGTTCACTGATTTCTGATTCAAGCTTAAGTTTTTGATTGTGAAGTTCGAGAAAGACCCGGATTTTTCCTTTAAGGATATCCGGATTTATAGGCTTAGTAATAAAATCTACAGCACCGGATTCAATTCCCTTAACAACATAATAATCTTCTCGATAAATAGCTGACAGAAAAATGATTGGCAGATACCTGGTAGATTCGTTCTGCCTCATTAATGAAACTGTTTCAAATCCATCCATATCCGGCATCTGGACATCAATAAGTGCAAGTGCAAAATTATGGTAAAGAGTCAGTTGTAATGCTTCATTGCCGGATAAAGCACGGACAGGCTCCACCTTGAACTCAACCAATAACCTTTCGAGAGCAATAAGATTCTCAATCTTATCGTCAACAATCAGTATTTTGGTCTTTTCAGTCATCGAAGTGCCAGTAATCCATATTTATTTTAGCAAAGATATAGTTTTATGGTTTCTTATTATTTTCTAATCCAAACCCTTAATAGTGAAAACAATTTATTGATATCTACTGGTTTGGAAATATAATCTGAAGCCCCGGCATCCAAACACTTTTGGCGATCTTCCTTCATAGCTTTGGCAGTGACGGCAATGATTGGAGTGCTTCTGAAACGGAAGTCTTTGCGTATATTCTGAATGCACTCGAAACCATCCATTTCAGGCATCATAATGTCCATCAGTATTGCATCGGTATCAATATTATCTTCAAGTATCTCCAAGGCTTTCAATCCATTAGCCGCTTTCAGAACTCTGATTCCTTTTTCTTCGAAGACCTTTGATAGAGCAAAAATATTTCGCATATCGTCATCGACAAGCAATATTTTCTTGCCTTCAAACGTATCCTCCTTTTCATAAAGTTTTTTAAGGATCGTTTGTTGTTGCTGAGTTAAGTCCTCTACCACCCGATGTAGAAAGAGTGTGGCTTCATCAAGCAACCTTTCTTCAGATCTTACCCCTTTTATGATTATGGATTTAGTGTATTTATTCAGTTCTTCGTTTTGTTCTTTTGTAAGTTCCTGTCCTGTATAAACAATGATGGGCGGAGTGGGGCTCAATTTCAATTCACGGATAATCCTGATCAGTTCCATTCCGTTCTTATCTGGCAGACCAAGGTCAAGAATTATGCAATCGTAAATTCCATTTTGAAGAGCTTCCAAACATTCCTGGGCAGTGGGAACTTCATGGATAATTATATCGGAACCTTTTAAAAGATGTTGAATAGTTTTTCGCATGAGTTCATTATCTTCCACAATAAGAAGATGTTTCATTTTCTTCTCAAGAAAATGTTCGATTTTCTCAAATGCAGTTGAAAGTGATTCTGCGTTTACGGGCTTTTTCAAATAACCAATTGCACCTTTCTGATATGCTTCAATGGTTTCATCCATTGACGACATCATATGAACAGGAATATGGCGGATTTCCGGATCATGTTTTATGAGATCCAGAACTCTCCATCCATCCATACCTGGTAATTTAATATCCAGAATGATAGCAGCCGGCTTGTGTTTTTTTATCAGTTTGTATCCCGATTCCCCATCGCCGGCTATGATACATTTAAAATGTTTACTATGACATTGCTTGAAAAGAATCTTTGCAAATTCTTGATCATCTTCAATAACCAGAATAAGTTCGCTATCAAGAGATAGATTGTCCCGATCGTCAGGAATAAAGAGTTCAGGATCCTCCATTGAAATAGCTTCCTGATCAACAATGGTAGATAGTGTTTTAACTTCTGGTATTTCAGTTAATCTCTTAATCTCAGCGGCTTCATCACTCTTGATAAGTCTATCGCTACCGGTTGCAGGCAATATCAGGGTAAATACCGATCCTTGACCCATGGTGCTTGCGATTTGTATCTCACCGCCAAGTAATCTTGCTAGTTCCTTCGAGATAGAGAGCCCAAGACCGGTTCCTCCGAATTTTCGGGATATGCTGCCATCAGCCTGTTGAAATGCTTCAAATATTGCCTGTTGCTTGTCAGGAGGGATTCCTATTCCGGTATCCGATACAGTTATCGCCAGATTTTGCTGCACCCTGAGCGCTGGATTATTATAAAATCGGTCTGCAGCAGCTTTACTAAAGGTTATAGTAATACCTCCTTTTGAAGTGAATTTTATAGCATTTGAGACCAGATTTTTAATAATCTGTTCAGTTCTCTGTTGATCCGTTATAAGACTAACCGGACAACCCGGCTCAATTGTAACGGTAAAGGTAAGTCCTTTATTGGCCACTGCTGCACGATATAAGGAAGTGATATTTCCTTCGATCTGATGGATGTCCACGTTCTGCTTATTTATCGTCATCTTTCCCGCTTCTATTTTTGAAAGGTCAAGTATTTCATTGATAAGGTTGTGAAGATCATTTCCGCTTTTAAAAATGATCTGTGCGGATTCAATCTCATCAGCCGAAAGGTGGCCAGAAGAATTCTCAGCGAGTGATTGAGATAGTATAAGCATCGAATTCAGCGGTGTACGCAACTCATGCGACATGTTAGCAAGAAACTCCGAATTATAACGCGAAGCCTGTTCCAGATCCTTCGACTTTTGCTCAATTTCACCAGATGCAATTTCTAAGGATCTGTTCTTTTCTGCTATTTTCTCCGATTGTTCCTCCAGAAGTTGAGCGTTTCGCTCCAGTTCCTGATTTGCTTCCCGAAGTTCTTCCTCCTGAGCCTGAAGCTCCTCTTTTTGCTCCATGGTTTTGGAAAGGAGGGCACTCATTTCATCCTTAGCTTTCACATTTTGTACAGTGATAGCAATGTTCTCCGAAAAGTTTTTTACCAGTTCCAATTCATCAGGTGAGAAATTAGAAAGTTTTCCGAGTTCAATAACTGCTTGAAGGTTTCTATTATAAAGACATGGAATCACAATTATTTCGTTTGGACTAATTGCTCCGGTAGCCGATTTTATCAAAAAATAATTCTCTGGAATTTGATTAAGGGTAATACATTCTCTCTCTAATGCACATTCGCCGACCAGTCCTTCTCCGTAAGCTATAAAATCATCAAAATTACCATCCTTGGTTAAGGCATATCCGGCTCCAAGGCGAAGGCTTTTATTCGATTCATCTGCAAAATAAATAACACCCACAGGCAACTGAAAGTATCGCGCAATATATTTTATACAAATTCTTGCCAGAGAGTCTAAATCCCCCGCCAATCGCAATGCATCATTCAATCCGGCAATTCCGGTCTTGACCCAGTCCTTTTTTGTGGTTTCATGCCGAAATTCAATAAGTTCTGCCTGCATCTGACTCAGCGATTGACCTAACATATCATTCTCAATTTCAAAAGGATAAATAGTATCAAGTTTTCCCTTCCCGATGTCAGCGGCAAACCCTGCGATCACTTTAAAGCGCTCCTGTATCCTATTTACTGATCCTGCCATGATTCCAAGTTCATGGCGAGTATGTTCATTAAGCTTTATCACCTGATTAATGTTGCCTTGTGATAAGGAGTCCAATACCTGAATGGTTTGAATGATTGGCTTAATTACTGGACCTGCGATAAAATAAATCAGGATAATCATCAGGACAATTCCAACAAGTCCAATACCAAGTGACTCCAGAACGAGGTTCTTGGCGTTTTTTAATATTTCTTTATGTGAAGCTACCTCACATACATACCATGCCTGAGTTGAGTTTCCGATCCTAACCGGGCTCAAGTGGTAATAATTCTTATGGTTGGCGATATCCATAAATTCGCCGGACCAGGAAATCGTATCCTTTGAAATTGAGTCAAGAATCTGTGCTGTTTTTCGGTTAAACAATGCAATCCTGTCCATCGGTTTGCCGATCTGATTTGAGTCGGGGGAAAAAACTACTATTCCAGAATGGGAAATCAGGAAAGTCTTGCAATTCGAAGCGCGGTCACTCTCTTTAATTATGGAATCGAATTGATTTAATTTGAAGTCGATACCTGCCAAGCCTATAACTGTGTTGTCAGTCGTTATAACAGGAACGGCAATTGTGGCTTCCAGAATGGAATCATGGTCAATTTTAAAGGCTTTTGGATGATACCAGTATGGGTCGATCAGTTCTTCTTTCTTAGTTTGTTTGATGGATAAATATTGGGGTGATTCAGGTATTCCTTGTGTTCCCCTGTATTCAAATGTCTTGTCCAGACCCGAACCAAGGTGGTGAACCAGCCAGGTTTTCCTTCCGGAATCATCTTTATTGGAAGGGTCGATGTACTTTAGTTCAAAACTGATCCAGAAAGCCAGGTAATTTTTGTTTGCGTTCATCGCATCAAAAAGGAAGGGGAAAATCAATGAATCCCGATGTGCGGTATCAAAATTTCTTATACTCCTGTAAGTATTTGTCAGGGACCGGGTACGACCAAGGCCGATATTCAACCGTCCTTTAATTTCTGATGCAATTCTGTCACTGGTGTTGCTCATCAGATTGAGCGCACTTTGCTTATCAGTTCTTACATTCTGGATCGAAAAGTAACTAACTAGTACAATGGAAATCACCACTACTGCACATATGATTCCAGCGGCTACACGCGCTTTGATGCCAAACTTGGTCATATACTTACTATTAAATGTCAAAATTACACAAATAAAAGCCGGATCTGATCAATCCGGCTCTTTTCAGTTGAAATACTCCGACTATTTATTCTTTTTCGGGTAGGAAGGAATCGGAGGAACTACTTTCGTGTAAGTCTTAATTTCTTCCTTGATCAGTTCGATGGCCTTATCCAATTGCCTGTCGATGCCTTTGAATTCCTCATGTGGGTCATTATCGATAAGGATATCAGGATCAACCCCATGACCTTCAATGATAAACCCGGAACCGTCAGCAGCATAGGGCGCGAACGATGGAGTGATAATAGATCCACCATCTATGCAAGGAATCTGGCCACTATAGCCAACTACACCTCCCCAGGTCCTTGTTCCTACCAGTTTACCTAACTGAAGTTTCTTAAAGCGATATGGGAAAAGGTCACCATCTGAGGCTGAATAGCGGTCTATCAGGGTGATCTTTGGTCCGGCAATTGTGCCCACAGGATTTACAGAGCCATGCTTTTGATTCGCGGCAACTGTTGCATAGGTAATTTCTCTTTGTAACCTTTCAATGATCATTGGTGACACATTCCCTCCACCATTGCCACGATCATCGATAATCAATGCTTTCTTAGTCAACTGGGGATAATAGTGCTTAACGAATTCATTTAATCCGGCAACGCCCATATCCGGAATATGAATATAGCCAACCTCACCGTTTGTGGCTTCTTCAACTTTTTTTGTATTTGCTTGGACCCAATCATAGTAGATAAGTGATGATTCACTTGCGATGGTCTTTACAAGGCAAGGTTTTGCACTTGATCCATCTGCCATGGATGAAATCATCAACTCAACCAATTGATTTGCTTTGCCAATTAGCAAACTGTAAATATCATCGATATTTTTTACTGATTTTCCGTCAATCATTGTGATATAATCACCCACTTTTATTCCTGACCCCAACTCAGTGAGCGGTGATCTCAGCTCAGGTGACCAACTGGCACCCTCCATAATTTTTTCGATCTTGAAATATCCGGATGCTCCCTTCGACAATTGAGCGCCAAGCAGACCCATTGGAATTCTTTCCGGCATTGGCCGTTCACCATTGTTTACATAAGCATGGCCGATGTTAAGTTCACCAATCATTTCACCTTGCAGATAGGCTAAATCTGAACGATGGCGCACATATTTGACGAGTGGTTTGTATTTGTCGTGAATAGCTTTCCAATCAACTCCATGCATGTTGCGATCATAGAAGAAATCACGCATATGTCTCCATGTTTCATCAAAAATCTGCTGCCATTCTTCTTGTTTGTCAACCATTACCTTTAATCCCGAAAGGTTTATGGATTCCTCAATTGAAGCTTTTCCTGATGGGATATCTACAACACCATATTTCCCTCCTTGACTGAGCAGCATTTTCTTCCCGTTCGAACTCAGCGTAAATCCGGTATTCTGACCCAATTCGGACTCTTTTTGTTTTGCAAGGTCAAAAACTTTGAATCTTGAACCCTGGGTTTCTGTTGATGAGAATACATAATAGATTTTATCATTTATTAACTCAAGACTATAATAGTTGCCAGCGGCGGTTGGGATTTCCAGGATGCGATCCTTGATTCCGGTAGGATCGATTACCAAAGTGTTCTTTTTTGAATCCTTGGCCGGTGTGGCTGGTTTAACTGAATCACCTATTATCACAACCTGATCGTCTTTAGGTGCGAAAGGGGAAGGGGTTTCAGAATTCAGGGTGACCAGGTAAATCTTGTTCATGTCCTGATAACTGTGATTCCACTCTGTGGCTGAATAGGTGGGATTAAATGTTCTGGCTGACACAAAAACCAAATATTTACCATCCCGGCTGAAAACTGGGTTTCCAGAGTTATACCATCCATCGGTTACCTCCGAAACCTTTCCGGTTTCAAATGAGTAAAGTCTGATGATACCCATACTTTGCTCAGGAAGCACATAAGCAATCCATTTACTGTCGGGTGACCAGGAGAATTGGCCAATCGGACCCATTTCAGATTCGAGTATTTTGGTTTTTTTACCTGAAGCAACGTCAATATGGTATAAACAAAATTTCTTGTCATAGTAAATAATGGATTTGCTGTCAGGTGACCATGCAAAATCAAAAATATAGTTGTCACTGTTTTTTGTCAGGGATTTTGCAGATTCTAGTGTTTTCGGATCAGAAATATTGATCTCAAATTCTCCTGATTTGTCAGAAATATAAGCGATCCATTTTCCGTCGGGTGACCAAGTGGCGTTGCGTTCGTGAACTCCTGAAGAATTTGTCAGATTGCGGGTGATTCCCTGTTTGACTGGGGTATTGAATAGCTCGCCTCTTGCTGAAATGATTAACCTTTCGCCATTTGGAGACAGGTCGGCTCCTGTAAGGGATCCCGATGCATCCTTCCATTCCTTACGGTCGTAAAGGAAGTCATTGTCAATAAATACAGGAATCCGTGTCAGTTTGCTGTCTGTTAATCCGAATGAGTAAAGACATCCACCATTTTCAAAAACTATTTTTTGATCTCCAATAGAAGGAAACTTAATGTCATATTCCTTGAAATCAGTAACTTTTGTGGTGGTCTTGGCAGTCAGGTCATAACAGAACAAGTTCATGATCCTGTCTCTGTCGGACAGAAAGTAAATCTTGTTTCCACTCCACATTGGAAAAATGTCCTGAGCATTATTATTCGTAATGTTTTCGGTTTTTTCCGTATTGAAATCGTATATCCAGATATCATCGGCCATCCCTCCCTGGTAGTACTTCCAGGTCCTGAATTCACGGAATACCCGGTTAAAGGCAAGCTTTTTGCCATCAGGAGAGTAACTGTTTGATCCAGCCACTGAAAATGGTAATTGTTCTGATAGCCCACCATTTACGGAAACTTTAAAAATCTGACCTTTAAAATCATTAAAAGCCAGTTTCCTCGATCGGTAAATAATGTATTTCCCATCCGGGGTCCAACCCATGACAATATTATTAGGTCCCATCCGATCACCTACATCATCACGCGAAAGTGTTGCCGTATAGGTAATTCTCTTGGGTACTCCACCTTCGGAAGGAATGGTAAAAACCTCAGTATTACCATCATATTGACCCGTAAAAGCAATTGTTTTTCCATCTGGCGAAAACTTGGCAAACATTTCAAAACCAGGATGAGAAGTTAACCTGCGTGCAGTGCCTCCTTTATCAGATGTTGTGTATAAATCACCAGCATAGGTAAAAACCACCTGGTCCTTATAAATCGTCGGGAAGCGCAAAAGTTTGGTTTCTTCCTGAGCCCGGATGATTCCGATCGACCCAAGAAGGGCAAGGATAAACAAGAATTGTCTTTTCATTTATTAAGTATTAGAATTTCAGATTGTTGAAAATAATTTCTTCAGGATTTATATTAAAATTTCTAAAAATAAAAGTAGAGAAATTGTTAATCCCTGAGAAAAATCATGAATCTGAATAAAAACTAATAATTAACCATCTGTAATGCAATGAAATAAATGCTTATTCCTGATAAAAATCATACCGTTTCAGACCAGAGGATTCGGAATCTGAAAGTACATTTGCATCAAGTCTATTAAACAGCGATTTACTATGAAAATAGAGCGAATTGAACATATTGGGATCGCAGTTAGCAATCTGGAAGAAGCCATCAGCTTTTACGAAAAAGTATTAAACCTGACTTGTTATGCCATCGAAGAGGTAACTGACCAGAAAGTCAAAACTGCATTTTTTAAGGTTGGAGAAACAAAAATCGAACTTTTAGAATCTACTGATCCGGAAGGCCCGATCGGAAAATTCATTGAGAAGAAAGGCGAGGGCATTCACCATATTGCTTTTGCGGTCGATGATATTGATTTAGCTTTAAAGGAAACGGAATCAAAAGGAGTCAGGCTGATTGATCAAATCCCAAGAAAGGGCGCTGAAGGCTTGAAAATAGGGTTTCTGCATCCTAAAAACACGTTAGGTGTTTTGACTGAATTCTGCTCAAATAAATAATACAAATTCATATGTCGGGTCTGGAAAAAATAAAGGAACTCATCGATAAGCGTGAACAAGCTAAAATCGGTGGTGGTCCCAAAAGGGTAGAATCGCAGCATGCCAAAGGTAAAATGACTGCCAGGGAGCGAATAGATATGTTGTTGGATGAAGGCAGCTTCGAAGAATATGACATGTTTGTTACCCATCGTTGCACTCATTTTGGTATGGAAACCCAACAGGTTTTAGGCGATGGTGTGATTACAGGTCATGGCACGATTGACGGGCGCGTGGTTTACTTGTTTTCTCAGGATTTTACTGTTTTTGGGGGAGCACTCTCGGAAACCTTTGCGCAAAAAATCTGCAAAGTCATGGACCAGGCTATGAAGGTTGGCGCCCCGGTAATTGGAATTAATGATAGCGGCGGTGCCAGGATCCAGGAGGGCGTGAATTCATTGGCAGGATATGCTGAAATATTTGAGCGAAATATTCTTGCTTCAGGTGTGATTCCCCAAATCAGTGCAATTTTTGGTCCATGTGCTGGTGGGGCTGTTTATTCTCCTGCCCTGACCGATGCGATTATCATGAGCGAAAGTAACTCCTACATGTTTGTCACTGGACCAAAGGTTACTAAAACAGTTACCGGTGAGGATATAACTGTTGAAAACCTGGGTGGACCGTTAGTGCATGGCAGGAAATCAGGAGTAGCGCATTTCATTGCCCGTGATGAGGAGGAGGGATTATTGCTTATAAGGAAACTACTCAGTTATTTGCCTAGTAACAACCTCGAAGAAGCTCCACTTAAAGAATGCACAGATCCAACTGACAGAATCTGCGATTTTTTAAACGAAGTAATCCCGGAGAGTTCAACTCAACCTTATGATGTAAAAGACGTAATTCACGAAATTGTTGATAATCATGAGTTTTTTGAAATGCACCGCAACTATGCTCAGAATATCGTTGTAGGATTTGCAAGATTTAATGGTGCGTCAGTCGGTATAGTGGCAAACCAACCAAGTCATATGGCAGGAGTATTGGATATCGATGCGTCAAAGAAAGCAGGTCGTTTTGTCCGTTTCTGTGATTGCTTTAATGTTCCGATCCTGACCCTCGTTGATGTCCCGGGATTTTTACCGGGTAGCGCACAGGAATTCGGCGGAATTATCACCAATGGAGCTAAGCTTTTATATGCTTATGGTGAAGCTACAGTACCCAAGGTGACAGTAACACTGAGAAAATCCTACGGTGGTGCTCATGACGTAATGAGTTGCAAGCAATTACGTGGGGATATCAACTACGCCTGGCCAACAGCAGAAATTGCTGTTATGGGCGCTCGTGGAGCAATTGAAATTCTGGAGGGTAAGGCTTTGATGGATATAAAGGATCCGGCAGAACGGAAAAATTACTTTGACTTGAAAGAGAAAGAGTATCGCGAAAAATTTGCTAATCCTTATGAGGCTGCCCGTTTTGGCTATATCGATGATGTTATTGAACCACGTAATACGCGTTTCAGGATTATCAGAGCTCTTCAGACCCTTTCTACAAAAAAGGATTCAAATCCCCCTAAAAAGCACGGAAATATTCCACTTTAATCAAACTGAAAACATGGAATTACTGCTTGTTATACCACCCGTTGATATTAAATTGGGACTAATCATTGCCTTAGTTGGAATTCTTATTGTTTTCACCGCCTTAGCCGTTATGAGCCTCATTTTCAATCAAATTCCTAAGTTTTTCAAAAATCAGAAACGCAGTAAGCTGCTCAAAGAAGGAAAGATTAAGGACCATGAGGAGTGCTGCACTGATCTTAGCGGTGAAACAAATGCTGCAATAGCATTGGCACTTCATTTATATATGAGTGAAATGCATGATATGGAGTCCAATGTGATAACCATTGAAAAAGTTTCCAGAAGATATTCACCCTGGAATTCAAAAATCTACGGATTACGAAATCTGAACTTCAACAAATAGCAAAAAAACTGAGGAATGAAATCATTCAAATTCACTATTCAAGGGAATAATTACGAGGTCGATGTTAAATCGATCGATCAAAATCTGGCTCAGGTTGAAGTGAACGGGACAAATTATGAAGTCGAGATTCATCACCAGGTTCAATTGTCTAAAACACCAATCCTTATGAGGAATCCGGTTAAAACCCCTGAACCAGTTCACCTTTCTGCTGGCACAAAATTTCTTGCCGTGCGAACACCCTTGCCAGGCAATATCTTAAGTATCAGTAAAAAGAATGGAGACCCAGTGAAGCAGGGAGATGTCGTACTGATTTACGAAGCAATGAAAATGGAAAATAAGATCCTTGCTGAAAAGGATGGTGTTATCCGCAATATGAAAGTAAATCAAGGTGATAATATCCTTCAGGATGATATATTATTTGAAATTGAATAGAGCCGAATGAAAAGAGCTTTAACAGTTTTTGGAATAATCCTTTTTTTAGGCCTCATCAGCTGGGCTGTTCCAAATCAGAAAATGGGTGACCTTGGCAGAGAGGTTGCTGGAAATGAAGTCGTAAAAGAGAAGTCTTCGCAATCTTCCGACCTCAATCAAGGATCCCAGGCTTCCGCGGACCATGCGAAAAGAGGGGTGAAGAATTTCTGGAGTTACAGCGGCTTTGCCAATGCTTCAATAAAACATTTCCTGATGATATTGGCAGGACTGCTGTTCCTTTACCTTTCCATACGCCATGGTTTTGAACCGCTTCTGCTTGTTCCTATCGGTATGGGAATATTAATAGGTAACATTCCTTTTTTACTTAATTCCGGGATGGAAATAGGCATTTACGAGAAAGGAAGTGTCCTGAATTACTTGTACTTCGGCGTTACAGCCGGGATTTATCCTCCACTGATTTTTCTGGGTTTAGGGGCAATGACTGATTTTTCATACCTGATTTCCAATCCTAAAACACTTTTGTTGGGGGCTGCTGCTCAGCTGGGAATTTTTGTGACCTTAATCGCTGCCCTCTATTTGGGATTTACCCTACCGGAAGCTGCTTCGATTGGAATCATCGGTGGCGCCGATGGTCCAACAGCAATTTATACTGCCTCAAGATTGGCAAATGGGGTAAAAATGTGGAACGGAATTCAAAGTGCAAACCTCATAGGGCCTATAGCTATTGCTGCTTATTCTTATATGGCACTGGTTCCATTGATACAACCACCTATAATGCGCTTGCTCACAACCAAAAAGGAGCGTTTGATTCGCATGAAATCACCCCGGCAGGTCTCAAGACTGGAAAAAATTCTTTTCCCAATTATCGGGTTATTACTGACTTGCTTTATCGCACCAAGTGCTCTACCGCTGCTTGGAATGCTTTTCTTTGGAAATATTCTCAGAGAATC
>Ga0114951_10004725_pt1 | contig 13002 bp, 10 predicted proteins | sample AM7aDNAmetaG_FD_88677 | JGI IMG/M metagenome (GOLD analysis project Ga0114951, IMG submission 88677) | Freshwater microbial communities from Finland to study Microbial Dark Matter (Phase II) - AM7a DNA metaG | ecosystem: Environmental > Aquatic > Freshwater > Lake | place: Finland: Lake Alinen...
CTAAGGTATAAAGTGCTGATTCAGTTGGTGTTCCTGCGTTTGCATGACGTGTTATGTTATTGCGAGGCATGGGTCTCCATAATAACAATCATTACGGTAAACGACAGGGAACAGAAGGGGTTGACAGGTAACACCACTCTGTATGGACGAACGCTGGTTCATCAGTATGATGCGTCTCTTGAAGTAATACGGTCTCTTGTGTTGCAACGTAACCATAATTACAGAGAAAAGAAAATTTAGCCTTTCAGCACTCAGCGATCAGTACTTTTTTACGTCTGTGATGCTGTTTTAATGCTTATTGAGGAGCTGCTCGTTTATCAGTGCAAGCAATTCGCTTTTCTTGATTGGCTTGGTGATGAAGCTGTCGGAACCTGCCGCTTTTGCTTTTTCGCGCTCATCTCTTGAGGTGAAAGCAGTCTGAACGATAATTGGTAATTCGGGGCGGAACTGTTTGATCTGCCTTGTTGCTTCGTAGCCGTTTAACAAAGGCATGTTTATATCCATAAGCACCAGATTGATTTCTGGATGCTGCTTTGCCAGTTCGACAGCTTCTTGACCGTTATGGGCATAATGAATTGTCATGTTTTCGTCTTTCAGTATCATTTTGAGCAGAATACGGTTTATGTCGTCATCTTCGACGATAAGAACCGTGCTGAACGCTGAGCGCTGAGTAATGAAAGGAGGGTTGTAGGGGAGGGTGAAGGTGAAGGTGCTTCCGGCCCCTTCTTGTGATTCAACCCGGATGGCACCGCCAAGCATGGTGACATAGGCTTTGGTGATGCTCAAGCCGAGTCCGGAACCTTCAATTGTTCGGGTCAGGGGGTTATCGACCTGAATGAATCGGTCGAAAATCTTTTCCTGCATTGCAATTGGTATGCCGATACCGGTGTCTTGGACGGTAAACTCAAGCATGCCGTTGTACTTGCTATACCCGATAGCAATACCTCCTTGAAAGGTGAATTTCAGGGAGTTGTTGATAAGGTTGGTGAGTATCTGGGTGAGTTTTGCGCTGTCAGTATTGATGATACTTTCATGGTCTGGAAGCGTAGTGGTACAAGTCAGCTCTAACCCTTTTTTGTTGGTTGCGATCTTGAAAAATGCGGTAAGATCAAGGAGAAGCTTGTTGATGTTGGTGTCATCATGCTGTATCACACACTCTCCGGCTTCAATACGCGCAATATCGATGAGTTCGTTGACGAGCGTCAGGAGGCGTAAGCCGCTTTGATGGATGAGATCGATATACTCAGCAGATTTCTGTTGCGACAGTTCAGGGTCCTTCAGCAATTCGGAAAAGCCGAGAATTCCATTCATCGGGGTTCGCAGTTCATGAGTGATGGTGGCAAGGAAAGCTGATTTTAAGCGGTCTGCCTCTTCGGCTTTTTCTTTTTCGGCGACCAACTTATCCTGTTTCTGTTTCTGTAACTTGATTTCATCTTCTGCAATTTTTTTGGCAACAATATCCCAGACGTGATTGGCTATGATCTCCAACCATGCAATATCGTTATCACTATACTGGGTTTGCTTGTTGCCGACCCCGAAAATTGCCACTATGCGTCCCTCACGGTTGACAGGAATAACCAATTCGCTCTTGATTTCCACAGGGCCATCCGGTATTCTGTTGCGATGCTCGAGTGATGTATAATCATTATGGATCACTGCTTTTTTTTCTCGTTCCACTTCAGCCCATAATCCAGCCATCTCCAACGGATAGTGCAGGCTCTTACCCTCTCCATCCTGCCTCTGTTGACGGGTATTGGTTGAGACGGCCTGGAGCACCGGAGTTTTTGCGTCCTCTGTTACATAAGAGACAAAACCGATTGAGCTTCCTGTTAAAGCTTCCGCTTCATCAAGCGTTGCTATCAGCAGTTCCTCAATCGAATGAGTATCAGCAATCTGGAGTATGTGCAGCCGGAATGCATTGAGCTGTTCATAGCGCTTTTGAACGGTGATGTCATGAATAATAACATTGATTAAATCTTGCCGGCCATCATTGATCTTAGTACTGAACACCTTGACATCACGCAATGAACCGTCTTTCATGAGATGACGAAACGAAAAGCCGGGGTGTCCTGTTTTGAGGACTGTTACCAGATTGCTTTTGTTGACTTCGGGATGCGTCAGAAAAATGATTTGCGCAATGTTCATCTGCCTTAACTCTTCAATTGACCATCCGTAAAACTCTGCGGCCGCATTATTGGCATCAACAATATTGCCGGTGAGGGGATCAAGAAGCATCTTGATTGCGGTGTTGCGTTCAAACAGGTTTCTGAACCGCTCCTCGCTTTGCTTCAGTGCTTCACGGTTTCGCAGCATCTTGATGCCATAAGCCAGGTTGTTGGACAGTGAGAGGAGCTGCTCGCACTCTGCATCGTTAAAAGCCTCTGGGAGTTCAGAATATACCGCCAATACACCAGCCACAGTATCGTCTATAACTAACGGTAAACCGAGAAAAGCAGCATAACCGTACTTTATCGCTTCAGTACGCCATAATTCGAAACTTTGATCAGTGATAATATTATTTACCACAACGGGTTGAGCGGTGCGGACAGCGGTTCCGGCTGGTCCCTCTCCATACTTGTTATCGGCCCAGGATAGGGTAATTGAGTTAAAATAATCACCGGTACTACCGGCATATGCGGCAGGGTGCAGACTTTTAGCCTCATCATTTACTTTGTATCCTACCCAAGCCATCCGGTAACCGCCGGTTTCGACGATGATGCGGCAGATGGTCTGCAGCAGTTCCTGTTCATCTTGTGCATGAATCAGCGCTTTGTTGCAATGGTCGCTGACAATAAGTGCACGAGTCAGCCTTTGACGTTCAGCTTCAGCATGTTTTCGTTCGCTGATGTCTTGAGTAATGACATGAATAACGGGCTTCCCATCAAGCTCAATCTTGTTGCGATAGATCTCTACATCCCGAATAGAGCCGTCTGCCCTCCGGTGGCGTCCGATGAATTTATTGTGTTGTCTGGCTTCTACGGTCTGCAGGCTTTTGATAATCTCCTCCTGCGAAAGAGTATTGATGTCCCTGGTATACATCTTCCTGAGTTCTTCAGCTGACCACCCATACCACTCTACAGCTTTCTGGTTGACATCAAGCACCTTGCCGGTATCCGGGTCAAGAAGAGCCTGTATGGCAGATTGACTGTTGAACAATGTCTTGAACCGTTTCTCGTTGAGTCGTAATGTATCTTCAGTCCGTTTGTGCTCGGTGATATCAAAACCCACACCGATAAGAAATGGAGAACCATCAATGATTACCCTTTTTCCCGTCATGAGGTACCACCGGATATCAGGGTTTCCTCGAAACACTAGCCGGTACTCGTTGGTTACTTCCGTGCCATTATTGATGATATCCTGCATGGTCTCAAGAGCACGGTCTCGATCTTCCGGGTGAAAGGCTTCTAAGCAGTTAGTTGTAGCCATCTCTATTTCTGATACGCCAAAGCAGTTCTCCCTGAGTTCCTTGTTCCATGCAACGAACTCTCTGTTTGCATCAGTGAAATAAAAAATGCCAGGAATAGATTCGATGATATACTTATTGAAGAGCTGCTCTTTCTTCAGCAACTGTCCGATATCTGTAATATTCTGCGCGAGGATAAGAAGCCGGTCGACGTTGCCTTCAGGAGATGTGAAAGGATAGATGGTACTCCGTATCAGCTTTCCATCATCTTCATCGTCAAAGGTTAGCGATTTGGAAGTGAGCACAGCCTCTTGCAGCATGTTCATTCGTTCAGCTCCAACATCCAGCGGCAGAAAATCGAAAACATTCAGACCAAAGAACTCTTCCGGGATTTTATTAAACTGGGAAGCAAAAGCCTGATTTGCGTCAAGAATAATGCCCTGGGGAGAAACAACAAAACATACATCAGGTAAGGAGTGAATCAATGAAAGAAGTGTGGAGTCATCATGTTTTCTGGCGATCGAATCGGGTGTTATCTTATCGAGGGACATGGTTGGCCTTCATGTTAACGGCAATTACGGAAAACCACTGGAAATTCGGGAAGATATGACAGAGCCATTCCAAATTGACTCATTCGGCTCATCGGTATGATGCCATGTATTGAAGTAATTTGGTCAATGTTGTTGAAACGTAACCATAATTTTAAATATAAAAAAGAATTGAGCTTCGGATGATGCGGGGGTGCTGATGTTGCAGTATGCTGAAGATTTCGATGGCGACGTATCAGCGGTATCTGAGGTTGTAAGGGTAAGAGTTGTTGAGTGATGTTGGAGAAGGTTCAACTATTGAGCCAGAAAGAAGTTATCAATGCAGAAGTCGTTTTGCAGCAACGCCAGGCGGGAGATAAAGGGCTGTGATGGGGTAAAAGGGGTACCCTATCTTTTTCAGCCCTCTCTCTGTACCGGCAAATGTTCAGTGTGACTACTGTGTAATTTGATCTGGAACCCTGTAAGCCTCAAGGTTTTCACCCTTCTCTTCAACCTCTTTTACCCATTTTGGTTTTGGTCCTCTTCCTCCCCAATATTCATATTCACTTTTCCTGTACTTTATTGGACTTGCAGGAGTTGTTGCAGTTCTGGCTGATCTTCCCCTTTTCTGAAACTCATCAATACTGATATTGTAAGCAAATATTTTTGATGTAATATCAGCTATGGCAGCAAGCTTTTCCAACTTAAAAGTTTCATCAGCCTCCCGTTGAAGTTCAGCTATTTTTGCTTTGATCTCTGTAAGTTTAGACATGATTACTCTGATGTTAATATTATTCTATCATCTGTTGTAGGTAAAATTACAAGAAAATTGTAGACAATACAATAATCTTTTCTCAATGCGTCATGGCGCTGAGTCTGCTGCAGGAAATTTGCAGCGGTTGAATGTTTCGTTGTAAACAATGCAGCCCTCTTTTCTTCGCTCGCCAGTAAACATAATCAGGGGGGTGATGATAAGCATATTTCCGGAAATTTGCCAGATACTTTTGAGATGATGAGCGGATGCCTGAAATCCGAAAGCAGGGGAGTTGCTGCAGCCGGCCTGGCAGCATCGAGTGTTTTGAGGAAACCGATAAGATCGGAGAGCTGTTTTAGTGACGAATAACAGATATTTAAAAGAAAAATCGTATTCTTGCATTCAAGCAAACAACATCCTTAGTGCAAAAATTATGAATGTCCTCGAACCTAATAATACTGCCGCCAGTTTTCGAAATATCGTAAAAAGAGAAATTAGCAAAGAAGGATTTAAAATAAATATTGTCGGCTTGCTTGCCTCCGAAGACCCGGCTTCAATAACCTATTCCGAATACGCACGGAATGGATGCGATGATGTCGGCATTACCTTTAATTTGATCATGGTGAACCCCGATTCGATCAAGCAAATACTTTCAGAGGCAAATAGTGATCATACCGTTCACGGAATATTTATATATTACCCCATTTGGAACGATTATCGGGACGCAGAAATTCGGAATATGGTCTCACCTCATAAGGATGTCGAAGGTCTCACCTCTTATTGGATAAGCAAACTGTATGCTAATGATCGTTTTGATGATACAGAACAAAGAAACAAGGCGATACTTCCGTGTACCCCGCTGGCAATTATTAAATTGCTGGAAGAAACGGAATCTTATGTGCAAATCGGACTGCCTTTCAGAGGACAGACGGTCACTATTTTTAATCGTTCAGAAGTTGTAGGAAGGCCGCTTGCCTATATGCTTTCCAATGATGGCGCAAAAGTTTATTCCTTTGATATCAATGGCGGTATTGTTGTTGATATTTCGGACTCTCAAAAGGAAAATATCGCTGTGACACGCGCTGAGGCTTTAAAAAATTCTGATATCGTTATAACAGGAGTGCCGTCAAGAAACTTTGACAAGATCAGGGCTGATGAATTGAAACCTGGAGCGATTTGCCTCAATTTTTCTTCAGTGCAGAATTTTGAACTGGATGCAAAGGAAAGGGCTACTCTCTACATTCCGCGCGTCGGCACTATGACAGTGGCCATGTGTATGCGTAATGCCCTGCAGCTCTATCGCAATTATCATCACAGCAAATAACTCGATCGGGGCTATGTAAATCCTATTTCGTTTTCCAGACAGTTTTAAATTCCTGGGCCATATTCACAAGCTTCCATTTATTGACGGACAAGGAGTCCCTCCAGGCAGGAACTGAATCTCCATGATATGGTGGGTATGCATACTCGCGAACTGAATCATCATGATTAAGTAACAATGCAATATTAGGGTATTTGTTTGTTGCTGTTAAATGAAACATTCCAAAATCGCCATTGGTATTTCCAAAAGCAAATACAGGCTTTTTACCAATTTTTGAATAAATATTTATACTTTTTTCATCTTTATTATTTAATGGAGAGGAAATACCTTTATGGATAATAAATAATGTTTCATGATCACTTTGCTTATAAACAGGCCTTAAAATCTGGCGCGTGCCGATAAGATGTGCTCTGTCCAAATTAATTATTTGCGGACAAACGCTCCATATAACCCCTTGTATTGAACCTGAAACAATATAAACAGTGAATTTATTTTGCTTCAAATAACGTATCAATTCAAGCATAGGCTGATAAAACATATTTGCCAGAATGATATTATATTTTTTATCTTTTGTTGTTGTTAAATACGACCGGGCCGAATGTACATAAGTTTCATGGTCAACTCCTTCATAAGCTTTCCAGACCATTGAGTCGATATAGTTGTAGTAAGGTGCTTTTGTGAAGTTGACCAAGTTGTTTACAACTGATGTATCTGCCGGGTTTGCTTCAAGTTTTTTTGCATACTTGTATTCCGTATAGTGTGACAGTTCCGGATTTTTTGCGGATTTCTGGTTTAAACCATCAATCGCAGCATACATTTCAAACCACAAGGGAGCTTCGCAGGCAATGGTTCCATCCAAATCGAAAACAGCAATACGATCTTCAACAGGAATTTTCTTTTTTGCTGTGTCGACAAAATCTAAAATTGATTTTTTTATCGGAGTATCATTCCATGAGGGTATCGGTTCACAGCTTGCTTTATCGTTGGGGAGCAAACAGCAAAACAGTAATGCAGCGAATATTGTCAAGAGGTAACAATTATTGTTTTTCATCGCTTTATTTTTTTAAATAAGAGTGATGTGAACCGGCAAAATTGTCCTTGCTGTAATTTATAAAAAAAAACTATTATTCCGGCTTACGGGAGAAGCTCTGAAGGTATTAAAGTTGCAGTGTTCTCTCTTTCTTCCCCTCCAGCGGGCTGGAGAGGGTGAGAAGTTTTACACAAATTCGATGAGCGCCTGGCCGCTTTTCACTGCTTCTCCTGGTGATGCCAGGATTTTTTTTACGGTTCCTTCCGTATGTGCTGTAATATTTGTCTCCATCTTCATGGCTTCCAGCACCACAAGCAGATCGTCAACCTGGAGCGTTTGCCCAACCTGGACATTAACCCTCTGCACAATCCCTGCAATGGGACTGCGGCAGACCTTATCGTCGGGTAGACCGTCAGCAACGGGCTGTATTGCCATCGGTTGGGGCGAGGGCGCGATTACCTGCTTCGACTGAATGGTGGAAGTCAGCTCCTGGAACGATTCCGGTGTGCGGATTTCCTCTCCTTCCAGGACATCAACGTCAACGATATATTTTTTTCCGTCTATGGTCAAGATCAACTGCACAGTACAATTCCTTATTTAGTGGTGCTGAAGGTATGTGATGACTGGATGGAGACACGCCCTAATTGAGACCAGGAACTTGGTCCCTGGTTGCTGATGAAGCGGGCCCGACGTATCCGGACATTTTTTCCCAGATAGGCGGCGATAGCAGCCGACATGATAACCAGCAGCTCCTGAGTTATTTTTGGCTCATGGGTAATGGGCTCAGAATTGGTTGTTTCCATTGGAATAGAGTTAAAGTGGAATCAGCCCGTGTTTCTTCTGGGGTCTGAATTCCCGTTTGGAATGGAGAAAATCGAGTGACATGGCCAGATAGCGGCGCGTTTCAGCCGGCTCGATGATATCATCCACCTGAAAGTGTGCGGCTGCAGCGTAAGGGGTGGCAAAGGTTTCGCGATACTCCTTGACCAGCTCCTGGCGGCGTAAAACGGGATCGTCCGCTGTTTTGATCTCGTTGCGAAAGATAACGTCTACAGCACCATCGGCACCCATGACGGCGATCTCCGCAGAAGGCCACGAAACGACTCTGTCAGCATCAAGGTCCTTGCTGCACATAGCCAGATAAGCTCCACCATAGGCTTTGCGGAGTACCACGGTGATTTTTGGTACGGTGGCAGCAGAGTAGGCGAAGAGCATTTTGGCGCCATGCCGTATAATTCCGCCGTACTCCTGTTCGACGCCGGGCAGAAAGCCGGGAACATCAACAAAGGTGATGAGAGGTATGTTGAAGGCATTGCAGAATCTGATGAAGCGGGCAGCCTTGTCCGAAGCGTTGATGTCGAGCACTCCAGCCATGACGTTGGGCTGGTTGGCTACAATTCCGACCGCACGACCCTGAAGACGGGCAAAACCAATGACGATGTTGGCGGCAAATGAGGACTGCACCTCCATGAAATCGGCTTTATCCACAATATGGCCTATAACTTCCCGGACGTCGTACCGCTGTTTAGGGTCAAGAGGAATAACAGTATTAAGACGTTTGTCCGGAATGATAATATCGTCCGCCTCCAGCTGGGGTGAATCCTCCAGATTATTGGACGGGAGAAATGACAGCAGGCGCTTGCAGATGGCAATGGCATCCAGATCATCTTCGGCGATGAAATGAACCACCCCCGAGTTGTTCATCTGGGCGATCGGTCCTCCCAGCTCCTCTGCAGTGACCACTTCACCGGTTACCGCCTTGATGACCGAGGGACCAGTGATGAACATCCGTGCAGCACGGGTCTGGATAATGAAGTCGGTCAAGGCCGGGCTGTAGGCCGCGCCACCCGCACAGGGTCCGCAGATGATAGATATTTGCGGCACGACTCCAGAGAGCATCACGTTGTTGTAAAAGACCTTGCCGTAGCCGGAAAGACTGTCGATACCCTCTTGGATACGGGCGCCTCCTGAGTCATTGATCATGATGAAGGGCGAGCCGGTCTTGAGCGACGACTGCATCATCTGCACTATTTTATTACAGTGAGCTTCACCGGCCGACCCGCCGACAACAGTGAAATCCTGACTGGCAACATGCACCAGTCTTCCGTTGATAGTGCCAGGCCCGGTGACGACACCATCCGCCGCCATCTCCTTGTCCGTCATCCCGAAGTTTGTGCAGCGGTGTTTGGCAAAAAGTCCTGATTCCTGAAAACTGTCCTGATCAAGGAGTGCGCCGATACGTTCACGTGCACTCAGACTGCCTGCCTCGTGCTGGCGATCGATTTTGTCCTGTCCGCCTCCCAATTGCAACGTCTCTTTCCGCTGATTCAGATCCTGTACTATCTCTTCTATATTCATGGTGTCCCGACTATGCACTGATATTCATATTATAATTATTGGTATGGCGTTACAGTCACCTTATGCTGCCGCCCGCTTAGAGTCACGGAATAGGTGATGGGTCCGGTTATTGCCCCCTGATGGCCTTCTGCAGGTTGTGTTTCCGATTCGCCAGTCTCAGGGTTTCTTCCCAGGTTTCGAGGTCCTTCGTGGCGTTCGGCAAAAAATTTAGGTGCCACCTGCGGGAACATGGCATAGGTCAGCACATCTTCCGTTCTGCCGTTGCATCCGGTAAGAGCAAGAGCAGCCGAACGGAGCTTGTCCCACTCCGGCTTCAGGAGATTTGCCGGACGGCAGTGAATCTGTTTTTTGTGGGCATGCTCGTGTGCCATTTGAACAACCTCAGGATTTTTTTCCCCCGGTACTGCGCCGTAATAACCAAGCATGAGATCGGCAAATTCGCCGGTCAGCACCTTGTACCTTCCCATAAGCACATTCAGCACTGCCTGCGTACCGACGATCTGACTGCTCGGAGTTACAAGGGGAACATAGCCGGTATCCTTGCGGACACGAGGGATCTCTTCCAGTACCTCTTTCATCCGATCACCTGCACCCTGCTGCTTGAGCTGATTCTCCATGTTGGAAAGCATGCCGCCGGGGATCTGGCTCTTGAAGATCTCAGTCTCCACTCCGGTGACTTGTGAGAGAAACTCTCGGTAACGTCCCAGCATCGTCATGAAATGACTCTTGACCTTCTGTACCTTCTCCATGTTGACCCGGGTGGTGTACCCTGTGCCTTCCAGCATTTCAATGAAGCTTTCGGTAGGGTTATGCCCTGGTCCCAGACTCATGGAGCTGATTGCGGTATCAACGCAATCCACTCCCGCTTCAACCGCCTTCATCAGGCTGACCAGAGTAACGCCAGTGGTAGCATGAACATGGAGATGAACGCGAAGCTCATTTCCGCATGCCTCTTTAATTCCCTTGACCAGATCAAAGGCTGCCTGAGGCTTGATGAGGGCGGCCATGTCCTTGATGCAGAGTGAGTCGACTCCCATATCCTGAAGTCTTCGAGCCTGGTCGACAAAAAGTTGTGTGGTGTGAATGGGGCTGACGGTGTAGCAGATCGTGCCCTGAGCGTGCTTGCCGGCTTTTTTGACGGCACGTACCGAGGTCTCTATATTTCTCAGGTCATTGAGGGCGTCGAAAATGCGGAAGACGTCCATACCGTTTTCTGCCGACTTGTTGCAGAATCTCTCCACCACTTCATCCTGATAATGGCGATACCCAAGCAGATTCTGGCCGCGCAGCAGCATCTGCAATGGGGTTTTCGGCATAAGCCTCTTAAAGGTGCGCAACCGCTCCCACGGGTCTTCATTCAGAAAACGGATGCATGAGTCATAAGTAGCCCCACCCCAACACTCCAGCGACCAGTAGCCGGCATCGTCAAGGTCTGCACAAGCTCCGGTCATATCCTCAATTCCAAGCCTGGTGGCAATCAGGCTCTGGTGTGCGTCCCGAAGGGCAAGCTCGGTAATATCAATGATTCGATTTATGGTAACTCTCCTTGATAATATTTAGTCCTGACCATTGCGTATCTCAACAGTTTTCTACAAAAAAAAGTTTGCAAAACGTCATGGTACTTCAACGGTTACTCCGGTTTTTTTAGGGCAACCAAATGTTGGGCGAATATAATGAACTTTTCCCTTTTCCATAGTTCAAATTCCAAACCATGCAAGCACGCCGAAAATCACGCCGACACTGGCACATGTCAAGCTTGCATACTCCAGCCATTTGCGGCGCGTCAAGATAGTTATTGCCGCAAGTGAAATGGCAATCTGCAGCATTGTTACCCCAGTAGCCCATCGATGGTGGGAATGCATGAACTTTTCGGAGTGTTCATCAGCCTCAAGCGAGAGTTTTTCTGTAGCCTCAGCTTTCTTTTTAATCTCTGCTTTTTCCGCGACGTAACGCGCAATATCCTTTTTTTTCTCTTCCTGCTCTTTACTCGTGGTAACCTTGCTTGCCAGCTCCGCTATATTCTGCTTACTGCTTTTGGCCTGATAGTAGTTCCATTGATTAGCCGCTTCAGTTTTCTTGATAGCCGCTTCATTTTTCATCATGATCGCCTCACTAAGCGTAAAACTGGCCTCATAAGAGAGTAACGCACCCAAAGTAGCCATGATCGCAGTCATGACGGCAATTTGGTTATTGAACCCTTTCCCAGCTTCACCACCTTCCAGAACCTCTTCATGCGGCCCTTTCACCTCAAATTCCTCACCCATTACAGTCTCCTTTTCTTATGATTAATGTGAGGAAAGAAAATAACGTTTTTCCAACATCATTCATGTTCTCAATTGGAGACAGTTACAGCGAATTTGTTTATACCATAAAGTGCGTTGTTATTGCCCCTATTTCTCTTATAAGTCCTATGAGGCCTATATCTCCTATTTTTTCAATTACTTCAGCGCAAACCCAAATTTACCGAGAACCGATTTTGCCTCATCTCCCTGCAGGAAAGCATGAAAAGCTTTAGCCTCATCGCTTTTTGCTCCTTTATTAGTAACCGCCATCGGATAGACAACTCTTGAATAAAGCTCCTGAGGTACCGTAAAGAGCAGTTTTGATTTTTGAGCCACCAAGGCATCGGTTTTGTAGACAAAAGCACCATCCACCTCACCCAGTTCTGCATACAGAAGGCACTCACGGACATCTTTAGCCATGACAAGCTTGCTTGTAAGCTGAGCGGCAACGCCGGATTTTGTCATTGCAGCCATTGCATATTCACCGGCAGGCACACTTTTAGGGCTTCCGATGGCAATCTTATCAAGTTTCGGCAGATCCTGCATCGAGTTTACTTTTTTACTTGTTGTCCCTGCAAAGACCAGAGAGTTGTAGGTAAACGTCTTGATACTTGAGGCATCGACCAGTTTCTTGGTGTTCAGGTAATCCACCCATTCAGTGTTTGCTGAAATAAACAGGTCTGCAGGGCCGCCGTTTTCGATCTGTCCTGCAAGAGTTCCTGACGGGCCGAAGTTTTTCAGAAAAACAGTTCCGGGGTGTTTCGCCGAGTAACTTGCTGTCAGTTCATTGATCACCTCTTTAAGACTTGCTGCCACTGAAAGGTTCAGTTCACCGGCCATGACCGGCGCAGCCATCATCAAGAGGGCAAAACATAAGACGGTGATCTTTTTCATTGCTTGAGTCATTGTTGTGTGCATGGTTGTTTTGTTGGTGTTGTAATTGCTTTTGCTCGTACTCGTACTTTCTTTCAGGTAATCGCAGATTGCGTACTCTATTCGTTATAACATTATCTACATATCGATATTGAAAACCAAGAATTTTTTTTAAAAAAATCATTCCTTCATCCATGTGCGGTAAGCCTCTTTAAGCGCAGAACCGGAAAGATTCCATTGATGGAAAGAGCTGTTCTTTTTTCAGAAGATAGGGTCATCCACGCCGACGACCTTCGCTTGTCACTGCAGACACCAGTTCTTTCGACTGCAGTTACTCAAAAACTCTTACGGCAAAACTGGACACTATTTCATAACATAACCACTTACGTATAATACATTTATGTAGTTTATTGCAGCTTTTTCTACTTGAATGTTGTCATTTACTGCAATGATA
>Ga0114951_10004726_pt1 | contig 12999 bp, 9 predicted proteins | sample AM7aDNAmetaG_FD_88677 | JGI IMG/M metagenome (GOLD analysis project Ga0114951, IMG submission 88677) | Freshwater microbial communities from Finland to study Microbial Dark Matter (Phase II) - AM7a DNA metaG | ecosystem: Environmental > Aquatic > Freshwater > Lake | place: Finland: Lake Alinen...
CTTGGGCTTGACCGACCACGACGTCACGGGCGTCGCGTCGGGGAACCGGCCGGTCCAGTCGCCGCGCCAGCCGGTGACCTTCGCAGCAGGCTTCTCCTCGCCCATGGACGTACCAGCAGACGTCAGAAGGAGTGCCGCCGATATCAAAGCCGCCGATATCGCCGACTTCAAACTCATGCGAATGCCTTTCGTTTGTGGAAGACTAACGACCTGGGATTTCCCGGATGACCACACGCTGACAACCATTGCCAGCGATATTCACGATTCTACCGGTGTTTGGCTGTTCGACAAACCGATTTCAGGTGCCCCAGAGCCTTGCGGAAGCCCTCGTGCCGTATCGAAGTCGGCGTTCGGGAGCTCGGAAAGATGCGTTTTCGCGGCTGAGAGCAAACCGCATCCGCTGGCACCTTTCAGGGAGCCTTGTAGGACGCAGGCACCGCCGGAACTGTAACGTACTTTGCAGTTTCGTGGATAGCAGTGATCATTTGCAGGGGGCGGGGGAGCGGTCAGGAGCCCAGTGCCACCTTCACCGCCGCGCCCTCCTTCGGCAGCGACGCCTTCACCGTCTTGCTCTTACCGGCGGACAAGGCCGTGATCTCGTAGTCGCCCAGGTACCCGCGGACCTTGAACGCCCCGTCGGGTCCGCTCCGGCCCTGGGCGGCGGTCGTCCACTGCTTCTGCACCAGGTCGATCCACGCCTCGCCGTTGGGCTTGAGCGACCAGTCCTTGCGGACCATCGCGCCGTTGGGCCTCCAATGCCGGCCCTCCCAGAAGCCCCACATGAGGATGCCCTTGACCCGCGGATGACTGAACAGCGTGGTCATGAAATCCCGCGTGAAGTCCGCCTGGAGTTGCTCGTCGGTGATGTCCGTATCGAACTCCGTCACCTCGATCTCCGGCCCCAGCTTGCCGAAGCGGTCGAGGATCTCCAGCATCTTCACCGGGGCGGTGAGCTTCCAGTTGAAGTGCCCCTGTAGGCCGATCCCCTGCACGGGGGCGCCTTTGTCCAACAGGAACTTGATGGTCTTCTCGTAGTGGTCCTGGTGGGCCGTGTCCTGCCCGCCTTGCGAGAGGATGCCAAAGTCGTTGATGAACAGGGTCACGTCCGGGTCGGCCGCCCGCGCGAGCTTGAACCAGTCCACCAGGCACTCATTCCCGAGGACGTCCTGCACGTCATGGTTGGTGAATGGCTCGTTGATGACGTCCCACTCCACCAGCTTGCCTCGCATCGCCGCGGCCTCCTCGGTGACGTGATCGCTGATCCGCTTGGCCAGGGCCGCCTTGTCACCCTTCTTCTCCATCACGTCCGCGGGCATGTTCTCCCAGGCGGGCCAGACCAGGCAGTGCCCGCGGACCTCGATGCCCTGAGCGTGCAGCCAGTCGTAGGCCTTGAACATGCGCTGCCGACTGGCGGGGCCCTCCCAACCATAGCGGGCCCACTTCAGGTCGTTCTCGAAGACGGCCTTGTTGAAGTGCTTCTGGATGAAGTCGCGGTACTTGCCGCCGTCCTCCGACGGGTCCACGAGCATCTGCGCCGCCACGGCCGAACCGAAACCGAAGGCGTGCCGGGTCATCTTCACCGAGACCTCGGCGCCCACGACGGCCTTGCCGGAGGCATCGACCACGGAAACGGTCAGGTCGCCCTTGCGGAGCTTCTCGATCCGCGTCTGGGCTTCCTGGCGCCAGGGGGCGTCTTTCTCCCGCCCGGAGTACGTCAGGCCCGTGCGAGGCAGGTCCTTGAGCTTTACCTTCGTGCCGTAGTTGACCACGGAGATGCCGCCGATCTCGATCTTCTGCGGGTCGAACCCCACCTGGAAGTTGACGTGCGCCTGCCCTGCGGGCAGGTCCATGTGCGCCGTGAAGGGGATGTGGAACTGCCTCCACTGTCCGCCGACGCTGAGGGGGCACTCCACCGACTTGGAGTACGGGTCCTTGCCCAACTCAAAGACAAACACCGTCTGGGCCTGGCCCGTTGCCGGCTCGACGCATCGCAGCCAGAACGTTCCGAGCAGCACGTCGCCCTTTTTGACGTCCACGACGCTGCGGGCGGAGATCTGCAAGTTCCAGACGTGGTCCGGACGCTTGACGGACTGAACTCGGAGGGCCTGCGTGAACGTCTGCCCCTCGCCCTTGATGATCTCCATCTTGGCGTCGCCAGCCGCAGCGTTCAGACGGAAGGCCGATGTGGAATCGGCAGGCAACACCGGCTCGCCCGGGGGGAGTTTGGCGGTCATGGCTTGGACTCCTGAGTCCGTCGGGTTGGCGGGGCGGGTCTGCGCCGGGAGCCCCGTTGTAGTAACAAGGAACACCAACGTTGAAATGATCCGATGACGATTGGCGACATCCACACGGCACCATTCCTTTTGGCCGGCATCCGGCAGATCGAAATCACAGAAGGGAGAACGTTAGTTTACCTGGTGACCGTGCTGCTGTCAGCAGGCAAGCGGGCGGCATCAGGAGTCTGCCCTTCCGTGGACACGCTGACAGCATTGGTTAGCCGTAATGCCGACCTTCCTTGCCGTCGTCGCCAACGGAGGGACGAACACCGTAGCAGATGCAAACCACTTTTCAGTCTTGTGCAGACTCGTTGGCGTTTTAGGGGCTCTTTCGTGGCGATCACCAGAAGGCACCTGCTTCCAGCCCTCGCGTTGGAGCGTCAACTTCGGTCCTCTTCGCTCCGTTCCTAGTCCTGCCCTAGCCGCAGTCCTGCCTTTCGTCTCCGCCGCGGCCCCTGTCGGCAGGCATAGTCCAGGTCGTGGCATGTCCGGCAGACGAAATACTGCTGGCCGGGCGGAAGGAAGATCACTCCGACTCGTCGCTCGCAGGACGGACAGCGGAACCACCACCGGTTTCCGCCTCGCCACATCCCGCTGGTGAAAAGGCCGACGACCTCGGTGATCCGATGGGGGCCGGTCGTTGTGGGAACAAAGTACTCTAATCGGACCGATAGGTCACCGCCGGCGCTCAAGTCCGTTGACAGGTGGACCTCACGCGGTTCCTCACCCTCAGGGTCGTCGGTTCCAATCACGACGCTTGCTCGGGGGGCGGAGACATTCAGCAGCCCGACTCGTTTGAGCAGGCTGATCGGCAGGCGAACCGTATCTTCGACAGTCAATCGGACGGGCAGGGATCGAAACCGCCCGCTGCCAGTGCCGCCCACGGGGATCACCTCCGCTCCCCTCTGCCCGGCGTCGATCCCGCTTCGTTCACCTGGACCGCGACGTTGCCGCCGGCCTTGACGTTCAACACTCGCGGGGTACGGCGATTCTGGCATCGCAGGAACTGCAAAGTGTTCAGATAAGTCTTTAGCGATACCTGCATGGACGACACAGACTTGATGTGGGCCCAAGCGGTCCGCGGCCCATGCATTGCGGCGTCCAGGTGGTCGGCCTCGACCTCTGCCGTCAGCAGGACATATTTCCTGAACTCCGCGAGCGCCGTGTCCAACATTGCCACGTCGGTGACTTGCGCGATGCCAAGTTCGGCAATCAACTGCGGCCGCTGGAGCAGCAGTACGTTATCGACCACGCGAGCCGTAGCCGGGAGGGTGCCGATCGTGTACTGAATGCCCTGACGCATGAGGGCCCCCAGCCAATCTGCATATTCAGCCGGGGCAACATGGTGCAGGCTCCGGCATATCTCGGAAAAGGCCAAGCTCGGAAGTTTTTGGTCGTGAAGCAAAGCGTCGAGGACTTTATAGATCAAGTCGGACCTCTCGAGATCGGTCATCCCGCCCTCCCGAAGTCGCCGATAGGCATCACGACCCAAGTAATACGCAGGAGTCAAGAACTCATCCTGAGTGGGCGGAGTCTCGGGCGGCTTTTCCGTCGCAGGCGCTATGGGGGGAGTTGGAATCTCTTGCGGTGTGTTCGGGGTCGAATCGCTCACAAACGCGCCGTCTACGTCAGAGTTGCGGGGGAAGATGTCTTGGCCGTCCTTGGCCATCAGCGGTATCCCGTGGTCACCCGCTCCGGCCGCGATAGGGGAATCGAAGGGGAAAACCGCGTCCGCCGCATCCTTGCGATGATTCTCATCTACCGGTCGTGTCAGGCGCTGTTGTTCCGCGGAGAAATCGAGCACGCGCTGGAGGACCTCCGACGCCTGCCCCCGCTCGGAGCCCGGCGCGGCTGTGCTTGTGATCCCCTTTTCGGCAGGCGCCGGCGCGGCGTCTCCCGAGGCTATGCCTCCCGCATGCGGACAGGCCGCGTTCTGCGTTGGAGCGGCCGGGGGCTCGGTAGCGTCGCTGGTTGACGTGACCTGTTGCCCCTCCGGAGACGAGGGCGCGTCGCTGTGTGTGCCGGCGGGCTCTGTGCGTGCGCGATCTTGGTCCATCGGGGCTTCACCGTCAGTTGCGGGGGGCTTGGTCGCGGTTAATGCGCCTTGCAGTTCACGTATGCTGGTGCCCAACTCGTTGCCGAACGTCGTGGTCATGATTAGACTTCCTTGTTGCTAATTACCTTGTCCTTAAATTCTTACATCTCCTACACACTTTGATTGTACCATGCGCGCTTCAAGATGTTTGTCAAGGCCGGCACGCACAGGCAGCGATGTTCACGTTCTGTAGTGGAGGGCGGCGCACTCGCCGGCCCCATGGGGGCGCAAATATGACCCCTCAAAACTAGGCTGTTGGCGAAAAGGCTTTTCGTGAAATCATTGTCCAGCAGTTCGGACTCAACAGATATTGCTCGGATCGCGGGCACATGCGAGGCATTGTCGATCGGGTCGGTATGATGTGCGAATATGGCTGGTTCTCGGCCGTTTAGTGGGGCCAAGGCGTCCTCGGTGTTGCCTTGTGAATATGTCAACCGAGGCGTAGAACATCTCGGATGTTCCTGATGCCGCGAATGCGACCCGTGATTCGCCAAGTGCAATGCGAGTTCTTGTCCCCGCGCGCCGAAGCAGAATCAGGCTTGGCTGGAGGGTGATATCACCCAGATGTGGCGTGGGGACAAAAGATTTGCACATATTAGCGGATCCTCGGTGTTGCCGAGCGCGCTGGCTCACAGATCAGGTTGCGGTAGTCGGGTCCGGTCTCCTTTTGGCGTCAGATCCGCAGCCGCCTGCTCCGTTGCCTTGAATACCCCCTCAACTTGCCCCAGGGGCATTGTCGACTAGAGCCACCGCCTCTCTCATCCGTCTGACGGCTCCGATGTCGCCGGCGCGTCCACTTGGGCACGCAGGCCCCCGTGGGCCGCGCTTGGCGCTCGCCGGAGGCGAGATCCGTCCCGCGAGCGAGGCACGAGGCGTCCCCGCCGTTACGAAGGCCGCTACGGCCCGTGGCTCGTCCAAGACGTCTATGCGCCTGAGCTGCTGCCACATCCCGCCGAGGAGCTGGAAGCGTATCCGATCAGGCCCCTCCCGTCAACGGCCCGTCGTGTGAGTCGGCTGAATGCATCAGGCCGATGACGGGGCTTGGGCCGTCATCATCGCCCCGGCACGCGAACATCACCTACCGAACAGCCCGCCCGTCACCGCTACGGTGCCCTTCGACACGTACGACGGGGGCTGTTTCGTCTCGAATCAGTTTGAGCCGAAGGTCCTGGCCTCGTTCGCCGTGATCCGCCGACCAGAAGATGTTTGGGGCTGGACGCACACTTCGCCAGGGCGTACCATGCGTTTCAACGCGGAACGAACGAGAACACCAATTACCTGGCGTGCCACGTCGCTCCCAAAGGCGTGTATCTGCGTCGGGCCGTCCCGGTACGTGGCGTGCTTGCTGAACCGCCGCTTCTCGCAGTCCTGCGGAGATCGCGGACGCTGATCCACGTAGCTTCAAGGTCTAAGATCGATGCATAAGAAGATCTTACATTGCAGGCAGATACGACCGGGGCTGGAGCCGACAACGATCCGGAGTTGATCCACCCATGACAAGGTACAACTATCGGTTTCTTAGACGGAAGCCCAAGGCATGTGGGTTCGTGCTCGGATGGACGGCCCAGCGCGTTGTATGCCTCACTCATTTCGCTTCTTGCAGAGACAACTCTAGGCTATGGCGAGAAGCAGCCGGGCAAGTCTATCGGATCGTCGCCTTGTTGAAGGCCGTTGCTGAACCTGGAAGGCACTTTGCCCCGGAGGTTGGCGGCTGTGTTAGGCGGCTCATGCACGTCTTCGGCGACGATAGCTACTGGACTTCTGATGGAAGCCAGTGTGCGAGGAGGTATCTGGCTGAGAATCTGAATGATCAATATGCCGCAATGCGCGGTGACGGTTACTTCTTCGCCGAGTATTCCCACGACATCAGGTTCTTCCCCGATCTGTTTAGCGACGTGGGGCATCCAGACGGCGAGTGTGTGTCCGCAATGTCCAGGCTGGCGGACCTCGTGCGTCTGATCGGAGAGCACCTCCGCCAACAGAACGCGGTCCAATTTGGAACCACGATGGCTGGGCTCGCGTATGGCCGCTGCACCAGGGATATTCACACTGACGCATTCATGATTCTGAACGACATGCGGGACTGCGGGCTGATCACAAAACGCCAGCACAAGAACCTGTTGACTGTCCCGTTCGCCTACAAAGGCTCGGGGATGTTGGGCCCGCTGCTGCCCTCGGGGGGAAACGCTCTTCTGGAAGTAGACTGGGGGGGCTACCAAGACAGGCTTAGGACAACCGTGAGGCTCGTCTGTTCTCATGCCGGGGGCAAGGCACTACCCGACGAAAGCGACGTGAAGTCACCGCCCAGTGGCCCAGAGCTTGATGCACTGTTGGGACCGTCAGACCCAGCCCCGACAGCTGCGGATAGCCCAGGCCCTACGCCTCCTGCGACCTTCCCGCCCAACGCTACGATTGTAGCTCCGTCTGGCAACGGTGAGGCCCCCGCCCCCCCGCCCGTCACTGGGGGCCAAGAGGGCAAGCCACAAAAGGGGAAGATCCGGGGCGGCGACGGGGTCCCCGTCACACGACCGTGGACGCAGCGCGATCTAGATAGGGCGATCCGCGAGTACAAAGCGAAGCGAGCGGCCACATACTCTGACTTTCTTGCTGTCTTGCAGGACCCAAAAGGGCCGTCGAAAGGGAAGACCCGGGCAAAGAAGGCAGCTCGCGAGCTGTTTGGGCGCAACGTGATTGCGCGAGCTTTGGAGGTCCGCAGCACATCCATGGTAAGCAAATCTGAGCCATGGAAGGCGATTGCGGAAGAGCTAGGTTTCTCACTTGCCCGCAACCGGATCCGTGGAACACGGAACACACGCAAGCCCGGCCCCAGCGGGCTTGACATAGCTGTTGAAGAGAAATCACAAGCCCCAACACCTGAAGCCGACAACAGGCCTTCGGACGCTCCACTGGAGAACGACGAACGAGAGGAAACGCTTCGGATCATCCGTCTTTTGGCCGAGAAGAAGAAGAAGGAAGCCGAGGCAATCTACAATAAGTACGACGCCGGGGAGATGACTGACGAGCAGGCGCGACAAGCTGTAGATACGCTGATGGCACCGGGCGAATAGCCCCCATATCCACTTCGACATGGGCGTGCCCACTTCAAACTGGGCATGCCCATTTCAGCCCCGAATTACCCTCAGAAGACTGCCAGTAATCGACTGGGCGCGCTCCCAGTTGCCTCCTTTTGAAAGGCCGAGACTGGCTCGGCCGAGACAGAAGGCTTCTTGGAGCAGAGATCATGAAGCACGATGGAAATGCTGCCGCCGGGGCGAATACCGGCGGCGGGGATCGGGCGGCCCGCGAACCGTCCTCGCTGCTCGACGTGCAAGGTGTCGCGGACATTTTGCGGTGTTCGACCCGGCATGTGTACCGGCTCGCCGATGGAGGCCGTATGCCGCGGCCCTTCAAAATTGGGGCGTTGAATCGATGGGACCGCGCCGTAATCGCACGATGGATCGCGGGCGGGTGCCCGTCGTGCAAGGCGGCAAGATGAACCACGGCCAAACGCTCATCTATATTGGAGCCCCGAAAAAGCATTGTTTTGTAGGCTGGGACCTCGGAGGTGCAGAATGACGTTCGATGAGTTTCTCGGCCACCTGGCGGGCGTGAGACCTCAGGGCAAGGACAAGGCAATGGCCGTATGCCCCGCCCACGAAGACCGCAACCCGTCCCTCAGCGTTGCGCGCGGCGATGACGGCAAAATCCTCATAAGATGCCACGCGGGCTGCGAAACGCATGACATCTGCAAAGCCTTAGGCCTGAAAACGCGTGATCTGTTCCCGCCGAAAGCAACGCCCGCAGAAGGTGCTCGAAGACCGCCCACACCCAGGGGGCGAATCGTCGCGGAGTACAACTACACCGACGAGGCCGGCACGCCGCTGTTCCAAGTGGTTCGGTTCGAGCCCAAAGACTTCAGACAGCGGCGCCCTGACGGCAAAGGCAGCTGGATCTGGAATCTCAACGGCGTGCCGCGCGTCCTCTACCGGCTGCCCGGGTTGTTGGCGACCGAGCCCGGCGCCACGGTTTTCGTCGTGGAGGGCGAAAAGGACGCCGACAACTTGGTCCGCCTGGGCTTTGTGGCCACGACATGCCCGGGTGGCGCTGGAAAGTGGGGCAAGTTGTCGACCGATTCCGCGTTACACGGTCGGAGCGTGATGATCCTTCCGGACAAGGACACGCCCGGTCGAGAACATGGTCGGCAAGTAGCGGCGGCTCTGCGGGGCAAGACCACAGAAATCCGGATCCTGGAACTTCCGGGCCCCGGTAAGGACGTCTCCCACTGGATTGAAGCGGGCGGCACCGCGGAGCAACTTCTGGGCCTCGTCGAGGCGGCGCCGCGATACGTGTCTTCCGCCGACGAACCCGCGCCGGCATCGGGCAAACCCAGGGTCTTGCTGCCCGGCGGCGCCATGTCCATCCAGGAATCGGGCGAGAACTTTGCGAAGCTCCTAGCCACGACGAATCGCTACTTCGTCCGGGGCGGGGTCGTCGTCGAGATGACGACGGATGATCGGGGCACTCCCAACCTCAACCCGATCAAGCCCGCCGCCATGGCCAGCGACCTCGAGTCCGTGTCCAAGCCCACCGCGATAGCCAAGATTGGCGGCCAAGCTGTCGAGGTCGACGCGACCTGCACGGAGCAGACGGCCAAGCTGATAATGAACGCGGACACCTTCCTGTCGGCACTGCCTCCGATCCGCGTCCTGTCCCCCTGCCCAGCGCTGATCGAGCGGGATGGCAAGCTCGTGCAGGTAAGCAGCTACGACCGCCAATCGGGCATCCTCGCGTTGGGGGAGCCGGCCCTCGAGGTGCCGCTTGACGACGCGCTGGCGATACTCCACGATCTTCTAGACGGCTTCAACTTCGTTACGCCCTCTGATCGCTCCCGCGCCCTGGCGGCGATCATCACGCCGGCTCTGGTGTTCGGGGGCCTCTTGCAGGGCAGGGCGCCCGTCGACTTGGGCGAGGCCGACAACTCGCAGACGGGCAAGGGATACCGCAACAAGTTGACTGCCGCGGTTTACCGCGGCAAAGTCCGCATGGTCACGCAACGAAAGGGCGGCGTCGGCAGCTTGGAAGAATCCTTCGACGCCGCCCTCATCCAAGGCGCGAACTTCATCGGCATCGACAACGTCCGAGGCACCATCGACTCGCCGGCCATCGAGAGCTTCCTGACGGAGGATACGTACTTCGCCCGCATTCCGTACCTGGGCAGCGTAGAGATCGACCCGCGGCGAGTCATCGTGCAAATGACGAGCAACAAGGCGGACATCACGCGGGATTTTGCCAACCGCGCCAGCTGCGTCCGCATCCTGAAGCAACCCGAGGGCTATCAATTTCGGAGCTATCCCGAGGGCGGCATCCTGGAGCACGTGCGAGCCAATCAACCGCTATACCTGGGCGCGGTGTTCGCCGTCGAGAAAGCCTGGCATGACGCCGGCAAGCCCCGTACGGACGAACGTCGGCATGATTTCTGCGTCTGGGCTCAAACTCTGGACTGGATCGTCCAGAACATCTTTCACGCTGCCCCGCTCCTTGATGGTCATCGCGATGCGCAGACGCGAATGGCCACCCCGGCCCTGAACTGGCTCCGGGACGTGGCGCTGGCTGTCGCCAAGGATGGCAAGGCAGAGCGATGGCTTCGCACGAACGTTCTGGTGGACGTCATGGCATATGCGGGGGTCGAAGTACCGGGCCTGGGCGAGGGGGGGGAGCTGGGGGATGACGACACTCGCAAGATGGTCCTCCAGAGCGTGGGTCGCAAGCTCGCCAGGTGTTTCGACGGCGATGACGTCCGGGCTGTTGATGGCATCAGAGTGCGCCGGCGGGCTACCCTGGATGACGCGGCCCGCCCTACGAAGGAGTATCTATTCGACAATATCCCTTCGGGCACGTGCGATTCCGCTGCGCGCCCCCTATGCTCCCCCTATGCGTCCGCTAAAGAACCCGCTAAAGAAACGCGGGTTTCCGCTATGCCCGCTAATGGTAACGAAGTTTCCTGTTATGGAGCATCTGCCTCTACGTGTAGCGATGACTGTAACGAACATGGAGATCTCCTGCGAGGGGTTAGGGGGAATAGCGGAAACTGCGGAAATGATAGCGGGGACCATAGCGGAGCTATAGAGGGCGTCACAGCCGACAGCGACGGCACCATCGACGTCGGTGAGGACGGCGAGGAGGTCGTTGAATGGCGAGCATAGACCTTCTCGAAGAGGCCCGGGCGAAGGGGCTGGAGATCCGCATCGACGGCGAACAACTCGTAGTTCGTGGCCCACGTGCTGCCCGACCCGTCGCCGAGGCCTTGCTGGCCAGCAAAACGGAAATCCTCGCCGCAATTCGTCTGGGGCAAGAGCACCGGGTCTGGCTTGACAGCCTGAGCCTCGCTGATCGACTCCGATACGACCGGGCGTTCGGACGGACGTGGGCAGCAGGATGCGATACTGAGCCGTGCCGACGTATGGCCAGGGCAGAAGTCGAAACGTCAAAGAGGAGCCACAGGAAGGCCAAGGCAGGTGTGGAGGACAAGCCCTCTGGATGAAGCCATGAAGCCTGAGGTGTAGCATTTGACACATACCGACCGCCTAAGATAGGATATGCCGATGAGAAACGCGCCATCGAGGTTGGCAACTCAGCTTCAGCAAGCGATCAGGGCAAGCGGCCTCTCGTACTATCGGCTGGCCAAGATTTCCGGGGTAGGTCATCCGGTTATCTCGCGGTTCATGACCGACAAACGAGGTATCAACCTGTCCACGGCATCGGCGCTGGCTGATGTACTGGGTTTGGAACTCCACAGGCGGCGGACGCCGCGGAGAAGACGTGGCGAGTCGTGAAGCAAAGGGATTACGGTTTTCGCAACAGAGTTGGAGACGGAAAACATGGGCACTGTGTTCAAGAAGACGTTCACCAAGGTCGTGCCGGCAGGGGCCGAGCTCTTCATCCGCAAGGACGAGCAATTCGCACGCTGGAAGACCGCCAAGAGCAGGACGAGGACGGCAAAGGTAACGACCGGCAAGGACGGATCGCCACGCCTGTTGATCGAGGCGAAAACGTTCACGGCCAAGTTCCGCGACGGGCAAGGCATCGTTCGCGAAGTGGCGACTGGTTGCCACGATGAGACCTCCGCCCGGAACGTGCTGGCGGAACTGGTCAAGCGGGGCGAGCACGTCAAGAGCGGGCTCGTCACCGCCGCTCAGGACGCGACCATCGACCACCAGCGGAACGCCATCGACCAGCATATCGACGCCTACCTGACGCACCTGGAGGCGACCGGGGCCTGCCGCGTCCACCGGGGCAACGTGGCCGCCGCCGTCCGCCGGGTTGTAGCGGAATGCCAGTTCACGCACCTGCACGGCCTGGACCGCTCGGCCGTAGAGGCCTGGATGAACAGACAGGAAGCCAATCGGATGAGCGCCCGGACCCGTAACGCCCACCGGGCCGCCGTCCTGGCCTTCTGCAACTGGTGCGTCCGCGAGAAGCGGCTGGCGACAAACCCGCTTTCGGGTCTGCCCAAGGCCAACGAGAAGGCCGACCCGCGCCGCCGTCGCCGGGCCTTAGCCGAAGCGGAGATTGTCGCCCTGCTGGACGTGGCCCGCCGCCGACCCCTGCTGGACGCCCAGACTGTCCGCCGGGGTGAGCGCAAAGGACAGGCCGTCGCGAAGCTGTTACCCGAAACTGTCGCCCGACTGGAGACTCTTGGCCGGGAGCGGGCCCTGATCTACAAGACGCTGGTGCTGACCGGGCTTCGCAAGGGCGAGCTTGCGTCGCTCACCGTCGGGCAACTGACGCTGACCGGGCCAACGCCCTCCGCCTTGCTCCATGCCGCCGACGAGAAGAACCGCCAAGGGTCGAGGATTCCCCTGCGGGCCGACTTGGCGGCGGACCTCAAGGGTTGGCTGGCCGACAAGCTTGTCGTCACCCAGGACACGGCACGAAAGGCCGGTGAGGCGATTCCCGCCCGCCTGCCCGACGACACTCCGGTCTTTGTCATACCCGCCGCGCTGGTGCAGATTCTCGACCGGGACTTGGTCATGGCCGGGATCGCCCGCAAGGTGAAGGACGCTGAGACGGGCAAGGAACGGATCGACAAGCGTGACAACCGGGGCTGGACCGTGGACGTTCACGCCTTGCGGACGACGTTCGGCACGCTCCTGAGCAAGGGCGGAGTCGCCCCTCGTACCGCCCAGGCCGCAATGCGTCATAGCTCCATCGACCTGACGATGAACGTCTACACCGACCCCCGCCTGCTGGATGTGGCCGGGGCGATGGATGCCCTTCCGTCGTTGTCGCTCGATACGCCCCAGGGGCACCGGCAACGGCTGACGGGCACCTACGCCGCTGGTCCGCTTGCACCAACGCTTGCACCAACTCCTGACGATTCCAGCAAATCGCAGTCAACCGCAGGCAAAACCAGAGGGGGCGGGGAATGGTCGGGGAGTCGCGAAAATGACCGAAAAAGGCCGGACAATCAGGGGTTTCGTCAACCCCAGTCAACCCCAGTCTCAAAGCGGGCGACCGGACTTGAACCGGCAACAGTTAGCTTGGAAGGCTGGTGTTTGAAGGGGCTGTCGCTCGAACGGGCTAACGCTCTGTTGGGCTGGCGTTCCGTTCATGGCCCTACTCTCCGCC
>Ga0114951_10004727_pt1 | contig 12997 bp, 16 predicted proteins | sample AM7aDNAmetaG_FD_88677 | JGI IMG/M metagenome (GOLD analysis project Ga0114951, IMG submission 88677) | Freshwater microbial communities from Finland to study Microbial Dark Matter (Phase II) - AM7a DNA metaG | ecosystem: Environmental > Aquatic > Freshwater > Lake | place: Finland: Lake Alinen...
GCCTTCTTCGCCAAGCTCGAGACCGACGCTGCCCTGCAGGACCAGGCACGCGCCCTGCAGGGCAGCACCGACGACGAGCGCGTGGCCGGACTGTGCGCTCTCGCGGCGGACGCAGGCTTCACGTTGACTCCCGAGGACTTGAGCAGCGCCGCCGCGAGCACGGCGGCAGCGGAGCTCGACGACCAGTCGCTGCGTGCGGTCGTCGGGGGCGTCTGCGAGATCACGGGGACCGCCGCCCCACAGTTCGGTCGCGAGTTTCGCGGCTGAACGCCCTGCCCTCCGACTGACGACAAGCGGCGTTCCCGCGTCGCGCGAAAGGAGCACCATGCCGATCGACGACCTGAAAGCGTTCTTCGCCAAGCTCGAGACCGATGCGGACCTGCAGGAGCAGGCACGCGCCTTCCAAGGCAGCCCTGACGACGAGCGCGTGGCCGGACTCTGCCGCCTCGCGGCCGACGCCGGCTTCACCGTGACCCCCGAGGACTGGAAGAGCGCCGCCGCCGGCTCGGCGGCGGCCGAGCTCGACGACGAGTCGCTGCGCGCGGTCGTCGGGGGTTGGTGCAGTTCGCCGGGAGGCTTCGGCCGCCCAAACACCGAGGGCGAGTTCCCGGGCTGACCGCCCCGAGAGCAATGTGTCTGCCGGCTTGGGCGAGATGTTTGCCCGCGGGTCGAGCCCCGTCGTCGCCGGCCTGTTGCGCCGCCACAGGCGACGTCGTAGGTTGTGACCATGACCAGGCCCATCTGCTTCGCCAGTGACTACGGCCACGCCGACGACTTCGCCGGCGTGTGCCGCGGCGTCATCGCGCGCGTCGCGCCCGAGGTGCGCGTCATCGACGTCACTCACGGGCTCCCGGAGCGCGACGTGCTGGCCGGGGCTCTCGTCCTCCGCAACACGTTGCCGTACATGCCCGAAAGAGCCGTGCATCTCGCGGTGGTCGACCCCGGGGTCGGCGGGCCCCGGCGGGCGGTGGCCCTGCGCAGCGGCGGCGACCGCCTCTTCGTGGGCCCGGACAACGGCCTGCTCACCCTGGCCGCCGACCGCGATGACGGTGTGCAGGCGGCTCACGAGCTGACCAACGAAGACCTCTGGCTGGCGCCCCTCTCGGCCACCTTCCACGGCCGCGACATCTTTGCCCCGGTCGCGGCTCGGCTGGCCGCCGGGCTGGCGCTCGACGTCGCCGGGAAGGCGATCGATCCGGGCGGCCTCACGCGACTTGAGGTCCCCGAGCTGCGCAGGCACCGCGACGGCCTGACGACCACGGCCCTGCTCGTCGACCGCTTCGGCAACGTGGCGCTCAACCTGCGCGCCCGGCAGCTCGAGGCGGCGAAGTTCGGCGACACTGTGGAGCTCGTCTGCGGAGACGAGCGCTTTCTGGCCAGGGTGGCGCGGACCTTCGCGTCTGTGCGCCCCAGCGATATCGTCGTGCTGGTGGACAGCTACGGGCAGGTGGCCATTGCCGTCAGCGCCGGGTCCGCCGAAGAGGTGCTCGGCCTCGCACCCGGCGATGAAGTGCGTCTGCGACGCCTCGACTGAGGGCTGGATTGCCCGCGCGGCCGCCCCAAGTGGATCTTGTGCGGCCCGTCGCGGCTCCGATGAAGACTGGCGACATGCGAGCCGAGGGGCCGGTCAAGCGGCACGCGGACGCCGCAGGCGCGAGCGGCCGCTTCGCGGTCCTCGCGCCCGACTGGCAGCTACGCGGCTACAGCGATCGCCCCGTGGTGCTGGTGAACTGGCGCACGGGGCGGACGATCCCGCTGTCGTCCACCGGCGCGTACGTCGCGCGGTCCTGCGACGGCGCGACCGATATCAGCCCGCCGCTCTTTCTGTCCCGGCACGTCGCTACGCTCGCGCAGATGGTCGAGCAGGGCATGGCGGTGGAGTGCGCCGCCGGCACCGCGCTCGACCCGCGGCAGCGCCTGCGCACCGCCCCGAACCGTTTCCTGCGCCTCGTCAACTGGGGCGTCACGGGGCGCTGCAACCTGCGCTGCCGGCACTGCTACATGGAGGCGCCGGTCGCCCGCTACGGGGAGCTGCCGACCGAGACTCTCTTCGGCCTCATCGACCAGTTCGAGCGCGCCAACGTGCTCCGCGTGCACCTCACCGGCGGCGAGGCGCTCCTGCGCCGCGACTTCTGGACGATCGCCGAGGAGCTTCTGCGCCGCCGCATCGGCATCCACCAGATCTCGACCAACGGCCTGCTGCTGGACGACCGGAGTCTGGTGCGGCTCCGCGAGCTCGGCGCCGAGCCGATCTTCCACTTCAGCTTCGACGGCGTCGGGACGCACGACTCGATGCGCGGCGTCGACGGCGTCGAGGCGGCCGCCCTCGACGTGATCCGAAGGACGGCGGCGGCCGGTTTCCGCGTCGCCGTGACGAGCTGCCTCGACCGCGAGACGCGCGCCGGCATCCTGCGCACGCCCGAGGTCCTGGCCGACGCGGGCGTGCACACGTGGCACCTGGACGCCCCACTGCCGATGGGCCTTTGGCCGGGCTCCGACACCGAGCTCCCGCTCGACGAGCAGGTCGCTGTCTGCGAGACGATCCTGCGGCGCTGGCTCGCCCTCGGCCGCCCCTTCCGGGTGACGCTCTGTCGGCTGTACTCGGGCTCGCCCCCGGGCGACGACGAGTGGGCGGCCACGTCCCGCGGCGACGCAGCGGATGAGGCGCCGCCCGGCTTCGCGCCGGACGACCCGCACTGCGGCGACCTGATGAACGACGTCGCCTACGTGCTGCCGGACGGCAGGTTCATGCCCTGCCTGCGCTTCATCGGGACTCCGGTTCACGAGGAGATGCCGTCGCTGCTCGACGTGGACCTGAGCGAGGTGTGGGATGACGAGGAGCTGCGCGCGCGCTTCTCCGTCACGAAGGCGCAGGTCCGGGAGCGGAACTCGGAATGCGCCGCCTGTCCCGAGTTCGGGGTGTGCGGCGGGGGCTGCTGGGCTCTCGGGTATGCGGCGACCGGCGACCCGCTGGGCCGCGATCCCCTGGCTTGTGTCGTGAATAAGAGTCCATACAAGAAGCGGCTGGCGGAGATCGCCGCCGTGCTGTGACCGCGAAACGAGGAAAGGACGTCCCATGTCGATCGAGGATCTGACCGCATTCTTCGCGAAGCTGGAGAGTGACCAGGCCCTGCAGGACCAGGCGCTGGCACTGCAGGGCACACGCGGTGAGGAACGGCTCGCCGGCCTCACGAGCCTGGCCGCCGAGCACGGCTTCACCGTAGGCGCGGCCGACTGGGAGCACGAGGCCGCCGGCCCTGCGGTTGCCGCGCTCGAGGATGAGAAGCTGCGCGACGTCGTCGGCGGCGGCTGCGGCGACGCGGTCGGCTTCAGCCAGGCGCAGGGCGGCAGCCTCGGCAAGGCCGAGGGAAGCTGCGGCTGCGGCCAGGGGGTCGGCGCCTACAGCGCCCAGGGGCAGAGCCTCGGGCTCGCGTCCGGCGGCTGCGGCTGAAGCGCTGAGGGCGGGCGCGCCGCCGCGCCCGCCCTCACGTGCCTTGAGCCGAGCGCCGCAAGGAGCCCGCGCCGCCCGCGCCGCCTCGTCTTGCATCGCCAGGCGTGATTGGCTATAGTTCGCTTTCGCGCGTCCACGTGGGGCGCGCGTTCTGTCACCGACACGAGTGAGCGCATGAAGACTTACGTCGCCAAACCCTCCACCATCGAGAAGAAGTGGTACATCGTCGACGCCAAGGGCCACACGCTGGGCCGCCTTGCCACCGTCGTCGCCGACTGCCTGCGCGGCAAGCGCAAGGTCACGTACACTCCCACCATCGACACCGGCGATTTCGTCGTCATCATCAACGCCGAGCAGATCGTCGTCACGGGCAAGAAGCCCGAGCAGAAGATGTACTACCACCACTCCGGCTATCCCGGCGGCATCAAGAGCGAGTCGTACGCCAAGCTCCAGGCCCGCCGGCCCGAGGAGATTCTGCGCCACGCCGTGCGCGGCATGCTGCCCCACACCAAGCTCGGGCGCGCCCAGCTCCGCAAGCTCAAGATCTACGCGGGCACGGAGCATCCGCACGAGGCGCAGATGCCCGAAGTGCTCGAGATCAAGGAGTAAGGCGTGCCTGATGCAGTCACCTACCGGGCGACCGGCAAACGCAAGACCAGTGTCGCCCGCGTCATCCTCAGCCCGGGCGTCGGCACCGTCGTCATCAACGGCCGCGCCATCGACGCCTACTTCGGGCGCAAGGTCCTCGAGACCATTGCTCAGATGCCCTTCGAGACCACGCACACCGGCGGCAAGTTCGACGTCAAGGCCAATGTGCACGGCGGCGGCATCTCGGCGCAGGCCGGAGCCGTGCGTCACGGCATCGCCCGGGCGCTCTGCGAGGCCGACGAGAACCTGCGCACGCCGCTCAAGCGCGCCGGCTTCCTCACCCGCGACGACCGCAAGGTCGAGCGCAAGAAGGCCGGTTTCCACAAGGCGCGCAAGAAGCCGCAGTTCAGCAAGCGCTAGCGCTTCACGCCACACCAGATCACCCCGACGGGCTGCCTTACGGCGGCCCGTCGTCGTTGGGGCGGCTATGGCCGGCGGGGAGACGTCTTCCGCGGTCCGCCATCACGTCAAGGTGCTAGGATGAGCTGCAACCGCACCTGAGGAGCAGGCGATGGCAAGAAGAACCACGAGGGCCATGAGGCCGCCGAGAAACACGGCGCCTGGGTGGAAGAAGGCCGCCGTCGTGTTGTCCGCACCAGTCGCCGTAGTTGTCGTGATAACCCTCTTCGGCGCCTCCAAGTGGTCGTTCCTTCCGTTCCTGGTGATGATCGTCGTCGTGGCTGCCGTCGCAGTCTGGCTCATGGCCAAGCTGCTGGGGGTCCACCTGAGCCTGCGCAGCTGGGACTAGCTCGCAGAGGATCCCGGCGCGGGCCGCGCACCATGACTTGAGTACCGGCGCAGGCGCGCCAAGCCCCACACGAGAACGGAGTCGGCTCGCAGCATGGGAACGTATTTCGGCACTGACGGCATCCGCGGCGTAGCCGGCGAGCTGCTCACGCCCGAGCTCGCCGTGCAGATCGGGCGCGCGGCGGCGGTCGTGCACGCCCAGAAGGTCGGCCCGCACCCGCTGTTCGTGATCGGCCGCGACACGCGTCTGTCGGGGCCGATGCTCGAAGCGGCTCTCACCGCCGGCCTCACGAGTGGCGGCGCGCGCGTGGAGATCGCCGGCGTGATCCCGACGCCGGGGCTCGCCACGCTGGTCCGCCAGCGTGGCGCCGACGCCGGCGTCGTCATCAGTGCCTCGCACAATCCCTTCGCCGACAACGGCATCAAGTTCTTCTCCGGCGCCGGCGTCAAGCTGAGCGACGACGAAGAAGCGGAGATCGAGGCGCACATCGCGCACCACGATCTGCAGTCGCTGGCCGGCGACCGCTTCGGCTCCGCCGAGTATCTGGAGGGGGCCGTCGAGGGATACGTGTGGGACGTCGTCAAGCGCATCCCGCTCGACCTGAGCGGCATGAAGATCGCCCTCGATTGCGCCCACGGCGCCATGTCGCTGGCAGCGCCGCTGGCGCTCGCCGAGTCGGGCGCCGACGTCACCGTGCTGTTCGCCGAGCCCGACGGGACCAACATCAACGCGGGCTGCGGCTCCACGCACATCGGCGCGCTGCAGGAGATCGTCGCCGCCGACGGCTTCGATCTTGGTCTGGCCTTCGACGGCGACGGCGACCGCGTGCTCGCCGTCGACGCCGCCGGCGAGCTCGTGGACGGCGACTTCATCATCGCGATTTTGGCCCGGCACCTGAAGGCGCAGGGCAAGCTGCGCGGCGACACCGTCGTCACGACGGTGATGACCAATCTGGGCTTCCACCTCGCCATGCAGCGCGAGGGCATCGAGGTGCTCGTCACCGACGTCGGCGACCGCTACGTGGTGGCCAAGATGCTCGAGGGCGACTACCTCCTGGGCGGCGAGCAGTCGGGTCACATCATCAACCGCGACGTCTGCACTACCGGTGACGGTCTGGCCACGGCACTGCTCCTTTTGCAGGCGCTGCGCGAGATGGACGTTTCGCTCGCCGAGGCGGCTCGCGTCATGACGCGTCTGCCGCAGAAGCTGGTCAACGTGCGCGTGCGCGACAAGCGCGAGCTGGACGGAGCGGCCGCGGTGTGGGCGGCGGTCGACGAAGAGACCCGCCGCTTGGACGGCAACGGCCGCATCCTCGTGCGCACCTCCGGCACCGAAGAGCTGGTGCGCGTGATGGCCGAGGCGCCCACGCACGAAGAAGTCGAGGGCGCCTGCGCGCGCATCGTCGCCGTTGTCGAGGAGCATCTGGGCTGACCACGCCGGCGGCCCCCGCGTGGGGCCGCCACTGTCAACCCTTCAGCTCCACCAGCTCGATGTCCGTGCGCGCGAAGTCGTGACCGATGGCGAGCAGAGGCCGCCGCGCCGCTCGCGCCAGCGCGTACGAACAGCAGTCGAGACTGTTGAGGGCGGCGGGATGACGCCCTTTGCCGAAACGCCGCCAGGCGTCGCCTGCCACTGTCGCCTGGTCGGCAGTGAACGCAGAGATCTCCACGCCGAAGGCGTCCAGAAGTCGCTCCAGCTCGGCCTGCCCCTCGGGCCCGAGCCGCGACTGCGCCACAATGGTCGCTTCAAGCAGACTGCACGACGACAGCAGCGCATCGTCCGCCTCGGCCAGCGCGACGAGCACGGCATCGCGCTGCGGCTCGGCGAACAGCGCGGCGAGCAGTGCAGAGGTGTCGACGACGAGGCCGCTCACGGAAGGCCGCGCTCGTCGTACCCGACGATCTCATCTGCGGACCGGTGGTCGTGGACCGGCAGGGCGTCGACGCGGCGCAGCACGGTGCGAGCCAGAGCGAGCTTGTCGGCAGGGCTGCGCCGGCCTTCCACACGGGCCAGCCGCTCCTCGAGGGCGCGCCTGATAGCCGTGGTCAGCGACTCGCCCGTCTCGCGCGCCAGCTCGCGGGCGAGGCGCTCCGTCTGCGCATTCTTGATGGAGATGCCCATACCGAGATTCTACCATTCGAGAGGGATTCTAGCAGGCAGCGGCCGCCTCGCGCCCATTGCGGTCGCCGTTCAAGGCTGGTCGACATACCTTGCGATTTCACCAGCACATGGTGAACGTGCAGGGTCTCGCAGCGTTCGGCTGTCAGCTTGCCTCGCGCGGCCAGTCAAGAGAGGCGCCGACGCCGGAGCAGCCGGCCCGCGCAGCGGGATTCAGGCCGAGGCAGCCGGCTGCGGCGGTTTGAAGCAGCATGACCATCCGCTGCCCTCCGGTTCTGCGTTCAGCCTCCAGATCGACGAGCGGCGAGAAGGCGCACGTGGCGCGTCGCACGCGCCGCAGCCGTGGGAGCTGCCGCAGCGGGGTAGTGCTGTGAGGGAAGATAAGAAAAGTCGGGCGGATCCTTGTCTTCCCCCCGGCAAACGAGCCTGTGGACCGCCGCGGGCGAGGCGACAGTCAAGGAATCCTTGTCTTCCCTTTTCGCACTACCCCGCGCCGCAGCCGCCGGGCTCGCCGCGGCCGGCCGCGCGCCCGCCGCGCCCGCCCGGCGAGGAACCGGTGGCCTGAACGAGCGCTCTGCTTCCGTCAGGAATCGGCCTTTCCTTGCCTTCCCCCCTGGCAACCGAGCCTGCGGATGGCCGTGCACCCGCCAGGCGCCCCATTCATCGCTCACCGGCGCCCGAGCGACGGGGATGGTCATGTGAAGCAGGACGTCGCACCCTTCTCCGCCTCAGCCTCTGCCCACAACGCGGCCGCCTCAGCCGGCGACGAGCTCGACGGACACCCGGTCGATGCGTTCGACGCGCTCGCGCACGGCCGCCGCCACTCCCGCGGCCGAGCGCTCCGCCCCGGCAAGGTCGACCTCGTCCGGTACGATACGCAGGGTCACGAAGCGGTAGCTGCCCGAGTTTCGGCCGAGGACGGCGGCGACGCGTTTCACGCCCGGCTGTGACTCGGCGCACGTGCGCACCTCCTGGAGGACGTCCTCCTCCAATGAAGCGTCGAGCAGCACGCGCAGGCCGTCGCGGAGCACCTGGACGCCGCTCCACGCCAGCAGCGCCGCCACCACCAAGGCGGCGATGCTGTCCATGTAGGGGACGCCGGCCCACTGCAGGCCGACGCCCAGGGCCACGCCGGCGCTGGCGAACACGTCGGTCCAGGTCGCGCGGGCGTCGGCCTGGAGACTCGGCGAGCCGTTGGCCTTCCCCACCCGGGACTTGTAGATGGCAAGACCAGCCTTGGCAGCCATCACTCCCGTCATCACGACGATCACGAGCAGCGGGCCCTCGATCTTGTCCGCTCCCGAGAGGATCCGTCCGATGGCCTCTCGCGCGAGCTCGTAGGCGCTGAACAGGACAAGCACGCCGATGCCGACGGCGATGAGGTTCTCCAGTTTGTAGAGGCCCTGCGGGAAGCCTTTGGTATGCCGGGCCGCAAGCCGCATGCCGGCCAGCACGATCAGTGAGGTGACGACGTCGGTCACGCTGTCGGTGCCTTCGGCGAGCACGGCGACGCTGCCAGCGCTCGTGGCCACGGCGATCATCGCCGCCGCCATCCCGGCGGACGCGATTACCGAGACGACCTCCGCCCACTCGGTGGGCTGGAGGCGCAGGCGCCGGGGCGCGGCTGCGGCCGCCCCGGCCGGCGAGCCGGCGATGGCCCCGGCGGGTGCGGCGACGGTCCCGACGGGCGCCGCGATGGCCTCGGCCGCCACCGCGGCGGCAGCCGGCGCGCTTGCCGCGGGCTCCGCACCGCCTGGCGCCGCGACGAGCTCCACGACGACCTCGTCGACGTTGCGGATCCGGGCGCGGACGGAAGCCTTGACGCTCGCCGCCACCGCCTCCGCTTGCGCGACATCGTCCGTCACGGTGGCGAGGCGCAGCGTGAGGAAGCGGAAGCTGCCGGAGTTGCGCCCGGTGACCGCGAGCACTTCCCTCACCCGGGGGTCTGCGGCCGCGATCTCGCGGACCTCGTCAAGCACGCTGCGCTCCACCGAGGCGTCGAGCAGAACCCGGACGGCTTGATAAGCGATCGACCCGCCGGCCCAGAGGATGCAGGCCGCCACGACCACGGCGGCCACGGAATCGGCGATCGGCACGCCGGCGAGGTCGAGGGCAAGGCCTGCGCACAGCACGGCCCCGGCGGCGAAGTCGACGAAGGAGTGGCCGGCGTCGGCGCGCAGGGCAACGCAGTCCTGCAACCGGGCCACGCGGAGCTTGTAGATGCCGAGCGCCAGAGACAGCAGGGTAGCGACCCCGATGAAGACAAGGGACTGCCCGGGGTCGGGGATGAGATCGCTCCCCTTCAGCGCGGCCGAGAACGCGTAGCGGCCGAGCTCGTAGGCGCCGCCGGCGATCAGCACGCCGATGACCAGGGCGAGGAGGTTCTCCAGCTTGTAGAGGCCCTCCGGGAAGGTGCGTGTGTGGCGGCGAGAGAGACGGACGCCGGCGGCGACGAGGAAACCGGTCACGGCGCGTGACGTGGTCAGGGACGCGCCGACGATGAGGATCAAGCTCGGTTCGATCGCGACCAGGGCCCAGAGCGAGACGGCGAAGACCGCGCACGCCGCCCCGGAGATGGTCGCGGCCCTGAGTGCGCGCTGGAGCCCGGGCGTCTCGCCGCTCGGGGCGCCCGGCGCTGCGGCCGCTGCGGCCTGGCTCAGCCCCACGTCTCGATCAGCGCTGCCCACCCGGGACCCCCCCGTGCATCTCCCGCCCCCTTCAAGGCGCTACCACCTACATCGTAGCAGGCGCCTTCGGCAGGGCAACCTCGCGGCCGCCTGCCGAAGAGCACCGTGGCCGCTGTTTCGAGGCCCGCTCGCCCTGATCGTCGATCGCCTTGGCGTCTTCAGAGTCGGCGGGCACCTCGCGGCGATCACGAGTTGGACCGAACCCACGCGTCGCGATTGGCGGTGAAGACGATGTCGGCAACACCGCCGCTCGTTGTGCCTGCCGGGTCGACGGCGGCGGTAGCGTCCGTCTCGGGCTGGTCGCTCAGGCAGCGAAGGCCCAGGCGCAGCGTCTCCGAGAGGGTGAGTCGGCGGGCCTCCGAGAGGGCCGTGAGCAACTCCATCTCCTGCGGCTTGAGTCGCACCGACACGATGCCCCCGACGCGCGCGCCGGCCTTGACGTCGACAACCTCAAAGTCAGCGATTGCGTCCTGCGGCTGCTTCTTCGCAGTCATGGTCACCCCCCGGCAGACCTGAGTGCCCTCGCGAGCCCTGCTTGCTCGGCCTGGCGTTTCGTGTATGATGTGTCATACAAGGTATGACAAACTCGACGTGAGGTCAAACCATGAGCGAGCCCGACAAGGTGAGTCTCGACTATCTGCTGGTCGCGGACGGCGCGCAGGTCGTGGGCGGCAAGCTCTATCTGCTGGGCGGGGGCTGGGACAGGGTGGTCGTGCCGCAGCTTCCCGGCCGCCCCGCGACTCCGTTTTCGGTCGCGGTTGGCATCAACGTGCCCTGGAGTCTCACCAACCGCAAGATGACGTTCAGCGTCGACGTGCTGGATGCCGACGGCGGGCACATCGACACGCTCGCCGCCGGCGGCTTCGAGGTGGGACGCCCCACGGGTCTGCGCGCCGGCGCCTCGCAGCGCTTTCAGCTCGCCGGACCCGCCGCACCGGTGTTCCCGACGGCGGGTCGCTACGTCGTGCAGTGCGCTGTCGATGGAGAGGTGCTCGGCCACACGGTGATCGAAGTGTCGGCGGCGAGCCCGGCCGCTTCACCAGCGTAGCCGCAGGACGCGGCCGCGGGAAGGCGGGCGATGCGCCGTCTCGCGGCCTCGCCGCGGCGCCAGCGCCGGGCTGACATACCGTGCAATTCCACCAACATGTGGTGAAAATGCTAGGTATGGACACGATTGCTCGCCATGCCACACAGGCTGTGCTGTGGCGGCTCGGGTTCTTCCGCGTCGTGGTCGTGACCGGCGCCCGGGATCTGAGTGGCCTGCGCGCCTTGCGCGCCGACTTGGGCCCTCGCTTCAAGCTGGGCATCCTCGCGTACCTCGGGGAGGAGGCGCGCGTTCTCGACCCCACCCTCGTCGCCGTGCCGCTGGCCGCGCTGCTCGGCGTCGGCGCCTTCCCTCCATCCGACCCTGATGGTAGCCTCGCGACGTGAGCGACGCGCGCAACACCCTGTACTACGGCGACAACCTCGACATAATGCGGCGCTACGTCGCGGGCGAGTCGGTCGACCTCGTGTACCTCGATCCGCCGTTCAACAGCAACGCCACCTACAACGTGCTCTTCGCCGAGCACCACGGCGAGCAGGCGGCCAGCCAGATCAAGGCATTCGAGGACACCTGGACGTGGGATCTGTCCGCCGAATGGAGCTACAAGAACACCGTCGAGGCCGGCGGCCAGGTGAGCAAGGCCCTGCAGGCCTTTCACACGCTGCTCGGCCCCAGCAACATGCTCGCCTACCTCGCGATGATGGCGCCGCGCCTCGTGGAGCTGCGCCGCGTGCTCAAGCCCACCGGCAGCATCTACCTGCACTGCGACCCGACATCCAGTCACTACCTGAAGCTTCTGATGGACTCGGTCTTCGGGCCGGACCACCTTCAGAACGAGATCGTCTGGCGCAGGACTTCAGCGCACGGCAACGCCAGCCTCAAGTTCGCAGCGGTGCACGACATCCTGCTCTTCTACGCAAGAGGCCGGAGAACCACGTGGAACCAGCAGTTCGAGCCGTACACGGACGAGTACATCGCGACGCACTTCGTGCACGTTGACCCGGACGGGCGGCGATTCCGCCGGGTGGACATGCGCAACCCCGGCGTCCGACCGAACCTCCACTACGACTACACCGCCAGTAACGGCATCACGTACAAGCCGCACGACAACGGCTGGGTGGTCGACCGCGACAAGATGGAGGAGCTGGACCGGGACGGGCGGCTGTTCTTCCCGCAGAAACGGGACGGGCGGCTGCGTCGCAAGCTCTACCTGGACGAGAGCGCAGGCGTCCCCGTCTCGGACAACTGGATCGACATAAAGCCGATCTTCGCCACGGCCGCCGAACGCCTCGGCTATCCAACTCAGAAGCCCGAGGCGCTGCTCGATCGCATCATCAGCGCCTCGTCCAACGAGGGCGACGTCGTCCTCGACCCCTTCTGCGGCTGCGGCACGGCGACGGTCGCGGCGCAGACGCTCGGCCGTCGCTGGATCGGCATCGACATCACGCATTTGGCGATCACGCTCATCAAGACGCGGCTCAAGGATTCGTTCGGCCTGGTCGCCGGCAAGGACTACGAGGTGCAGGGCGAGCCGGTCTCGGTGCCCGACGCGCAGACGCTGGCGGCCACCGACCCGTGGCAGTTCCAGTGGTGGGCGCTGGGGCTGGTGGGCGCCCGCCCGACGGAGCAGAAGAAGGGCGCCGACAAAGGCATCGACGGCCGCCTCTACTTTCACGACGAAGCCGGGGCGCAGACCAAGCAGGTCATGCTCAGCGTCAAGGCCGGCCACACGAGTGCGCCGCACGTGCGCGACCTGCGCGGCGTGGTCGAGCGCGAGGGCGCCGCCATCGGCGTGCTCATCACCATGCAGGAGTCCACCTCGCACATGCGCACCGAGGCCGCCGCGGCCGGCTTCTACGACTCACCTTGGGGAGGCAGCTACCCGCGCATCCAGATCCTGACCGTGGCCCAGCTCCTCGCCGGCGAGCGCATCGACTACCCCAACGTCGAGGGCATGGACCGCACCTTCAAGAAGGCGCCCAAGGCGCAGCGCAAGGGCGCCGACCACCCCGAATTGCCGCTGGGAGAGTGAAGGCGCGGGCCTGACGAGAGCGCCCCGCTCTGGTATTCGTCGTCATGACTATCCCCTTCCGTCCGATTGCGCGTTCAGCCTCCGGATCGACGAGCGTCAAGAAGGCAGACATGGCGCGCCGCGGCTCCCGCGGCCGCCGGAGCCACCCGCGCGAGCGGCGCGCGGGGTAGTGCTGAGGGGGAAGACAAGGATTCCTTGTCTTCCCCCTCAGTAAGCGAGCCTGCGGACGGCCGCGTGCGACGCGAAAGTCAGGGAATCCTTGTCTTCC
>Ga0114951_10004730_pt1 | contig 12994 bp, 16 predicted proteins | sample AM7aDNAmetaG_FD_88677 | JGI IMG/M metagenome (GOLD analysis project Ga0114951, IMG submission 88677) | Freshwater microbial communities from Finland to study Microbial Dark Matter (Phase II) - AM7a DNA metaG | ecosystem: Environmental > Aquatic > Freshwater > Lake | place: Finland: Lake Alinen...
ATTACTTATTTTAACAGAAAAATGATTGAATCTGCAGAAATGTCTTTGAAAAGACTTGAAGATCGAGGGGGAACCAAAGCTATTGAGTACTTAAATCAAAAAAGTGCTAAACTCAATGGCAACTTTGCAGATGGAATTCATCGCAAAACAACTGATTATCTCAATAGAACCAGACGTAGATAATTTCGACAGCCTCTCTTCACTCGCTTTCAAAGTATACAATTATTGGGTCAAAGGCCTGTCGCCGATTGGCCCGGATAGAAAGAATCAACCCAGATTTTATTTATTGTATTTTATATGTTCTGATGATAAGGTAAAACCTGAAAGACCTTACGCTTTCTATAGGGCCCAGATTTTGGAAGGCCTTGTGCGTGCCTGGATCATTTATTGTGTTAGTCTTGGTCTGAATCTTCGATGCAGAAGTTAAATAAGACAACCTGCGCAAATACCAGAGCTTAAAGGTGCTGCCGGATGGAAACATGTGCAAAATGCGGTAAGGATCTTAGTCTGAGAGAAAGGAAAATGGTTTATTGGAACCATCAACTTAAAGACGGATATATCAAACCACCTATTGGCGCCTTTGGGTTATCACAGAAAAACTTTCCCGAATATAAAGGCAAAAAAATATGCGCTCCATGCTATAACGAAATCTTTCTAAAACCTCAACCCGACACTAATGTTCTAAATTCCCCTATGTTCTTAGGACATGCAAAAGATGCTGCTCAAACTGCAAATGAAATCCCCAGTACTGCAGTTGAAAAGATCACCCTTAATTCTGAAGTTAATACTGCCATACTTTGGCAGGCTGATGAAACTCCAATTGGACAAGCTGCCTGCAAAGAGTTCTTTGAAGCAAGAGGAACAACATTTGGAGCAGAATTGGGGCATAATGGCTTTCTAGTAGTTACAAATCAAAGACTTCTTTTCGCCTGCAAATTAGGAATGATGTCAAAGAACTATGGTTTGACTTACGGCATAAATTTAGAAGATATTATTTCAGCGTCGCTAGGGAAATTCGGTTTTAACAACAAGCTTATCATTCTTGATAAAACGAATCAGCGCAAGGAGTTTATCAACCCCAGTATTCAATCGCTTATTCCGATAATCAATTCGGCAATAACTGAAAGGAAAAGAACCTTACAGGCACAAAAAGAAAAAGAACGTGTGCAAATTATTCTCGACTTCTCCTCTCTCAAAGACGTAATGTCTAAGGGCGGTTTGGTGATGACGACGTACAAGTGCCCGAGCTGCGGCGGCATGGTTAAGCTCCCTGAAGCCGGAAAACTTCTTGTGTGCGAGTACTGCGGGACGCCCATCAAGCCTGTGGACATATTCGAGAAAATCAAGTCGCTGATTCAATGATTGGGCAAAGGCCTGTCACGACTTGGCGGGTATAGAAGAAGAGAAATCAAATAATATTATTCATTTTATATGTTGTGATGATAAGCTATTTTTCGTAAAGCCTTTCCCTCTATACCCCCTAAACGGCGGAAGGCCTTCATGCCCGAATACACTGATGCAATGAACCATAGGCAAATCCTATTTCGGAGTTGTCTTCAAATGTTGGCAAAAGCTTTCAGTTATCATTAACGCGTCTTGCAGCTCGTTACGGAGTATAGTCATCAGTTCGGCGTCGCCTGAACATGAACCAAAAATTTTACTGACAAGCTCTTTTAAAACATAGAGCCTGTTCTCAAATTCCTCCCGCTCACTGGGCGTCATTGCAACGCTAAACATCTTTCCCGAATTACCATGTTTCGTAATTTCATAAGTTAATTCTGTGTGTTCAATGACGTCAAACTTGCAGCCGCAATTTTCGCATCGAAGTTTTGTGACCAGGATACTATGTTCAGAGTCAACAATCTCCTGCTTTTGCGACTTCAAAACCTCAAAGTCTCCTGCGAAACCGCAGTCAGGGCAAGAACTCACGTCCAAGTATTCTCCTCTACTTCCTCGTTCAATCTGGTCTGAGCGATGCAATGCTGTTCGCATTCACAGCTATAACACTTACCAACTTTGAATACTGAGGTGGGATGCTGCCCAAAGCATGCGGGCAAATCTGGCTCATGTGTACACCGTATGCCGTCAAACCATTTGCAGGTGTTACAGAGTGAACCGAAGCACTCGGGAGCATCAGAAGGTCGACATTCTTGAGCGCGGGAGCAACGGTAACATCCGGCCATGACGCGGCACCCGGATTGAAAGCAATCTTTGGTTCGGTGTATGTATTCGCCGAGAGTTTCGTTAGGGTCGGGTTCTTCGTTTTGTGGCGGATGCTCCATGAACCAAAACATCAGGAAGAGCCCAGGCAAGATGCCGCACAGGAAACCCAGGAATACGAGGATTTGACGTTCTAAAGGTTGTTTCAACCTATAGCACCCATGCTTCATATGTGAGCCATCAACTACATAAAAGCTTCCGACTAATCGGTGCCTATGCCCAAACGTTATGTCAACGTGAAACTGCCCGTCGAGCTTGGCGATGAAGTCGATAAAATCGTCGAAAAGAAGCTTCTGGGATATCGCTCAAGGGCAGAGTTTGTTGCCGAAGCGGTAAGGGACAAGCTGATGCAGGTTAAGAAATAACTAACTTCACTCTGAACAAAGAGACTCTTCAATAGTTTTGACCACTTGATACATATCATTAAGTTCATGCTCCCAAAAACGAATTACTGTCCATCCCCCAACCTTGAGTAATTCATTAGTGGCAGTGTCTCTTTCGATGTTTTTCTTTAGTTTCGGTAACCAATAAGCTTGATTGGATTTTGGCTCATGACCGTGGATTGGGCACCCATGCCAAAAACAACCATCTACGAACACTGCTACCTTTCTTGATGGAAAAGCAATGTCTATCTTTTCTTTGCCATAGTGTACTCTATATCTCAGTCGTTTTGCCCATAAGCCCTTCCTTAACATAACTTCTGGCTTGGTGTTCTTAGAATGTATTGAAGACATAATTCTTGAGCGAGTTTCCTTTGTTATATTGTCTACCAATCGAGATCAAGTAAAAGAACATCTTTGGATAAATTTAAAGTCTGCCGCACTTGTTTATTTTTCGCTTTACTGCAATAAAATCCTTGAAAAACTGCCACCTAAACGACAAATGAATTAATTAATAGCATTTGCACATACGTTTTGAAAGGATGGCAACATTGAAAATAGTTTCCCTCTTCTCGGGCTGCGGAGGCCTAGACCTTGGATTTACAAGAGCAGGTTTCGAACTGGTTTATGCAAACGATAATGACCCGGCGATATGGGAAACATTTGAAAAGAATCATAAAATATCGATAGACCATCGATCGCTTTTCGATATAAAATCAGAAGAGATACCTGATGCTGATGGAATCGTTGGAGGTCCACCCTGTCAAAGCTGGAGTCTCGCTGGGGAAATGAGAGGTGTAAAAGACGAGCGTGGTCAGTTATTCTATGAATATATCCGTGTTTTGAAAGATAAAAAGCCAAAATTCTTCCTTGCTGAAAATGTACCAGGCATAATTTCATGCACTCATCTGCCTGAATTCAACAAGATAATAAACAAATTTGCTAAACTTGGTTACGAAATCACGCCGCCTCAAGTCCTTAATGCTAAAAACTACGGCGTCCCACAAGAAAGACGAAGAGTAATAGTTGTTGGTTACCATAAATCGCTAAAAAAGCACTTTACTTATCCTCCAATTACGCATACCAAAGATGGAAACAAAAGATTAGACAGTGGGAGAACTGAAAAATGGCTAACTTTGGAGAAGGCAATAGGTGACCTCCCTGTCCCCATGGCGGCTAAAGACAAAAATAAAGCAAATGAAAATTTGGCTATTCCAAATCACGAGTATATGAATGGTGGATTCTCGTCAATTTACATGTCAAGAAATAGACGGAAAAACCTGGAAGATCAATCTTACACTATTCAAGCAGGAGGAAGACATGCTCCTTTGCATCCATGCGCTCCAAAAATGGAAAAAGTGGAAACTGACAAATGGCAATTTGTAGGCAATGAAGAAGTAAGACGCTTATCAGTTCGGGAAGCCGCTAGAATACAAACTTTCCCAGACGAATTTATTTTTTACTACAAAAATATTGGTGACGGGTATAAGATGGTTGGAAATGCGGTTCCAGTAAAGCTCGCAGAAGCCCTTGCAAATAAAATAAAACTTGATATTTCTGCAATCTAAATATTATTTTATGGGCCGGTAGCTCAGTTTGGCTGGAGCGTTCGACTGATAATCGAAAGGTCGGCAGTTCAAATCCGCCTCGGCCCACCACTTGCCACTTAAAATTCATCTAACTGTTTAATGCCAGTTTGTTTGGTAGGCTTTTCATTAGTCTTTCTTTTACTGTTTCTAGCCAGAGTTTCAAACATCAAATAATAAACCGTTTTTCGGTCCTTTTCTGGAATTTCGCTTCTCCAAGCACCACCTCTAGGAGCGCCAGAAACTCCGTTGAATACCCAAGGTGCATTTCCGGGTTTGCTTATTAATCCCTTGGCCCTGCCATGCTCAGAATTGCTTTTTTGCCCATACCAACTTCGGCGAATTCCAACTGTAAAATTACCTTTGAATTCCTTAAAGTAGTCATTGAAAGAATACAGGTCTATTTGCCATTGTTCTGCCGGCTCAGTTTCTATTAAACCAGCTTTCATAATATATTTGGCAGGATGTTTTGAAAGACCCATCTTTGGACTGCCTTTCATCATGAGGTATTCAAGAATAACCTTGAAATCATCTTCAATGAAAAATTCCTGCCAAGGTCTTGATCTGGTGTCATAACCTCCCTCATGAAAGCGTTTGACGGCAGCATCCAAGCGCGCAAGCATTTCATCGATATGGAAAAAACCAATTTGGCGGAATAATGCAGAGGCTTCTGCCCTCTGAAGACGGTTAAACCCAAAAATGCTGCCTAATTGCTTGATTGAAACACCAATTCCGTTCAAATAGACATCTGCTTTTTTGCTTGAATCGTCAGAACTGAGTCTTCCAATATCTGCCATACTGTTAATTAGATAATATCCGTTCGAATTCGAATTAGGCGATCCAAGGGTTTCTATAACACCCAAATACTGAAGACTTGTTTTTCCAAGATTTCTAAACAAATATTTTATGACATCAAGCTCATTGCCAGGCATTTTCGCAACCGATACTTTGACTAACTGGCAATAGAGCTATAACTTTTGCGGGATGTTTGCCTTCATTCCTCAAAACTTAAAAAGTCAGCAATTAAATATTGGTTCATGTGCCCCAACGTTCTAACGGCTATAAAAAGCATCGCTGAGTTTAGGAACAATGATCTTAGCAACTATTTTGAAACAGCCCCTATTCGTATTAACCAGGTTGGACAAAAGCTTGAGTATTACGTTATGGACGCAATCAGCGGTTCTTTTAAAAAGGAAAAAACGGAAGAAACAGTGGTTGATAGGAGCGACATATTCTCGCATATTGGTACACAAAACAATCCTCCAGATATAATAATTGCTCATGGAGACGCCTTTGAAATAAAGAAGATACAGGCGCTAAAAGCAACACTTGCACTGAACAATTCTCCGCCAAAAAACAAGCTTTATAGAAATGACCCCAGAATTACCAAAAAATGCCGAAACACTGATGGTGGAAATTGGGAAAGTAAGGATATATTTTACGTCATCGGCTGTTCACCAAAGACAAACAAAGGAAAATTGAAATACCTATTTTTTGTGCATGGAGAGTGCTATGCCGCTAAGAAGGATTTTTATGAAAGCAAAGCGGTTCCGCTTAAGAACCATATTGATTCATTCTTTAGACAACAAAGCTGGGTGGCTAAACAAACTGCGGAATTGGGAAGAATTAATGGAATAGACCCATTGAGTATTACAAATTTTAGGATACGAGGAATGTGGGAGGTTGAGAATCCTCTAAATGTCTTCTCAAGTTGCTATTCTATTGATGAGCGAAAGGAATTTTCTCTAGTTGCCATAATGACTAAAGAAAAATATGAATCATTTCCAATTGCTGATAAATTAGCTCTTAAGATGGATACACAGGTAAAATCTCAAACTATCAAGGTTAGAAATCCCAACAATACTGATGACATGATGGATGCACAGCTTATTACTTCTGAATGGTAAAGGCACTATTTCGCCCTTAGGTTTTTCTTACCCCAGACAACCAACGCATTAATCTAAACCTGCTTTGGACTCATGTCATGCTCTTTTAGTTGTTTATGTCGAAAACAAGTTGCAAGATGGTCATTTACTAATCCAGTAGCCTGCATGAAGGCATAGCATATTGTGGGTCCAACAAATTGAAAACCTCTTTGCCTTAGTGCTTTGCTAATTTGTGTAGACATCTCAGTTTCAGCAGGCAAATCTTCAAGCTTGGAGAAGGAATTATGGATAGTTCCGTTAAAAAAGCTCCAAATGAATGCATCAAAAGAGCCAAACTCCATTTGAATTTCTACAAAGCACTTTGCATTGTTAATGGCGGCTCGAATTTTCATCTTATTATGTATTATCTGTGGAGCTTTCATTAGACGTTCAATATCAACGGCGGTATAGATTGCTATAACCTCAGGGTTGAAATTATCGAAGGCTTGCCTGAAGGCATCTCTTCTTTGAAGGATAAGCCACCATGTAAGTCCTGCTTGGAAACCGCCAAGGACCAAGAACTCAAAGAACCTTTGATCATCATGCAAAGGAACGCCCCATTCCTCGTCATGATATCTGATATGAAGCGGATTATCAGTTGACCAGCAACGCACTTTTTTATCCATAGTCCAGTGAATATTTCTGCTATGAATTTAATCATTTTGCTAATTTCGCCAATTTAGTCAAAAGTCTATAAGCTTTTCTGCTCAGAATACTCTATGGAGCGGTAATATGGTAAAGCTAACATTCCACGGCGGCGTAAACGAGATAGGCGGCAACAAAATTCTCCTTGAGGATAGCGGAACAAAGATTTTCTTGGATTTTGGCATGAGTTTTGGAGGAGCAAATGATTATTTTTCGGAGTTTATGCAACCGAGGAAATGCAACGGCTTAGGTGATTTCATTGAATTCGGATTAATTCCCGATCTCCCAGGACTGTACAGACAAGACTTCATCAGACAGATGGGCCGGAAGCCGGAGGAATTGGAATTTCAAGGATTGTTGCTTTCTCATGCCCATGCCGATCATGCCTCGTACATAAATCATCTGCGAGAAGATCTTCCTATTTACTGCTCGGAAGAAAGTTATCACATTCTAAAGGCGCTAAACGACACGGGTAGTGCGGGCTACAATGATTTGACCGAGTTGACTACGTGTTTTGAAACTTACAAGAACAAGAATGGCGATTTAAGCCGCAAAAACTCGAGAACTCACCCAGACATAGTTTTGCCCAGAAACTACAACACAATTGAGTTCGGGCAAAAGTTCCGCATAGACAACCTCGAAATTCAAGCATTTAACGTTGACCACTCTTTGTCTGGAGCCACCGGGTACATCATACACACCTCTTCAGGCACAATCGTTTACACCGGAGATTTCCGGTTCCACGGGAGAAGGGAAAAAGAAACGACAAAGTTCATGGAAGTTTGCGCTGAGGCACAACCTGATGTCTTGATTGCCGAAGGCACTCGTATTGATGACGATAATTCTAGAACCGAGGCAGATGTAGAACAAGACATTGCTAACATATCCGCGACGTCGAAGGGGCTTTCGGTTTGCAGCTGGTCCATACGGGACACCGACAGAATGCTCTCCTTTTTGAATGCAGCCAAGAAACTAAATAAGAAACTCGTCATATCCCTCAAGCAAGCGTATCTTTTGGGTGAGCTGGCAAATTGCTCGGGTTCTTTGACTCCAAGTTTAGATGACGAAAACATTGAATTTTATGCTCCTCGAAAAAGCTGGGGATTCATGGGCACAGATGGTTGCGATAAACTGCGAAATGAAGATTATGATACTTGGGAGCGCCAATACCTTGAAAAGGCAATATGCTACAAAGACCTCAGGGAGCACCAGGATCAGTTCCTGTTCTTCTGCAGCAACTTTGACCTCAAAGAACTGATCGACATTAGACCTGCGGCCGGCTCAGTGTACATTAAATCTGTATGCGAGCCATTTGATCCAGAAATGGAAATCGAATGGGAGCGGATGTTGAACTGGCTAAACCATTTTGGCTTGGCGGTCAATCAAACTCATGTATCTGGACATGCTTCAGCACCTCAACTCAAGAAATTTGTTGAGAATGTTAAACCGAAACTGATAATTCCAATTCACACTGAAAACGCAAAAATATATGAAAAATGGGGAAAATGTCAGATATTAGGAAAAGTTGGCGAACAGTATATCTTAAGCTGAATTCAATGAGGGGAAAAACATGAAGTGCTTGAAGATAGATGACAAGGGGCTGCAGTTGATTTTGGCTGGAAAGAAGACGTGGGAAATCAGGCTAAGAGACACAAATGTTAGAGGACGAATAGCACTCGGAAATACGCAGTCGAAGAAATATGAAGGCTATGCGAAAATATCTGATTGCAAAGAATTCACCATAAAGGACCTGAAAAAGTTTGAAAATAAGCATCAGGCGAGCGAGTTTATCGAACGATATGCCAGCGAAAGGGAGACTTTGTTTGCTTGGGTGTTATCGGACATAGGCATCGAAACAAATCCAAAGCCTTATTCTTACTCAACCGGGTCGTGGTGCAAAACTTAAGTTAATTCTTTTCTAATGTTTTTTCTATTGCTAGTTTTGCCAGATCGATTCTTTCTTGCTTTTCAGCCGAAGATTTCCAAGCTCGAGGCTGATAAAGCCAATGATCATCGTTGATGCATTTGCCACTTAGAAGACTGAGCACTGTAGGGCCAACTACCCAAACATTCGATGGGTCAACTGATGTGTAATCTATTACCGGGCGGACGTACTTTTCCCAAGAATGCCCAACGACGTTTCTTACAGCTTTATTTGATAACCGTTCATCCTTCCCAAGATAGCAAGCATGCACAGAAGCATCAAGAAGCCACAACCCCTTTTCTTTAAAGGCACGAAGGACAGCTACTTTGTGCTCCATATTAGTTGAATACCCAACCTCATTAAAATTGCTGAGTTTTTCAAATAAATCTACATATTGCCGAGTTCCCGCATTATTTTCGATCAAATTCGGCTTGAAAAGCAATGAAGGCTCTCCGTATCCCAAACAATAAACAAGCTTGACAAAATTAGGCGGGCTGTCTTTCGGCATATTTTTGGGCAGTCGCGAAGGATCGATAAGTGCTCTCACTTCTTTTCCTGTGGTCCTAACGTGTGACTCGGCCACAAAGATGAACTTGACTTTCTCAGGTTTCCAGAACCACCGATGTTCTTCAACCATTAAAGCGGTTTCTAAAGGTTCATGGTCGATGTTTAGAGATTCCATGATTTGTGAGCCGGCAGTATGCGCTTCGGTAAGCATTGCTTTAAACTTGTCTGGCAAATAATGGGTTGTGAAGTCAGCGCTCTTTTGCAAAGCATCTTTCTTCTTGAGCTCCAAGACGTTGGGTTTTATCGCAGCAGGATTTTTTGTGAGACGAGACTTGCATTTTGGATTTGTGCAAAACATAGTTTTTCGCCATTCATCGGGCGAGTAGTTTTTGCCACAACTCGGGCACATTAAGCTTGGCAGTTTGTCACCTTGCTCTTGGTATCGACTTGAACTGTATATAAGTTTTCGAATAATCATTTTTGGGAAAAGCACAATTTTTCAACTTTTCAAATCAACAATAATGGTCAGACGAGCATTGGCATCTGTCTTCGATTTTGTCGATCTCGCATTTTTCTCGGTGCCTTCTAAATGCTAAGGCCTAACTAACAAGCGAGTTTGCTGTTATTAACAGAACTGTTCTATAATCTTCTAATTGTGAAGACACTGAGGTTGCGAGAATTCTTGACATCAGAAATTTTCCTGCCCCCATGCCCCGTGGTACACTACCAATTTTTTGTCTTACGAGGTCTGTAAACGGTTTATCAACTTCTCTTGACTGATGGGCAATCCTGTTTCGAATTATCTTCATTTCAGTAAGATAGCTTAAGGAGCTGCCTAAAGCCGTAGAAAAAGGTTCTCCGTCTTTGAAGCACAATCTTGCTCTTCCTATTACGTCAGCTCCTATTGTCCAATCCACATATCGTTGATGTTGCTTAAGTAAATTCAGCGCATGTGCAAGGTTTGGGGGATTAACAAATTTGTTTCTGGGCAAACCATCAGAATTTTGTGCTCCACACATGAATCGAAGAAAGCATTGCTCGAGAAAATATTCCCATGATATGAATAGTTTCAAAAAAGAAAGCTCGGTAAGCGCTTCTAGTCTTGATTGGGTAAGAGGTCGAAGTTTTCTGTTTCGGAATTCTCTGTATTGAACCGCATCATTGGATATCGATAGACTTACTTGGCATTCTATATCAAACTCTGCTAACAGTTGGGACAATTTTACTGTTGGCAAATGTAATTTCAACCCTATAGATTTGCCGCCGACTGAACTGCGGACCAAATATATCGATGTCGCGTTACTCTTTCTTTTAGTTTATCGGTCGACTGGATTGCTGCCGAATGAAGCTCCACGAATTCAGGTTTTGGTTCTTTGGCAATCATATTCTCCCCTAGTACCGTAATCGCTTCAGCGATTGCATGTCTATTCTTCTTGTTGATTTCAACTATTCCCAGGGCAGTACCGGGTAACTCGTAGGTACAATCGTAGAAAACGCAAAATAGGCTGTAAAAGAAGGGCTCACGCTTGAAAGGGGTGAGGATCAATTTATCTTCAGTAACAAACGCGATTAAATCGATCATTTCACGGAATCTTTTAACCATTATTTCTTTTTGGGTAAATACATCATCATACTGTTTATAATAATTGTCAAGCACGTTTTTTCCATCTTGTAACCCATGGAGCATTGCAACGACAAGTTCTGAAGTTAATTCAGCTTCACCCATTCTAGCAATTCTTTGGTCGCTAAGGATGCCATTCTTTCGCCAGAATTCAAGGTGATCCCACCCCAAACTGTAAACTGTTTGTTTAAAAATTCCTTGGAATTTGGCATTGCGTTTTTCTTGAGCTTTTAAGGTAGCGGTGTAAGTGTTTATCCGTGTAAAAATGTCTAAGACATCTCTGTCTGATGCCCCTAATAATGTATCGACTGAGAATTGATATGCTAAGAACCGATTTTTCTCCTCTTCGGGAAAATCATCAAATTTTACACCACCGTATTCCGGATTATGAATTTTAGAGATAACTAAGGTCCCGTTAATAAAATCGAATACTGCTCGTAGACGTTGCTGGCCATCCACTACTTCTCTAACTGCACGTTTGTTTGCCAAATCGATTTGCTGACGAATATACAACTTTGGGACGGGTAATCCCCTTACAATTGTATCAATGAGATAAGACCTAGCTTTTGGAATCCATACGGGGCGCCTCTGAAACTTAGGTTGAAGAATTAAGGTTCCTTTTCTGAACCATTCGTTGAGGTCACCAATATTGTAAGTCGTTGGCTGAACTTGCATTCAAATCGCCCTGATATCTCTTATTCTGTATTTAGTGTATTTAAGAATGAGCCATCGCCACAAAATTAATCAAGACATTGAATTTGATCTGAGTGGTTTCGCTCAGACATTTGTCGCACGCCTTATTCTATGAAATTAGAAAGACAGCCACGGCAGAGGTAGCACTGAATTTTCCCAAGGCGAGTTTGCCTTTTTCCGTCTTTGGCTGCCAAATTCGGGATAGTTAACGATAACCTTGGTCATTTCTTCTTAAAATCATATGTTTCTTCATCTTTTACAATTGGCTTCCAATTGATTCCAGCGACACAACATGTATCGACGAAACTAGAGTCGGTTTCAATCTTTCGTCGAACGAACAAATACTCCAATTGAGCCGCCTCATTAAGAGGTCTCTCAGCACCAATATACAGAGCCGCAGAAACGAAAAAAATTCCCAATATGACCGGGATTTCCAAGAATACATAAGGAGCTGTAATCGACGAAAATCTGTTGACTGAAAAATAGCCAAAAACAGCTAAGAACAACGCTGTGAATGCGGGAACAAATATGCTGCAAACGATTCTTGCGTTGTAGTGAGATCGGAAACCTCTTCCAATTGAATAGAAGTTCTCGGATTCCTCCAAATTCTTGCCCGTTATATGGGTCATTTCTATGAACATTTTTTGTCTTGCTTCAGAGAAGGTATCCCAGTCATCAATATGTTTTGCAAAATATCTGAGCAATGGTCTTTTTTTCAGGCTCATTGCATCTGGACCATAAAAGAATGTATCGTAGAAAGTGTAGATAATATAGCCGAACGCAAGACTTGCTGCAAACGCACCTCCGACAATACCTATCACAACATCAGGGTAAGTTTGCAGGAAAGCTAAGGCGCCTTTATCTAGAATCGGAATAACTAGAGCTATCGTATAAATTACGAACAAACTACCGGGAATAAAGTAGCGCAGGAATTGGTATTCATCAAACGCCGTAAGGATGCCTCTGAATAGTTATCTGTGCTATTCCTTAAAAAAACTATCCAAAACAAGAATTATGAAAATTTAATCTAAAAAAAAAGAAGAGTTTTGCGAGTGAAATCTCTACGAGGGCATAGGATCAAATCCCTCTCCGCCCGCTTCATGAAAACCTGCGCCCGCAATCGCGGCAAATGTAAGTTTGTTTTCCATGGCGCTTTCCGTTCCGGTAGTTCCTTTGGCTGCCACACTCTGGACAGGTCACCGCTGATTTTACGTAATTACCAATAAGAAAATCCTTTGAGATGATTTTGCCGCAGTGTGGGCAATTTATGATTTTTTGTTCCATGATTGTTCACCTTTTGATTCTTGACCGATTATTTTAAAAGAAAAATGGGGTTGTGCGAGTGACATCTCCGTGGCTTAGAGGGTTCGAATCCCACCCCCTGCACCATCAAAAATTGCTGTTAAAATGGGGTTTTTTCGATTTTTTTTGAAGCAATGCCTAACTCCTAACCAATATGGATAAATCAATCGCGGTCTTGACGTTTTGTTTCA
>Ga0114951_10004732_pt1 | contig 12989 bp, 10 predicted proteins | sample AM7aDNAmetaG_FD_88677 | JGI IMG/M metagenome (GOLD analysis project Ga0114951, IMG submission 88677) | Freshwater microbial communities from Finland to study Microbial Dark Matter (Phase II) - AM7a DNA metaG | ecosystem: Environmental > Aquatic > Freshwater > Lake | place: Finland: Lake Alinen...
AATAATTAAATTTAAATTAAACATTAAATTACATTGAGCTTCGAGCTCGATTATTGTACGGTATCGGACTTGATTTTTATATCGTGTGTGTATAAATTATTTGATTTTTATGTAAGTTTGTTCATCAATCAATTCATATGAAAATTATAATCAAAATTTTAGTTTCATCACTGGCAGTTTTTATATCAGCCTATTTATTGCCGGGAATACATGTGGATAGTTTCCTCACAGCCATTATAGTGGCTGCCATTCTGGCCCTGGTTGAATGCTTATCTGAGACCCCTGCTGATTTTCTTTACCATACCTGTAACGTTTGTCACACTGGGCTTTTTCCTGCTGGTTATCAATGCTGCACTTATCATGCTTACTGCCAGAATTGTAAATGGGTTTTATGTCAAAGGGTTCTGGTGGGCCGTATTATTCAGCATTATTTTGTCAGTTATCACCTCATTACTTGAATCATTAGGCCTGAAAGATGAAAAAAAGATTGAAAAGAATAACGAATAAATAACTTAAAATCGATCCATATGAAAACAGAAACCTTTACTTTCGATGCCGGTGACAAGACAAAAATATTTTGCTATAAATGGTCACCCGACGATAGTGCAAAAACTGTTGCCGTAATACAGATCGCTCATGGAATGGCAGAACATGCAGCGCGTTATGAACGATTTGCAGCTTTTCTTACTGCAAACGGTTATATAGTTTATGCTAATGATCACCGTGGCCATTGTAAAACTGCCGGTTCTTTTGAAAATACCGGTTTTTTCGCAGAAAAGGATGGATGGTCGCTTGTCGTCAATGACCTTCATACCCTTACCGGGATCATCAAAGAGCAAAACCCGGGAGTGCCTGTATTCCTTTTCGGCCATAGTATGGGTTCATTCCTTTCCCGTAACTACATATTCCTGTTTCATGATGAGATTAGCGGAGTTATTTTAAGCGGTACAGGTGGCAATCCGGGTCTTTTAGGTAAAGTTGGAAAGATGATAGCGAAAATAGAAAAATCGTTGAAGGGACCGCGTCATCGAAGTACATTACTTAATGGACTCTCGTTCGGAAGCTTTAATAAACCCTTTAAACCCAACCGTACCGATTTCGACTGGCTTAGCAGAGATAATGATGAAGTAGACAAATATATAGCCGATAAATACTGTGGTTTTATTTGTACCACTTCATTCTTTGTTGATATGCTGGGGGGCATCATTGACATTCATAATTCTGAGAATGTCTCAAAAACATCAAAACTACTTCCAATTTATATATTCTCTGGTGAGAAAGACCCTGTCGGGAATTTCTCAAAAGGTGTAATTGAAGTTTATAATATGTATAAAACTCATGGCATCACTGACCTGAGCTATAAAATATATAAAGACGACCGGCATGAGACATTGAATGAGCTGGACCGCGAAGAAGTATTTTCGGATGTAAAACTCTGGTTGGATAAGCACAGATAAAAATTCTGAAAGCGATAACTGAATTGAACCTTTTGCAGTCATACAGATTCATCACAACTTTGTCACACAAATGAATTTTCTACTTTCATTCTTGTAAAACATGTTAAAAATTATCGAAGACCTTAAAAGCAGAGAACATAAAAAGGTTTTCGGTGCATTGGAAATTCTAAAATTCATTGGGCCCGGATTGCTGGTTACTGTTGGATTTATTGATCCCGGAAACTGGGCTTCCAATATTGCAGCAGGATCATCATTCGGATATGATCTGTTGTGGATGGTCACTTTTTCAACTACAATGCTCATCATCCTGCAGCACAATGTTGCTCATTTAGGTATTGCTACAGGATTATGTTTATCTGAAGCCGCAACCATATATATGAAAAAATGGATATCCAGGCCTATCCTTGGCACATCGATATTGGCTGGCATCTCTACTGCCCTGGCAGAGTTCATTGGAGGTGCAATTGCTTTGAAAATGCTTTTTCATATACCGGTAAAAATTGGTGCGATCATCATTTTTATTACTGTTAGTCTTTTATTGTTCAGTAATTCTTATAAAAGACTTGAGAAAATCATTATCGGGTTTGTCTCCATCATCGGTTTATCGTTTATTTATGAACTTTTCCTTGTTCATATTGACTGGGAAAAAGCCATTTACGGCTGGACAGTGCCTTCATTTCCGAACAATTCCATGCTGATTATCATGAGTGTTCTCGGAGCTGTGATCATGCCTCACAATCTCTTTCTCCATTCGGAGATTATCCAGAGCAGGCAATGGAACCGTGAAGATCCTAAAATTATCAGGAAACAACTGGATTATGAGTTTTTCGACACACTTCTCTCCATGATTGTCGGCTTTGCAATAAACAGTGCCATGATTCTTATGGCAGCAACCGTGTTTTTCTCAAAAGGCCTGGTCGTTACCGAAATACAACAGGCAGGGGTAATACTGAAACCATTGCTTGGGAACATGGCCGGTATCGTTTTTGCAGCCGCCCTTCTTTTTTCTGGTATTGCATCATCCTTGACGGCAGGAATGGCCGGTGGTTCAATCTTCTCAGGGTTCTATAGTGAGCCCTTCAATATCAAAGACAATCATACACGTCTGGGTATTTTCATCACCTTTATATTTGCTTTACTGATTATTTTTTTTATCAGTAATCCATTCCAGGGCCTGATCATTTCCCAGGTCATACTGAGTATACAGCTCCCTTTTACCATCGTTCTCCAGATTTATCTGACATCATCGAAAAAAGTAATGGGTAATTACGTCAACAAATTATATTTCACTGTCATACTGATCGTTATTGGAATATTTGTAACCTTTATGAATCTGAAATTGTTTTACAGTTTGATCTTTTAATATAAAATTATGCGGACAGAATCTGATTTTATTGGAAATAAAGACGTACCGACGGATGCCCTCTACGGTATACACTCGCTTCGTGCACAGGAAAATTTCCCTGACAATACGCCCTTTCACATAGAATGGTATAAAGCTGTGGGTTTTGTAAAAAAAGCGTGTTATCAGACTCTCAGGAGTTATAAAGTTGCCATAGAGGAAAAATATAAAAATAAAAATCTTGCCGCGCATCTGCTTTCCGATGAAATTATTGAAGCTCTCATTGCTGCTTCTTCAGAAGTTTCAGAGGGAAAACACTTTGAGCATTTCATTGTTCCGGCTGTTTCAGGGGGTGCAGGCACCAGTATCAATATGAATATCAATGAGATCTTAGCAAACCTGTCATTAATCCGGCTCAATAAAAATCCGGGCGATTATCTAATTATTGATCCTGTTGAATCAGCAAATATTTACCAGTCTACAAACGATGTCATTCCGAGTTCACTGAAAATTGCCGTTATGTTTCTGCTGGAAGAACTGGAAAAAAACATCAATGCCATGCGTTCGGTTGTTGAAGAATATGAGAAGGAGTACCGTAATATTTTAAGAATAGGTTATACTCAGATGCAGGAAGCAGTTCCCACATCTTTCGGGAAATTATTCAGCACATACAGCGAAGCCCTTTCAAGGGATTGGTGGAGGGTGTCCAAATGTTTTGAAAGGATAAAGGTGATCAATATGGGCGGAAGTGCAGTTGGAACGGGGATTACCGTGCCCCGGTTTTTCATCATGGAAGTTGTTACTGAAATTCAAAAACTCACAGGTCTGCCTGTTACCCGGAGCGAAAATCTGTCAGATGCTACAAGCAACCTGGATTCTTTTGTTGAAGTACATGCTATCCTGAAATCACATGCCGTGAATCTCGAAAAAATGGTTTCCGATATCAGGCTGCTAGCATCAGATGTAGCTTCCCATAAAGAATTAGTAATGCCTCAGAAACAACTTGGAAGTTCTATCATGCCTGGTAAAATCAATCCGGTCATTCCTGAATTCGTTATAAGCGCTGCCCATAAAATATATTCAAACGACATACTCATCAGTACATTGTGTGCACAGGGATGCCTTGAGCTGAATGCTTATCTGCCGGTAATAGGCCATGCTATGATTGAAAGTATTAAACTGCTTATTGCTGCTGATAAGACCATCAGGGAGAATCTTTTATCAGGGATGCAGGTAAACACCCAGTCTGCCCTGAACAGGCTGATGACAGGCTCAGCTATAACTACAGCCCTTGTTCCGTTTATAGGTTATAAGAAAGCAGCATTGCTTGCCGTGGAGATGAAAGAAAATCAGACTGATATTTATACTGCCAACAACAAATTAAAACTGATAAAAGAAGAGACGCTGAAACATTTACTTAAACCTGAGAACCTTTTAAAAACCGGTTATACTATGGATGATATTTTATTCGATGCTGAATAGCTTATTTTCAGGTTTTTTATTAATTTTACAGGCAAAATATTAAGAGATGTCTAAAGGCAGGGATTCTCAACCCCATATTGGAATTTTCGGAAGAAGAAACTTTGGAAAGAGCTCTTTAATAAATTATCTTGCATTACAGGATGTTGCGATCGTCTCAAATGTAGCCGGAACAACTACTGATCCTGTAAAGAAATCCTTTGAGATTCCCGGTATCGGACCCGTAGTCCTGATCGATACTGCCGGTATCGATGATGTAGGTGAACTTGGTCGCAAACGCGTTGAAAAAACCTATGAAACTCTTAAAATTATAGACCTCGCCATTCTGGTAATCACCAATAATATTTTCGCCGACCCTGAAAAGAGAATTGTAGAAATGCTCAACGAATACTCTATTCCATTTTTTATAGTTCATAACAAGTCTGATCTCGACCGGATGTGGGATCAGTTCAAGAGATCATTGGTGAATGCATACAAAACCGATGTTATTGACATTTCCACATTCGATAAATCTTACCTGGAAATACTGATCGATTTAATCAGGAAGCATATTCCAGAATCTGCCTATCATTCCAAATCTATCATCGGTGATATGATATCCTATGGCGATGTGATCATGCTGATTACACCTGTTGATATTGAAGCCCCTGAAGGCCGGCTTATCCTGCCACAGGTTCAGATCATCCGGGATATTCTCGATAATGATGCGATTGCTATTGTCATCAAAGAAAGGGAAGTCGATATCTATATCAGGAATATGTACCCCAAACCAAGGATGGTTATCACTGACAGTCAGGCATTTCTTAAGGCAGATGCTTCAATACCGGGAAATATCCCTCTGACCAGTTTCAGTATTGTGCTCGCCCATCACAAAGGTGATTTTGAAAATTACCTTAAAGGAACTCCGCATTTATCGCAACTTAAAGACGGGGACAAAGTACTCATTCTTGAATCCTGTTCCCACCACGTTTCATGTGACGACATTGGAAGGATGAAAATACCCCGCTGGCTTTGCAATTTTACGGGAAAAAACCTGACTTTTGAAGTTGTAGCCGGTTTAAGTAAGTTGCCTAATGACATCCATGAATATGCTATTGTTATCCAGTGCGGGGGTTGTGTCCTGACAAGAAAACAGATCATCAGCAGGCTCAAGCCTGCCGTAGATGCAGGAGTGCCTGTCACCAATTACGGGATGGCAATTGCTTATATGCATGGAATATACAACAGGGCCATAGCGCCGTTTAATAAAGATGTGAAAAACAATACTAATTATCTTTAAATAGATTTATTTTATTTCAAAAATCAAAAGAGAAAATAAACATAGATGTTATTTCTTTGTTTCATTCACATAAGTAATATTCTATGGCAACAGATATTGAATATATCCTGAACAAAGACTCATTTTCTCATGAAGATTTCAAATTGCTGTTATCTGCAGAAAATGAAAACAAGACCAAACTGTTTCTGAAAGCGGCAGCAGTAAAATCAGCATTTGTAGGTAAAAAAGTATATTTCAGAGGGCTCATAGAGTTTTCCAATATTTGTACAAAAAACTGTTATTACTGCGGCATCCGTAAAGGAAACCACAAGGTTGACCGCTACATGGTTACCGATGATGAAGTTCTGGAAGCAGCCAAATATGCCTGTGACAATGGATTTGGTTCAATGGTTATCCAGTCAGGAGAAAGAGATGATCTTAAATTTATAGAAACTGTCAGCCATTTATTAAATAAAATCAGGGATATTTCAAAAGGAGAACTTGGTATTACGCTTTCCCTCGGTGAGCAAACGGAAGATACTTACCGCCAATGGTACGAAAATGGAGCTCACCGTTACCTTTTGCGTATCGAAACTTCAAACAGGGATTTATATGCCAAACTTCATCCCAATGACAGCAAACACGATTACGACCAGCGCCTGAATTGTCTAAAGACATTAAAAAAACTTAATTACCAGGTAGGAACCGGTGTGATGATCGGCTTACCGTTCCAAACGCTGGATCATCTTGCCGACGATCTTTTGTTTTTCAGGGATTTCGACATCGATATGTGCGGTATGGGGCCTTATATTGAGCATGAGCACACACCGCTATTTCAATACGGAGATCAGCTGTTGCCACTTACTGAACGCTTTGATCTCTCCCTGAAAATGATAGCCCTTTTACGGATCATGATGAAAGATATTAATATAGCAGCAACGACTGCCATGCAAACCATTGATCCACAGGGAAGGGAAAAAGCACTGAAAGTCGGGGCAAACATTATTATGCCCAACCTGACCCCGATAAAATACAGGGAAAGTTACCTGCTTTATGAAAACAAACCCTGTCTCGACGAGGAAGCGTCAGAATGCCAGAAATGCCTTGAAGCCCGTATACACATTGCAGGCGACACAATTGGTTATGGTGAATGGGGCGATTCCAAACATTTCAGAAACAGGAAGTAATATTTGGCAGGTTTTTTGCGTTTGATTTTCTAAACCTCACCATTATGAAAAAAGCTTTCATACCGGCAGCTATAATTGCAATTGCGATATCCTGCTACAGTTTTTTCCCGGCAAATGAGTACATCGATCTGAGTGACGCCGTCAAATCCGGTGCAGTAAAATGTACCATCACCGGGAATAAAGAAAGTTCTCACTATATCAAACCCATTTTCATCGATATTAAAAACAGACGTAACGTACCTGTGAATATTAAAATAAACAATGGCATGCAGTTCGAACCTACCGATTCTTCATATCAGAACATGATCGTGACCAGGCAGGAACTCTTTGCATTAAAAGCCGGCGGAAGTATAAAAATTCCATTGTATGCCATGTGCACAGAAAACCATGACAGGGCGCCGAATGAAGCTACAATATATAAGCCCTTTAAGCAGGCCAAAGGGAATCTTTTAAAACTCACTCAAATGGTTGAAACCAAAAAACTTTACGACCCGCTGGGGCAAAGTGCAGTGTGGGCGATGACCTGTAATTACCCTCTCGAAGACATTACAGGCTACGATACCACAACCGCAAGACAACTGGTAAGGTTTGTTGCAGGCTCTCTTGGAAAAAAAGTACCTCCTCCACCTCCACCGGATGATACCTACAGGAATTATTATGCTCCTGTTGAAACTTATAAGGTGACTATGTCAGGAAAATTTGAGTATAAGTTCAATAAACCCAAAGCCATTACCATAGCGATGTTCAACAAGGATAATATCGTTGTGAGGGAATTATTCCGTAATCCCAGGGTTGAACCCGGCTTACATGTTCTGGAATATAAATTTGATGCTACAGAGTATAAAGATGAATTTTATTACATACGTCTGCTGGCCGACGGTGATATACTCCTAAGCGGCAAAATGAGTATGAATAAAGATGATACCAATGATGAAAGAAACTGACAAGAGACTGAATTGATAAACAAATTATTTCTCGGTAACCTTGAACTCTGTTCTCCTGTTATTTGCCCTGCCTACTTCAGTATCGTTAGTGTCGACAGGCTTTTCAAAACCATAACCTTTATAGCTTAATCTATCTGCCTGAATGCCCTGTTTAATCAGATAATCATAGACCGTTTTAGCACGGTTCAAGGACAATGTGGTGTTATAGTCTTTAGACCCGACATTATCAGTATGCCCGCTGATTTCAATTTTCATCCGCGGGTTTTTCTTAAGCAGATTCATCAGTTTCTGCATTTCTGCAATCGATTCGGATTTCGGTTCAAATTTATCAGTATCAAAGAAAATATTTTTCAGCACTACACTTACGCCTACACTAATGGGTTTTAATGGAATATCTTTCAGATAAGGATCTGTTCTCCGCGCTGAGCCTGCCAGTTGAAAATGATCAGAATAAAACAAATAACCTTCCCTGGAAACATTCAGCATATAGTTTTTATCAGCAGGCAAACAAACAAGGAACGCACCGGTGATGGCATCGGAAGTTGACTTCACGATAGACTTTCCACTTTCAACGTCGATGAGTTCGAAATCGGCTGCAAGCTTTTCACCGGTAATACTATTATATACAACTCCTTTCATATAGGTAACAGGAGCTGGCCGTGCATTTTCGTATAATTCAAAACAATACAGGTCTTGTTTCCCTTTTCCTCCCTCCTTATCAGAAGAAAAATACGCCATATTGCCTGTTGCATTGACGATCAGATTGATCTCGTCGGCACTGGTGTTTATTGGATATCCAAGGTTTACCGGCCTGGACCATTTGCCATTCAGATCTTTTCGTGAATAATAAATATCCATTCCACCCATACCGGGTAAACCATTCGAGGAAAAATAAAGGGTGCGGTCATCAGGGTGAATAAAAGGTGACATTTCATTTCCTTCAGTATTGATAGAATCTCCGAGGTTGACCGGAACACTGAATTTACCCTCATCATCCATGATCGTATACCAGATATCTGATCCTCCTTTTCCTCCTTTTCTTGAACTTGCAAAATAAATAGTCCTGCCATCGGACGATATTGAAGGTTGAGATTCCCAGTACGGAGTATTGACCGGCTCGCCCATGTTGACAGGTTTCGACCACCTGTCACCCGTCTTCCTTGAAAAATAGAGATCACAACTCCCGACACCATCAGGCCGGTCACAAGCTGTGAACACCATAAACTGACCATCTGGCGAGATAGCCTGTGCACCTTCGTTACCGTGGGAGTTCAGCGGTGCAGGCATTTTGCGGACTTTCTGCCACACCCCGTTCAATTTGTGAGTGATATAAAAATCTTCCTCCTCTGCATTTTCACTCCCAATAGTGTATTCATCACCCGGCCGTCTTACCGTGATAACAAGTGTTTGTTCATCAGCGGTAAGAGATGGCAGATACTCTGAGTTGGGTGAGTTTATGCTGTCACCCAGGTTTACGGGATTAAAAGGAACGCCATGCGCCATTGCCTGAATTGCAAAATTACAATTGGAAAGGAGCCTGTTTATTTTCTTCAATTGAGGCCTTTCAAGTGTTTTATAGGAAACGAATTTCAGATAGCTGTCTTTTGCTTTTTCATAATCCATCATACTGAAATATAAATTTCCCAAAAAATAATATGCCCCGGGATAAAAATCGGGATCAATATATATAGCTTTGTTATAGGAAGCTATAGCATCAGTGTTTTTTTTCGTATCGCAGTACAGATCTCCCAGCAATAACCATGCTTCAATAAACAAAGAATCTGCTTTGATGGCCTTACCCAGATTCTTTTCAGCATCCTGATAATTTTTAGCCTGCAGGTCCATCACAGCATTCTCGTATGACCTGATCGCTTTCTGCGACTTTGTGGAATACTTCTCATTCTGTGCAGATATGAGCATTGGGACAAAGAGCAGCACCAGAAAAAGAAACTTCAGATGTTTTTTTAACATGTTTTTTTTATTATTCATTCAGTACAAAAATCATGCAGATCAGGGTATTCTCATATATTTGTGAGCCTGAATTGAGGTTTTCCAGCCGGGGTGTTCCAAAACATAATCGATGATTTCCGGAAGCATCTCATTTCTTTTGCTCCATTCCGGTTGCAATGATAATATACATCCGTCACTGCACAGTTTTGCATTTTCTTCAGCCCACAGGAAATCACCTGCAGAGCTTATTACCACTTTTAGTTCGTTGATATATCGAAAGATACCCGGCTCAGGAGGAGAATGTTTTTTTGGGGAAAGACATATCCATTCCCATTCACCTTTCATTAGTTCACAACCGGAAGTTTCCAGATAACGATTTATATTGTTTTTTTTCAGTAAATCGCAGAGATACGACAGATTATATAATAAAGGTTCGCCACCGGTGACCACCACTGCCTTTGCAGGGCAAAGCAAAACTCTGGAAACTATATCATCGGTTTTTAACATCGGGTGCATACCGCCATCCCACGACTCTTTCACATCGCACCAGCAACATCCTATATCACAACCACCGATGCGTATAAAGTATGCCGCTTTTCCTGTCTGGGCTCCTTCTCCCTGGATACTGTAAAATTCTTCCATAACAGGAAGCCACTTACCGTCATCAAATAACAGATTATTCTTCAAAGTATTAAATTTATGCAAAATTAACTCAATTTTCGCTAAAAACTAATCCAGTTTAGGATATGCAACACGGATATGAAAACGGTTCATCAGGATTCGCTTAAATACTTTTTTTGCTATAGTAATGTCTCTGAGTGTAATATTTGAGTTAATATATTGATTACGATTCATCTGGTGTTCAATAATCTGGTCAACCAGTTCGTTGATGACACTTTCCTCGGGATTAATTATACTCTTACTCGTTGCTTCAATAGAATCAGCCATCATCAGTACAGTGGTTTCTTTAGAATATGGCAAAGGGCCTTTATAAGTAAACCTGCTCTCTTCAATATCGTCATCAGGATGCTCCTGTTTATATAAAGAGTAGAAATATTCTGTCCGTTTAATTCCGTGATGGGTCCGTATAAAATCGATGATCTTGTCAGGAATGCGGTTCTTACGTGCAATCTCAACACCCTTGATCACATGGCTAATAATAATTCTGGCGCTTTCTTCATAGGTAAGTTCAGTATGAGGATTAACGCCGGTAACCTGGTTTTCGCTGAAGTACATAGGCGTTTCCATCTTACCGATATCATGATACATCGCTCCGGTTCGGGCGAGTAAAGGGTTGCCGCCAATTTCATAGATGACCTCCTCCGCCATATTGGCAATCTGGAGGGAATGCTGGAATGTACCCGGGGCTTTAACTGCAAGCTCACGCAAAAGCTTGGCATTGGAATCTGCGAGTTCCATCAGCGAAATATCTGTCAGAAAACCGAACATCCTTTCAAAAAGAAAGATCAGCGGATAAGCACTCAAAGTGAGCACTGCACTTCCTGCAAATAAAATAAATGTAAATGAATCAAGGGTGTTGAAACTTCCCTCCTCAATAAACCTGATTCCTGTGTATATGGTCGAATAACTTATGAAGACAATCAGTGCTGTCCTGAAAAACTGCAACCGTTTCTGAAGGCTGGCAATACTGATGATAGTGAGAATACCCGTAATGAATTGCAGAAATATGAATTCATAACTGTTTGGAACAAGAAATCCAATGAGTATGATAGTCACAAGATGAACGAATAAAGCCAGCCTAGTATCGAAAAAGGCCCTGATAATGATGGGAATAATACAAATAGGTAATATATAAATGTATGCTTTATCTTTATTTATAGTCAATGCTGTAATGAAGATAATCATGATGATCTGGAAAAGGATGAACACCACTTTTTTATTGTCATTGTATGTATCCCTGCGGAAAGATAAAAGAAAAAGTACCAGTACAATGATTGACATGGAGATTAGAATTATCTGACCGACAAGTATAGCATAGAATTTTCCGACAGTACCAACTTCACCCTCATACTCTTTTCTTAAAGATTCAAGCATATGGAACTTCTCATTATTCACAATTTCCCCTTTGGCAATTATCTTCTGCCCTTGCTGAACTTTTCCCTTTGATGTTGAAAGACTGGCCAATGCCGAATTTCTTTCCTCTTCTGAAGCATTCTCATTATAAATAATATTATGAGTGATAGCGTTTTGCAAAATGGGGATCAGCAGGGAACTGTCTGCAACCGGATACCTTTTCATCCTATCCCTGATGTATTGGTCAGCTTTTTGAACATTGAAAAAATCGCGGATTTGATGTTCATGTGCAATATTGCCCTGCTCAATAACAATGATGGTATAATCCTGTGGTTTATCTTTTATAGCATCGTTTGCTTCAATGATGCCTTTCCTTGCTATAGTGTCGAAAATTGTGTGACAGACAGATAGATTGAGATTCCGGTTAGTGTTGTTCGTGCCATACTGACTTTGCCAGGCTGCGACAAACTGGTCATCCATCTCCACCCTTTTTCTTATCAGAATTGTATTATCTAGATTAAAATATACTTTCAGGGTTTTCAGGACTTCATTTTGCTCTGCCTCTATGTCTTTGGCTGATTTTCTGATCGCGAAATCGGTAGGAGCTATTAACTCATCATATTGCCATGGTTTTCCGTTCTGATATTCATATTTAAATTTGCCTTCTTTTGGAAAAATGAGCACAAGCAGTACAATACTCAACAGAAATATCAGGTACTTAACAATGGTTGAGTATCGGTTTGCAATGTTTAATAAGATTTTATTCATACAGAGATTATCAGAATACATTACGAAAATAGGAAAAAATAGTTCTGATATTCAATAAAAAAAGAAGGAACATGAAATAAAGCTCAGACCCTATGTATTATGCTGATAAAATTTACTTTAATTTGCATGAAAAATATAATTCTATCAGGATGCAATCAGGAGTTTGTAATTTAAGTATGATACCTGTCAGGAAGGAACCTTCGCATAGATCTGAAATGGTAAGCCAGCTCTTATTCGGAGATTTGTACCTTATACCGGAAGTTAATAACGATTGGGCTGAAATATGTATGGAATATGATGGATACAAAGGTTTTATAAGCACCGGGCAAATGGTATGTATCTCAAACGATGATTATGAAATGCTCATGAATTATCGTTTGAATACCATAACCGACATCGTTCAGGTTATCTACAACAAAACGAAAAATATAACCCAGGGAATATTTATTGGCAGCAGTATACCTGATGTCAGAGATGAAATATTTACCCTGGCCGTAGATGTATATCTGTTCAGGTGAAACCTGTCTTCAAATAAACTTTTTGGTAATGACAAGGTATTAAGTATTGAAG
>Ga0114951_10004733_pt1 | contig 12988 bp, 9 predicted proteins | sample AM7aDNAmetaG_FD_88677 | JGI IMG/M metagenome (GOLD analysis project Ga0114951, IMG submission 88677) | Freshwater microbial communities from Finland to study Microbial Dark Matter (Phase II) - AM7a DNA metaG | ecosystem: Environmental > Aquatic > Freshwater > Lake | place: Finland: Lake Alinen...
GTTTAGCTTTTAATTTATCAACCATTTCATTGATCACACCAAAAAAATTAGCTCCAGGTCTGTCCATTTTATTAACAAAAGCAATACGTGGCACGCCATATTTGTCGGCCTGGCGCCATACAGTTTCAGATTGGGCTTCTACACCACCAACAGCACAGAAAAGTGCTATAGCGCCATCTAAAACCCTTAAAGAACGCTCTACTTCTACAGTAAAATCAACATGTCCGGGAGTGTCAATGATATTGATTTTGTAAAGCTGATCCTTACAGTTCCAGAAAGTAGTTGTGGCTGCAGAGGTAATTGTAATACCCCTTTCCTGCTCCTGAACCATCCAATCCATAGTGGCAGCACCATCGTGAACTTCTCCAATACGATGATTGATGCCTGTATAATATAATATACGCTCAGTAGTTGTGGTTTTACCCGCATCTATATGAGCCATAATGCCAATGTTTCTTATATTTTTTAAATCTTTTGACAAAGTATATTATACTATATTATTATATATATTAAAATCTGAAATGTGAAAATGCTTTATTGGCATCAGCCATTCTGTGGGTATCTTCTTTCTTCTTAAACGCGCCACCTTCTTCTTTAAAAGCAGAAACTATTTCACCGGCCAGTTTATTGGACATTGATTTTTCATTTCTTTTTCTTGAATAAAGAATAAGGTTTTTAATGGCAATGGATTCTTTTCTATCCTGTCTTATTTCAGTAGGGATTTGAAATGTAGCGCCACCAATTCTTCTGCTCTTTACTTCAACTTGCGGTGTAATGTTGATAAGTGCTTTTTTAAATACTTCTAAGCCATTTTCGCTTGTTTTTTCTTCAACAACTGCCATAGCATCATAAAATATTTTGTAAGAAACATTTTTTTTGCCATTAAGCATAAGGTTATTGACAAATTTTGTTACCAAAATATCACTGAATTTTGGGTCTGGCAATAGGATTCGTTTTTTTGGTTTACTTTTCCTCATAACTTAAACTATATTATAAATATTATTTTGCTGCTTTTACTTTAGGTCTCTTGGTTCCATATTTAGACCTGCGTTGTGTACGGCCGTCAACACCTGATGTATCCAATGCACCACGTACTATATGGTATCTTACACCCGGTAAATCCTTTACACGTCCACCGCGAATAAGAACAATAGAGTGTTCCTGCAGATTGTGACCTTCTCCCGGAATGTATGTATTTACTTCCTTCTGATTTGTTAACCTTACCCTTGCAACTTTCCTCATAGCTGAATTAGGTTTCTTAGGTGTAGTAGTATATACTCTTACACAAACACCTCTTCTTTGCGGACAAGAATCTAAAGCCGGTGATTTGCTTTTATAAGTAAGTTTTTTTCGCCCTTTGCGAACCAATTGCTGTATTGTTGGCATATTATAGCATTTTTAAATTAATTTATCAACAAAAATTTTCCCATTTTTGGGAGTGCAAAGGTACAAGTTTATTTCATAATATCAATAAGATAAGAAAAAAAATTTTGTTTTTTTTTGATTGAAATTAGTTTTAAACAAAATAAACACTGTTTTTTATTGGTTTTCAGCGATTTACATTTTTTATTTTAATTTATCCAAAAGTGAGTAAATTATATGTATTTTTGAAAAGATAAAAGGAGGGGATAAGGGGAAAGGAAGGAATAAAGGTATAGGGGGAAAGGAAGGAATAAAGGTATAGGGGGAAAGGAAGGTATAAAGGTATATGGGAGTTTGAGAAAAGCGATTGGGGGTTTTTGAAAGTAAACTGATGAAATGATAAAAAATAAATAAGTGAAGGCATTTTTAAATGAACTGAATGATGAACAGCGTAAAGCTGTTGTAGAAACCGACGGACCTATACTCATACTAGCGGGAGCAGGCTCTGGGAAGACAAGAGCATTGACATATAAAATAGCCTATCTGATCTCTAAAGATATAGATCCTTTTAATATTTTAGCACTCACCTTTACAAATAAGGCTGCCAAAGAGATGAAAGAGCGTGTATCTTTATTACTTGGCTCCAGCGAAGCCCGTAATGTATGGTTAGGCACTTTCCACTCTGTCTTTGCAAAGATACTCAGAGTAGAAGGAGAGAGATTGGGCTATCCTCATAATTTTACCATTTACGATACCGAAGATTCTAAAAAGCTTATCAAGAGTATTGTAAAAAGTTTAGACCTTGACGATAAAATATATAAAGCCTCTTCTGTCCTCAGCAGGATATCTTCTGCTAAATCAAGTCTTATAAGTGCTTATGAATATAATAAGGACGCAGAACTTCTTGATAATGATAATGCTGCAAAAAAGCCTCGGTTAGGTGAGATTTATTCTCTTTATGCAGAAAAATGCTTCCGGGCATCAGCAATGGATTTCGATGATTTATTGCTTAATATGAATATTCTTTTAAAGGATTTTCCTGAAGTTTTAAATAAATATCAAAGGATTTTCAGATATATTCTGGTTGATGAATATCAGGATACCAACTTTGCACAGTACGTAATCATAAAAAAATTAGCTGCCAATAACGAAAATATTACTGTCGTTGGCGATGATGCACAGAGTATATATGGTTTCAGAGGTGCAAATATCGAAAACATCCTGAACTTAAAAAAAGATTACCCCGAACTAAAAATCTTCAAGATGGAACAGAACTACCGTTCCACACAAAATATTGTCAATGCGGCAAACAGTATCATCCTTAACAATAAGAAACAGTTTAAAAAGGAGATCTGGACAGAAAACGAAAAAGGACATCCTATTAAAATAATTAAAGCATCTACTGATAATGAGGAAGGACGTAAAATTGCAGGTTATATAATAAATCTGAAAATCGAGAATGATGCTGTCTACAGGGATTTTGCCATATTGTACCGCACCAATGCCCAATCCAGAGCTCTTGAAGAAGGACTTAGCAAGGCAAATATTCCTTACCGCATCTTTGGAAGTATCTCTTTTTATCAACGTAAAGAAGTAAAAGACCTGATAGCCTATTTCAGGTTGGTTATCAATAGCAATGATGATGAAGCTCTTTTGCGTATTATCAACTACCCAGCAAGAGGTCTGGGCAAGGTGACAACGGACAGAATAATTGTTGAAGCTGACCGCTACAAGATATCCATGTGGGAGATAATCAACAACTTAAGTCATTATAAAATTGAAATTAATCAGGGTGCAAAAAATAAAATAGAAGATTTTGTTTACATGATACAAAGCTTTGCAACTTTTCTTGAGACCAAGAATGCGTATGAACTGGCTCATCTGATTGCTGATAAGAGTGGTATTCTGTTTGATCTCTTTGAAGATAAATCACCGGAAGGTGTCAGCAGATATGATAATATTACTGAGTTGCTGAGCGGCATCAAATCATTTACCGAAGAAGATATTGACATAGAAAATACTGAAAGTGGCGACAGCAAATCATTGGCTCACTATGTTCAGAATGTTTCACTGCTAACAGATGCCGACAAAGATGACAAAAGCACCGATGTGGTTTCATTGATGACCATACACATGGCCAAAGGCCTGGAGTTCCCTTATGTTTTTCTTTCGGGACTAGAAGAAAATCTCTTCCCTTCATTGATGGCACTTAACACCAGAAGTGAACTTGAAGAAGAACGGCGTCTGTTCTATGTTGCAGTTACACGAGCCATGAAAAAACTCTATATTTCTTATGCAGAAAGTCGTTACAAATGGGGAAATCCTGAATTCTGCGAGCCCAGCCGTTTTATTGACGAGATAGACCCAAAACATCTTGATCTATCAGACATCAGAAGCAGGACTACATATCATGAAAAAGAAATGGAAAAACCTAAGGTTAACTGGGCACCGGATAAAAATAAAAAACCAATAATAACAGAAAATATACTGGGTAAAAACTTCAAGAAAGTCCCTAAAACTCCTTCTGCTTCAAACACTGTAAACAGCAGTTATGATGTGGGAATGGTTGTAGAGCACGAAAGGTTTGGCAGGGGTAAAATCATAAGCATTGAAGGAGCTTCTGACAATACAAAAGCAATTGTTCTTTTTGATAAGGAAGGACAGAAGCAGCTATTGCTGAAGTATGCGAAGCTGAAGATAATAGAGTAAGTTTGGAGTACTTAGAGTACTTAGAGTGCCTAGAGTGAACTAAAGTATTTAAAGTACTTAAAGTTAGAGGACTGGAAGACGATTGATTTAGTGTTATGATTTTGAAGTATTTAGAGTACCTACACTTCAACAAATGCTCACTTCGATACTCAGTGCAACACCGTATAAAAAATGACTTGCCAAACGAATCATTTCCATCATTCTGCCTTAATTTCACCCTGAAAAAAATACGCTTCAAACATATTTTTTGCTGCTTCACAACCGTTTTTGGCATTTAGCCGAAAAACGTTAATACTTATTTTTTTTATTAAACGTTTTAAAAGAAACCTGATTATAGTACTAAAAAAGGTAAGTTTTAAATATTCACAACTAAACCCTGACTAAAATGAAAACAAAAAAAATAATTGTCATAATCGTTTGCACAGCAATCATTATGATTGTGGGTTGTAAAAAAGACCCCACGCCTGTAAATCCTGTTTCACCTGCTACCCAGGCTACTAAAGTAGCTTCCGAGAATGCATCTGTAGATGCTGCCTTCACCGACGCCTTCCGCCAGGTTGACATGGCCATTAAGCAACATGGTTTAAAAGATATTGCAAGCTGTTGCACTGTAACCTTCACCCCCACTGATCTTAGCACCTACCCCAAAGATGTTGTCATTGATTACGGCACCTCATGTACCGGATACGACGGTGTTGTAAGAAGCGGCCAGATACTGGCACATATGACAATGGCATATCCCGATTCCGGCTCAGTAACTATTATAACTTTTAACAACTACTACGTAAATAACCGCCTTATCACAGGAACTGAAAGAATCACCAATACAGGAAAAAATGCTGCAGGACATCATACATTTGACGTAGAAGTACAAAATGGCAACCTGTACAGTCCCGACGGTATAACAGTTTATAATTCCACACAGCAGAGAGAATGGATAGAAGGTGACAATACTTTGCTAGACCCTACCGATGATGTATATATGATTACGGGAACAGCAAGCGGCACCACTACTAATAATGTTAACTATACCGCTACCATCACTACGCCTTTGCGTGTGGCTGTTGGTTGTGCCTGGGTTGAAAGCGGTATATTAGAAATTACAGAACCCAATATTCCTGTAATTTCCCTGGATTATGGCAACGGCACCTGCGACAATAATGCAGTAGCTACCTGCAGTGGCTATACCTTTAACATTGTAATGCCTTAATTATAGTTTGCTTCTAAGTAAAAACAATTTATAAAGGGTTCCCGCTGCACTAACATCAGCAGGAACCCTTTTTCAAATGTGGCAGGTGAATAAATCAATTAAAAATTTTGAAAAGATGAAAACTCTAAATAAAATCTTAAAACTCTTATTGGTGTGTTCAATAATAGTTCTGTATCATCATGAAAATTCCAAAGCACAAAACCTATTGGGATATACAAGCAATTATGCCGGTGTTGTAAGCAACTATCTCAATCCCAGCAGCATTTCCAACTCAAAATTAAAACTGGATGTGAATATCTTTACTTGGGGTGGGCATTTGCAAAACAATTACTATACTATTCCCAGAAGCGCCTACAATCCTTTGAATCCCTTTAAAAACGGATTTGTCGATTTTAAGGCTTACAGGGGAAGTACCGTCAATAATCAGCATAACTATTTATATACTAAAGAGCAACTGCACTTACCTTCTGTAATGTATTCCAATGGCAGGAGGGCTTTTGCATTGCATGCCAACTGGCGCTTTGAAGCAGATGTTAAAAACGTTCCCAATGACATTGTGAGGTGCTTCTACGAAGGGATGATCAAGGGAGGAAGCATTACCCAGAATTTAAATAATGTTGAACATGCCGACAAGTTTCATTTTGCACTGGCATCATGGGAAGAGCTTGGTGGAACCTATAGCCAGACATTTATAAGCGACCAGCATCAGTTACTGGCAGCAGGTATAACAGGAAAGCTTCTGCTGGGCAATGCAGCCTATTACTACAACAACAAGGACATGGATTACTATTTCAGTAACGCATCCAGCATTTCATTTCAGAATGCCCATTCAGATTTCGGGGTTGTAATACCCTCCGGTCTTATCAATGGCTTCGGTCTGGGTGCTGATCTGGGCGTCACCTATTGTATAAGGGATTTAGCTGATATTAATGAATATTCTGAATATTTCAATTACAAATTTAAAGTAGGCGCTGCCATTCTGGATTTAGGAGGTATAAGATACGGTGGAGGTCGCACCTACAGTGTAAATTCTTATGAAAAGACTGCCAATGCAACCGGCAATACCGTAAATGGTCTGCAGGATATTGACAGTCAGGTTAATGGGCTGATAATAAAGAATAATCTCAATTTTTACTTACCAACGGCACTGAGCCTTCAGGCAGATTACAACGTTAATAACGTGGTATTTGTAAGTGCAAATTTTATTAACAATCTCCGTTTTACAGGTTGCCAGGTACGTCGCCCCACAATAGTGGCGGTAACACCGAGATTAGAAAAACGATGGTTTGAGATGTCATTGCCTTTATCATTGTACGACTGGAGATTACCCCGCATAGGCTTTCAGATGCGTATTTACAACATTACTTTTGGAGCTGAAAGGTTGGGATGGCTTTTCAAATTTCAGGATTACACAGGCGTTGATGGCTACATCTCATTGCGGTTTAACATAGGCAAGAAAATCCTTACACCACCTATGTATAAAAGGGAATAGCATATTTGGGAACTTAGAGTGCCTAAAGTACTTAGAGTGCCTAAAGTACTTAAAGTTTGGAAAATGGTGTATGGTTGATGAAATGGAATGAGTTTGGAGTTTGGAGTTTGGAGTTTGCCTGCCTTACGCCCTCTGTAAAAATGCACTTGTTGTTAGATTGTATGAAATAGATTTGTATTTTTGTCGATGTTACATACATTTAAACTGCCCCTATCCAGCAGCGATTCGTTTGCAACCGCATTTTAAAAAACAAAGTAAGTTATAGGGGAAAACAAAGATTATCATTCAAAAATTCAATTTGTTTCTTAAATAAAAACGAACTGTACATTATTATTGTTTTAAATATACTTTTGTAATAAAAAAGTAATATGCCTGTATTAAGTGATTTTGCCAGGAAGTGGAAAATAGAATATTTTTTAAAACAAATCCCCAAAAACAGTTGTATTTTGGAAATAGGCAGTGGCTCTGGATGGGTAAGTGATTATTTTGCAAAAAACGGATATACAAACTATAAAGGAATTGATATCGTTCCACCAGCTGATATTGTTGGAGATATACGCAAATGGAAAGATATCGGAATTAAAGAAGAATCCTTTGATGTTATTATTGCATTTGAAGTGCTTGAACATGTTAATTGCATTAAAGAATGTTGGGCTTTAATAAAACCTGATGGTATGTTGATGGTGACAACTCCGGTTCCTCACATGGACTGGCTTTTGGTTTTTTTTGAATTTCTTGGGCTTAATCAAAAGAGAACAAGTCCTCACAACAATTTGATATACTTGAAAGATGTCGATTTTTTTAGGTTAAAGAAAAATAAAAATATTATGTTCTTAGCCCAATGGGGTATATTTGTAAAGGAGTAAAAATGAAGCAAAAAACGGCAATAATAATAGGTGCTGGTCCTGCCGGGCTTACAGCCGCTTATGAATTTATTACCAGAACAGACATCCGACCAATAATCATTGAGCAATCGAATGATATTGGTGGTATTTCCAAAACTATTGTTCACAAGGGGAATCGTATTGACATTGGAGGACACAGGTTTTTTTCTAAATCTGACAGGGTTATGAAGTTGTGGCAGGAAATAATGCCTGTACAAGGTTCTTATTCTAAAGATGATATCCTCAAAGAAATATATTATAAGAAAAAACAAAATAATGTAAAACTTCACCCCAATGGCCCTGACCCAGAGAAAACCGATAGAGTTATGCTTATAAAAAACAGATTGTCGCGTATTTTCTTCTTGAGGAAGTTTTTCGATTATCCTATTAAACTTAATATTAAGACACTATCAAACCTTGGAATTATCAGAATTGTTAAAATTGGATGGACTTATATTTGGATTCAACTCTTTCCGGTAAAAAAAATAAACTCACTTGAAGATTTCTTTATCAGCAGATTTGGCAAAGAACTTTATAAAACATTTTTCAGGGATTATACCGAAAAGGTCTGGGGCGTTTCATGCACAGAAATTGGAGCCGATTGGGGGGCACAAAGAATTAAAGAATTATCTGTTTCAAGAGCATTGCTTCATGCTATAAAATCTATTTTCAAAAAGGAAAATTCAATTGAACAGAAAAATACTGATACAAGTTTGATAGAACAATTTATGTATCCCAAGTTGGGCCCCGGTCAGCTGTGGGAAACTGTTGCCAACATTGTTGAAGAAAATGGAGGAATAATTATTAAAAACGCTAAGGTGATAGAATTAAACACTACAGAGAATCAGGTTAATGAAGTGACTTATTATAATCATATTACTCATCTGAAATCTTCTGTAAGTGGCGATTATTTTCTTTCTACCATGCCTGTTGTCGACCTGATAAATGCGATGGGAAATAAAGTACCTTCCATCGTTAAAACAATAAGTGATGGTTTGCAATATCGTGATTTTATAACTGTTGGATTGCTTTTAAACAAGCTGAAAATAAAAAATGAAACAAAAATTGTAACTCTTAATGAATTAATTCCTGATAGCTGGATTTATATCCAGGAACGTGATGTAAAAATTGGCAGATTGCAGATTTATAACAATTGGTCACCCTATATGCTAGCCGATATTGAAAAGGTTTGGATTGGTCTTGAATATTTTTGTAATGAAGGTGATGAATTATGGGAAATGAAAGACGATGACTTTATTCAATTTGCAATAAATGAATTGGATAGCATTGATATTATAGACAAAAACGAAGTTATTGATAGCACAATTATAAGAATGCCTAAAACTTATCCTGCCTATTTTGGTACTTATTCTCATTTTAATATAATCAGAGATTTTACTGATAAGATTGAAAACCTTTATTTAATTGGCAGGAATGGCATGCACAAATACAACAACATGGACCATTCTATGTTGACTGCTATGGCAGCAGTTGACAATATAATTTCAGAAGAAAAAACAAAAGAAAATATTTGGAATATTAATACTATAGAAACATATCATGAGGAAGAATAATGATGCTATAATAAAGAATTTGTTTCTTTTTTTAATCTTTTCTTTAGGAATAGTTTTGGGACTTCTCTTATGGAATAACATAACACTTCCTTTTCATAATCCATGGGGTGTAACAGGAAACCTTACCATCATTAAATTTAACCCTGCAAATAATATTGTAAGATTTATTGTTCTTATATTTTTTCCTGCTTTATTACTGTCAATAATTTATATGTGTAATGTAAAAAAGGTCAAACGGTTTTGGATTAAAAAACCTGCAATTGTTCCGGATTATTACAACACTTTGTCCAATTTACCTAATAAAGCCAGAATATTATATTCATCTATTATTTTTATATTTCTATGTTTTATTATATTATTTACGATTATATTATATTACTATACTGAAATTACTTGTGTATTTGATACATTTCACGAAGGTGAAACATTGGGTACAGGCATTTCTTATTTAGCAGGAAAAATTCCATATAAAGATTTTATTTTTTGTCATGGAGTTTATCAAGATCCTTTACGGTCTGCAATTGCTTTTAGCCTATTTGGCAAATCCATTGTCTCTGTAAGAATATTAGAGGCAATTACTCAGATAATATCATTGGTTTTATTATTCATTTTGATAATAAAAATCTTTCATAAGGATTGGGTTTTGTCTTTTTTATCAATAATTATATTATACTTTTCAACAGTAAGTTTTTTTATTTTTTTAATATTCCCTCTATTTCCAAATTCATTAGCTGCAATAAACTACTCAAGAGATATAACTACCTATTCTTTTTTAATCGCCATCACATTTATTCAAAAGTTAATTATTCAAAAGGATGTTTCAACTGTTAAGTTATGCATAGTTGCTTTTTTCTTTTCGTTTATTCCAATAGCAGCATTTGGGTATTCTATAGACAGGGGTTTATATCTGGCGGCTGCTTATATTATCATTTCACTGATTTTATATTTTTTCTTCTATCGCAGAAGTACTTTCCGTATTTATTATTTAATTTCTTCATTATCAGGAATTTTATCCGCTTTAGCATTATTGTTTATGATGCTTCGGGGGAACTTTACTGAATTTATTAAATTTACTTTTTTGGTCATGCCAAAATATAAAGAATTGCTCGATGGTGGTGTATATCCTATTTTTGAATTTAAATATATGTTTATTTGTGTTCTGATTGCTTTTAATGTTTATTGGATGACATATAAATTTATTCAGGAATATCATCAAAACAACAAGCAATTTACTATTACTATCAGTAATTTTTTAAAAAAATATCTTATAGAATTTTGTTTATTATTATTATCAATTTTCTTTTATAGAAGTGCGCTAGGACGCATTGACTGGGGGCATTTTATTTATTCTTCTCCGCTGACATATCTTTTGACAATTTATATTTTATTTAAGCATTACATGTATAGGTTTCTTTCTAAAAAAGTAATAAAATATATAGTGGTTGGTTTAGTAATAGTCTATTCTTATTCTTTTACTGTAGTATCTTATAAACTTATTACCACCAGCGAAACTGCTCCCTATAAAATAGAAGATTCAACATTAATACCGGATAATTATAAAGCAACCATCTCATATCTGAAAAATAATTTAGGGAGCGATGAAAATTTTTTCACAATGACTTCAGAAGCCTGTTGGTATTATTTTATTGGTAAGGCATGTCCAACGCGTTTTCCTGTGGTATGGTTTGCTGCGCCTTATTTTTACCAGGAAGAGATAATTAAAGACTTACAAAAGAATAATGTCAAGTTTATACTGTATAAAAATGACATGTGGTCTAATGCCGTAGATGGGTTTGATAATGAAACAAGGTTCCCGATAATTATGAACTATATTAAACAAAACTATATATTTCATAAAAAAATTGATGATAATGAAATTTGGATTAATAAAAGATTGATGAGGCTACTTTAAAAAAGTATTTTATTTGAAAATCAGCTTTGCCCCGCCCCTAAAGGGAGGCTGATTTTCAGCGACTTCCCTTTAGGGATTAAGGGCAAAAAGTCGCTAAAAAAAATAGTACTTTTTTTTTAAAGTAGATTCATTAATAAAATATTATTAAGTCAGCAGTAAAACATAAAAAACTACATTTGTTCTAAATACAATGAGTATGACCCTTTACGAAAAGTTGCAAAAAGCCACCAGTGAAGAAGATGTTAAAGACGCTTACATTAAGGCGCTTGGTTTAAAAGGCTATTCTAAAAACCTGATAGACATTCAGACCAAAGAAATTTGGTTTGAGGCAAAAGATTCTGCCAGAATTTCTACTTATGCCATGTTTACACAGCTGATGCACTATGTTCAGGTAGCGTTGGATAAAGGTGAATATATTCCGCCTTTCTTAGCTGTTATTGATACCCACAAAGCAGCCATTATGAAAAGTGAGGATGTTATACCTTTTCTGGATAAAAAGACTATAAAATGGGGTAAATCGGCCAGTAGTTACACACAGGAAGCATTAGATGCTATTTCTGCACATATAGGCACCCACTTTGTTTCTTTCAAAATAGAAACCCATGAAGAAGAATTTATAAGCACTGTAAAAAATGCCATTAAAAATGGTGATATTATACGTACAGCTATTACACCCGACAATCTCAAACAGGTCTTCGACAAATGGGTTTTAATGATTGGCCGTGAAATTAATGGCGTGGTAGAAGATGAATATGCCCTGTTGTTTTTTGCTGATATTATGAACGATGGCACTGTGTCAACACATGATAACCTACCCGCTGAGCTAATGTACAAAAACAACGCACCTGTATTCCTGTTAGGGGGAAAAGTATATGAACTAAGCAATAAAGAAGGCTACAGGCAGTTCTGGGCTATTTATCACAGACCACCCAAAGCCGAGTACCGCGATTATTTGCTAGAACGCCGCGACAGCTTGATTCCATTAGATGAACGAAGCTTTAAAGGCGCTTATTACACACCGCTTGCAGTGGTGGATAAAGCATATGATAAACTTGCCGAAACATTGGGCGAAAACTGGCAGAACAATTATATTGTATGGGATATGTGCTGTGGTGTAGGCAACCTGGAAGTAAAACACAGCAACCCCCGCAATATTTATATGAGCACCCTAGATAAAGCCGATGTAGATGTGATGAAAGCCACTAAAACATGTGTGGCTGCACAACGTTTTCAATATGATTATCTGAACGACGACATCACAGACTATGGCACAATAGATTACACCCTCACCAATAAAGTGCCCGAAAGCCTGCGCAAAGCCATTGCCGATAATAAAAAGATATTGGTGCTGATTAATCCGCCTTATGCGGAGTCTACCGTTGCTGATAACACTGCTGGTGGAGGGAATTCAGATAATAAAATTGGAATCGCTAAAACTAAATTTGCGAGTACTTCAATGAACGTTTATGGTAAAGCAATTAATGAATTGTACACTCAATTTGTAGCGCGGATAACTCAAGAAATACCAACTGCAACATTAGCTATGTTTAGTACTCTCAAATATGTTGCTTCTCCAACTTTAGTCGACTTTAGAAATGTTTGGAATGCTCAATATATAGGAGGATTTGTTGTTCATAGTAAGGCATTTGATGGATTAAATGGAAATTTTCCTATAGGTTTTTTAGTTTGGAAAACAAACCAAAATTCAGAAACAAAACAAGAAATAATAAAAATTACGACAGAGGTTCTGGATAAAAATGCCAATGCTATAGGTGAAAAATCATTTTATAATATTCCCAATCAAGAATTACTAACAAATTGGATCATTAGACCAAAAACAAATAA